>Ga0183099_1000314_pt1 | contig 38332 bp, 36 predicted proteins | sample Biomet1_FD_127788 | JGI IMG/M metagenome (GOLD analysis project Ga0183099, IMG submission 127788) | Microbial communities from bioreactor (seeded with anoxic lake sediment) at LBNL, California, USA - Biofuel metagenome 1 | ecosystem: Engineered > Bioreactor > Anaerobic > Unclassified ... | reverse complement strand
CACTGACTGCCCGGATCAAAACCTATTCCAATGATGCCCAGACCACCGACTCGGCACCGTCAATGGCGGCTTACATGACCGGCGTCAAAATGAACAATGAAGTCATCTCGATGAGTGCAGACACCACGGCCGTAGCGCCGGGTAAAGACAGTAACGGGAATAAAACCGTGAATAACTGCACCACCGGCAACGGCACCGCAGCCACCACCCTGCTGGAGCTGGCAAAGGCACAAGGCAAAGGTACGGGGGCTATCACCACCACCGAGCTGACCCATGCCACTCCGGCGGCGACCTACTCACATATTTGCCACCGTGATACACAATATGAAATTGCCGCCCAGGCCGTTCCCGGTGGCGCAGGCTTTAACAGCGCGCTCGGCGATGGTGTCGATGTGCTGATGGGCGGCGGTGCGAACCACTGGACACCATATTCTGTCACCAACACCAAAGGCCGGGCTGATGGCCGCGATCTGACGGCAGAATTGCAGACACAGGGTTACAGCTATGTCACTGATAAAACAGCGCTGGCCGCTATCGATAGCAATCACATCACGAAGCTCATCGGCCTGTTCAGCACCAGCTCGCATCTGGCTTATGAATTAGATCGCGTCGCTGACAGCGCCAACACTCAGCCGTCATTGTCGGATATGACCGCCAAAGCAATTGATGTGTTGTCAAACAATGACAACGGCTATTTCCTGATGGTGGAAGGCGGTCGCATCGACCATGCCCTGCACGGCACGAATGCCAAGCGCGCGCTGGAAGACACGGTCGCGTTTGATAATGCGATTAAAACCGCACTGGCAAAAGTCGACCTGACCAACACCCTGATCGTGGTGACGGCCGATCACGACCACACCATGACCATCAACGGCTACTCCGCGAAAGGCAATCCGATCCTCGGGCTGGTTACCGATAAAGATGGCAATCAGGCCACCGATGTCAATGGCCGCCCGTATACCACACTGGTGTTTGGTAACGGTAGCAACCGTCCGGCCACGCGCCCGGATCTAACCAGCGATCAGGTGCAAGCCGATGATTATCTGCAGGAAGCCGGGGTTCGCTTATCCTCCGAAACCCACGGTGGTGGCGATGTGATGCTGTTTGCCGATGGCGCCGGAGCCAGCAGTTTCAAAGGCACGATGGAAAATACTAACGTCTTTTCTCTGGTCAAAACAGCCGCCGGTTATTGATCCACAGTAACCCCATCGCACAGGGACAATATCGCTTTGCGGTATTGTCCCCAAAGCGCTGAACAAGGAACCATGATGCGTCATAGTTTGATTATTCTGGGGTTGCTAAGCACCCCAATACTGAGCAATGCCGGTGAATTACCGCCTGTCGATGCCGTTATTCACTACACCACCACCGAAACCACGGAAGAAGGGGTGGTCAAAACACTGAACTATCAGGACCGCTGGATCCGCGATGGTCAGACGATCTGGAGTGAGCGCTTGATCCCGGCTGGCATCCGCGCCGAAGCAGAGCACAATGAACACAATGAAATGCAGGCGCCGCATGATCATTTCAATTATCAGACGGCCGCCCAGTGGCTGACCCATAACGCCGATGGTTCTCTGACACTGAACTACGTCGACCCGGTGCACAAAGCCATTGTCTATTACCCGCCGGGAGAATACGGGCAAGCCAATTTTGTCGCGGACTGGACCCTGCATGCCCACATCTTCAAACCGGCAGCGCTGCAGAAAATGACCCGGCTGGATAAACCCGCCCCGACCGGTGCAACCTGGTATAAGCAGGAAAACAAAGATTCCGAACTGACACTGTTGTGGTCAGACACACTGCAGATCCCGCTGTCACTGGAGAAGAAAGCCAAAAATGGTTTCCATCATTACCAGATGCAGATTGAACCCGCAAAGCAGGCCGTAACACCGCGCCCTTGGCTGACACTGGCCAAATATGAGAAAAAAGAAGTCAGCGATTTCCTTGATTGATTTTGATGCTCTTGGTTCTGTTCTGAACCAAGAGCATCAGACACGCACTGGAAACACATCTGCCGGAAATGCCATCACCGCCACCATGCTGCGCAAATAACGAAAAACACGGCTAACACTATTACTTCTTGCAGAATTTTGAGCTAACCGGAGTTATTCGAATCAACTGTAATATATGTTGTGCGCTGCTGTCGTAGTGTAATCTGTAGCTATTAACGTCATATTCCGGCGTAAAACCCTCTGGATAGGGAAGCATAGTGTTCGATCATCAACGCAGGAAAAATAGCGCATCTATCCACTTTGGCTTTACTAGCTGGAACGCTATTTGGCGCGTGCTCGCGCTCGTTGCTGTGGGGATGGTTATCACAGTTCATGCACATGCCGCCGAAATCATCGACCTGCAATTACGCTGGCATCACCAATTCCAATTTGCTGGCTACTATGCTGCTGTCGAAAAAGGGTTTTATAAAGAAGAAGGTCTGGATGTCCTCATCCACGCTGGCGACCCTGCCCATCAACCGGTTCCTGAAGTGCTGGCCGGTCACGTCCAATATGCGGAAGGGAATAGTGAGGTATTGTATCAACGCTTGTTAGGAAAACCGCTGGTTGCCCTTGCCGCGATATTTCAACACTCACCTTCCGTCTTATTAACGCGTCGGGATTCAGCTATCGAGTCCGTGCACGACCTCATTGGCAAGAAAGTCATGCTCATGAACATGACGGAAGATGCCGACTTTCTCAGCATGTTCCTGAATGAAGGCGTTTCGCTCTCGCAAGCCCAGATCATGCCCAGCAGCTACGATATCAACGATTTGATATCCGGAAAGGTCGATGCCTTCAATTCCTACACGACCAATGAGCCGTATTTGCTGCAACAACGCAATATCGCCTACAACATCATTGATCCGTCCACTTACCGGATCGATTTCTACAGCGACATTCTGTTCACCTCGGAAGCAGAATTGCGTGACCATCCAAAGCGTGTCGAAGCGATGCGTCGCGCGACACTCAAGGGCTGGCGTTACGCCATGGATCATCCGGATGAAATCATCACGCTGCTGCTCGATAAATACCATGTTGAGAAAACCAGAGAACATCTGGAGTTTGAAGCCGCCGAAATGCGTAAGCTGATCTTTCCCGACTTAATCGAGATTGGCCACATGAACCCCGGGCGTTGGCAGCACATGGCCGACACCTTCGTCAAAGCGGGGCTGATCAAACCGGGCTACAAACTGGATGGTTTCATCTACGACCCCAGCCCCAAACATGCGCCTGCATGGGTATTCCCACTCCTCATCGCCGTGTTGATCGTATTAACGATCGTCTCTACCATCACCTATTACCTGCAGCGCCTGAATCGCCGCCTGACTAAGACGCAAATCATTCTCAGTGACAGCGAAGAGCGTCTGCGGCTGGCGCTGGGTGCCGCGAATCAGGGGTGGTTTGACATCAATGTCCAGACTGGCGCCGTTTCTGTCAGCCCTGAATATGCAAAAATACTGGGCTACGAGCCTGACGAATTTACCAGCAACTTACAGGTCTGGGAAACGGGTATTCATCCCGCAGATCGTCCGCTCGTAATGGAGACGTACCATCAATGTTTGGCGGATGGCAAGCCACTCGCCATGGAATATCGTCGACAAAAAAAGGATGGGGAATGGGTCTGGATCCGCTCAATCGGCAAATTTACCGCCTGGACGCCAGAACATCAGCCGCTCAGAATGAGTGGTATTCATACCGATATTACCGCACAAAAAATGGTTGAATTTGAACTGGTACGTCAGGCACATACCGACCACCTCACCGGTTTTAATAATCGTGGCCATTTTATGCAGCAAGCGGAACTCGAACTGAGACGAGCGGTTCGCTACGGCGGCGCTTTATCTATCTTCATGATGGATGTGGATCACTTCAAGAAGATCAATGATACGTATGGGCACAAGGTCGGCGATCTGGTGCTGCAGAAGCTGGCGGCGGTATGCCGAGATACATTGCGCATGGTCGATATCATCGGGCGTGTGGGGGGCGAGGAATTTGCCATCCTGTTGCCAGAAACCGCTGAGCAAGAGGCCATCAGAGTGGCCGAACGTTTGCGACAAGCTATCGCAAACGCCAAAATACCTTTAGGACATGGGCTGCCGCTGAGCATCACCGTTTCAATTGGTATCACCTCGCTGATGTCAAAAGACGACAATATCGATGTCTTGCTCAGTGTCGCCGATAAAGCGCTGTATGAAGCTAAAAACACCGGCCGAAATCGAATTATCAATATTCCGGCGATTGTCGGTTCGAACGCCTAACGATAAACACAGGCAGCGATCAAAGGGGCACATGCTGCCAAGCGATTGTTAATGGTGACCCGATAACCCTAGAAAAGCACCCAGCACAATGAACAACACAGCGCCAATCTGATTCAGCAGTCGTCCACCGCCACCACTAATCCAACGTTTCGCCCGGTGTGCCAAAACGGCATAACTACCATGCACTAACACCATCAAGGCGCAGAAGGTCATGACCAGTAATAAAAACTGCGGTAAATACGCCCGCGAGTGATCGATAAACTGCGGCAAAACTGACAGGAAAAACAGCAACGCACTCGGGTTGGATAGTTGCAACAAGATGCCTTCGCAAAAGAGCCCGCGCTTATTTTTGGCTGCCAACCCAGCCTGATTCAGTTGTCCGGCGGGTGCCCGCCACAGTTTGATGCCCAGATAAATCAGATAAGCTGCACCGATAAATTGGATGATCTTAAACGCGGTCGCAGAAGCAGCAATAATAAGACCGAGACTCGTTGCGGAAAGAATCGCCACCAAAAACACACCGCAGGTCAGCCCACCGATGCCGATAATGGCGGGTTTAAGCCCATAATTCAGTGCATTAGTCAGTGATTTCAGCACACCGGGGCCCGGGCTAATGATGGTTACCACCGCCATAAAAATAAAAACTGCATACAGATCCAACGCGCTCACCTCGCCATTCACATTCAACTAAATAATTTTCACCGCAGAGATTGTTTTCGATTACATTCGATACGTAAAATCCTAAAAACATAACGTTTTAATATGGAAAACCTATCAAACTCATGCTGAACTTTCGTTTGATCCGCCATCTCTGGCTATTTTTGGCTGTTGCGGAAGAGCAACACTTTGGCCGGGCGGCCAAAAAACTCGGCATGACTCAGCCACCGCTGACCGAGCAAATTCAGACCTTAGAAAACGCATTGAAGGTAAAACTCTTTGAGCGATCGCGGCGGGGTGCGCAGTTAACCCCGATGGGTAAAGCCATTCTGCCGGAGGTGCGCAAGCTGCGGGATTATCTGGAACGACTGGAACTCACCATCCACGAAGCATTGGCCGGTCAAACCGGCGTATTGACGATCGGCGCCATCACTTCTGCGATGGTGGATATGCTCCCGCCGCTGATCAGCGAATTGCAAACTGCACATCCTCAGTTGACCATCTCGGTGCGGGAAATTGATACCGCAGAAGCCATCCCGGCATTGGAAAATGGCACCATTGATATGGCGTTTAGCCGGCTGGAAATCACCCATGATCATGACATCAACATTCGCCCGCTGCAGCAGGAACAACTGTCGGTGGCGCTACCTCGCCAACATCCACTGGCGAATACGGCTACGGTCGCACTGGCTGATTTGGCGCAAGAAACCTTTGTGATGTTCCCCCGCCCGCTCAACCCGACCTATTTCGATATTCTGATGGCCAATTGCTATCACAGCGGCTTCACACCACGGGTGTTGCACGAAGCCAGAAGTGTCGCCTCTCAGGTGGGGTTAGTTGGCTGTAATCAGGGCATCGCGCTGGTGCCGCTGGCACTGCAAAAAATGGCGCCAGAAAATGTCGTGATCCGGCCATTGGCGGGAAATATCAATGTCACCACCATCTCAGTCGCCTGGAATAACCGTAGAAACCACCCAGCGGTAGCGACGGTGATCGAATGGTTAGAGGAACATCATCGTTCTGCACAGCATTGATGTTCAGAGCTGCTGACTCCGCAGCCGCTGAAACAGCCGATCCATGGCGCGATAGCCAAGGGCTTCGGCCAGATGCTGGCGCTGAATTTGCGGCTCATCGGCAATGTCGGCGATAGTGCGTGAGACCTTTAATAGTTTATGCCACGCCCGCAGTGACAAGCCTAACTTGTGAATGGCATTTTCAAGAAACTGGGCATCGTCGGTAAATAGCGCACAGTCGCGTTCAATCTCCCGGCTGGTCAGCATGGCGTTCAATTTTCCGCTACGCGCTAATTGTCGCTCGCGGGTGGCGATCACACGCGTTTTAATATCGGCACTGCTTTCGCCGCGTTCGGCTTTTTGGCTTAAACTCCCTTTTGGCAACAGTGGAATTTCAACCGTCAAATCAAAGCGATCGAGAAATGGGCCAGAGAGTTTACCCAGATATCGTAACACCTGATCGGGGCTGGCCCGCTGCTGGTCATCGAGATGCCCGCAGGGGCTGGGGTTCATGGCGGCAATAAGCTGAAAACGAGAAGGGAATTCCATCTGCCGCGCTGCGCGGGATATGGTGATCATACCGGTTTCCAGCGGCTCGCGCAGCGCATCGAGCGTGCGTTTTTCAAACTGCGTCAGTTCATCTAAAAACAAGATGCCATTATGCGCTAATGAAATCTCACCAGGCCGAGGTTTACTGCCGCCGCCCACCAGCGCCACCGAAGAGGCACTATGGTGTGGTGAGCGAAATGGCCGTAATCGCCAGTTCACCTTACCGGGATTCAAACCACCAATCGAGTGTAGTGCCGCTGTTTGTTGCGCCTCTTCGTCACTCATTTCCGGCAAGATACCCGCTAACCGGCTGGCTAACATGCTCTTCCCCGTACCCGGCGGGCCGAGCAGTAACAGGTGATGTTGCCCACTGGCGGCAATCTCCAGCGCCCGTTTACCGGTCTGTTGGCCGATCACATCTTGTAGATCGAGCAGTGGCAATGCATCTGGTAAAGCTTCGTCACTTTCCGCCAGAGACAGTGCTTGTTGCCCCGCCAACCAACCACACACTTGCAATAAACTATCGCAGACATACGCCCGTTGCTGCTGGATCAGACTGGCCTCAGCGGCATTGGCCTTGGGCACCACCAACGTGCGCCCAGCTTGCCCTGCGGCTAACACGGCAGGCAACACGCCTAACACCGAGCGCACCGCGCCAGTTAATGCCAACTCACCTAAAAACTCATATTCCGCCAGTAAATTATCCGGGATTTGCTCTGACGCCGCGAGAATGCCGAGTGCAATAGCAAGGTCAAAACGGCCACCTTCCTTTTGTGAGTTACAAAATTATTTGATAAATCACATGAATAATTAAAAATAAGCTGGTTAACACCTTACAATAAAGCTAAGCCACATCACGATAACAAATTGATTTTATTATAAAAAATATAATTATAATGTATTAAAAATATCAACTTATGAAGATCTAGCCGCAATAAAGAAAAACGTTACTCCGATCATGTTATTTTTTTATTCTATTTTCTTTCCAATGCTTTAAAAGTGTAACAAGTTCTTCTTCAGATAATTCACATAATAAATCTAACAAAACAATCATCCCCTTAGGTCTATTAGTGCCTCGCATATATTCAACATATGTTCGCTTACTAATACCTAACCGATCAGCCATTTCTTGTTGTGTGATTCTATTTGTATTTTTTACTTCAATCATATGATGAATTTTTTTTATTATTTGAATAATAGGCATAAAACCCTCCAAATTGACGCCCAAATATTACATGTACATGTAATTAAAATGCAAATTCATGTAACTATCGCTTGACTTGGAATATTTTTTGGAATAATTTGTTGTTGGCAATGTATTAGGGTGTAAGATGCTCATATTGTGTTCAGTATGAGGCCGAATGGGTATGACCCTGATCCATAAAGATGTAGCGCAACTGCAATTAGAAACTTATTTCCCATTGTTCCGACAAGTCATCATGCAAGCGTGGTCAGATTGGTTAAATGGAACAACTGCACCTCGAATGCAACATTCTCGAGTCAGAGCAACAGAAATATGGAATCACTGCTTGTGGCGAATAAAAGAAGAATTAGATAAAGGTAAGTACGTAGGCATAGCTGTTAGCCGGATACCATACAATATTGGAGTGTTTGTTGGAGATCGTTACTTTATCAAGTTTAAAAAAGGCGATAAAAGTTTCAAATCATCAAACTATCCAACGCAATTAGCTCTCGATTTTCACGATCCAAACGTTGATATTTTTGGTGGTGTTGTACGATTAGAACTACTTTATGTCCTAGACAAACATGAAGTAGCAATCGAAAGAATAGTACTTACGCAACGAAATAATAAACATATAGCTTGGGCTCTAGATCTGACTGATATGGTTATCACACCGTTCAAGGAAACTTTAGAATCTGACATGTTTATTGAATCCAATAAAGGAACAGTGGCTAGCCGCGTTGTCAGGTCATTAGGTAAGGATAAAGAGAAAAAGTATGCAAACAACAACGGTGACGACGTCTCTGAGCGTCATCAGACCCGAAATGATAGAGCTGCGCAGACGGATGTTAGGCATAAGCCAAACTGAGTTAGCTAATCGGGTTGGAATAGCTCAGGGAACATTATCAAAAATTGAGCAGGGGCTGAAGGAGGTCACCGACGAATTCGTTGACCGCCTTAGTCAGGCTCTTAATTGTCATCGTTCCTTTTTTTCCTTACCAGAACGATTATATGGAGGTCCAGTTAGTGCCAGCCCCATGTACCGGAAAAAATCTTCAATTGGCATAAAAACAATAGATAAATTAATTGCTGAGTTAAATGTCAGAATAGCTCATATAAGGAAATTACTTCAATTTGTTGATTTTCAACCTGAATTACCATTTCCACATTTTGACCCAGAAGAATACGAACGAGGAGCCATAACTGTTGCGCAATACTTGCGTAGAACTTGGTACGTTCCTACAGGGCCAATTCGTAATTTAGTTGAATTATTAGAACGAGCTGGATGTATTATTATTGATTGTGACATGGATGATTCAGGTCTTTCTGGCGTAAGTTATAACATCCATGGGTTACCACCATTAATTTTTATAAATAAAAATCAACCTCTTGATCGTTATCGATTTACATTAGCTCATGAGTTAGGACATTTAATCATGCATCAATGTCCTAATCCAAAAATGGAAGAGGAAGCAAATGCATTTGCTGCAGAATTTTTAATGCCCGAGAAAGATATATCTATATATCTTTCAAATATAACAATAGAAAGTTCAGCTGCGTTAAAGCCATTCTGGCGAACATCTATGGCATCATTGATTTATAGAGCTAGATCTTTAGGTAAAATATCAGAGAGTCAGTATATTTATATATGGCGATTAATGTCTGCAAAAGGATATAAAATAGATGAGCCAGTAAAACTTCAAAGGCTAGGAGAAGAACCCTCTATTCTCAAAGAGCTATTTGAAAAAATGAGAGTTGACTTTGATTACACGTCATATGAAGTAGAAGTTTCATTTGGTTTATATTCATTAGAATTAGATCACCTCTACCAAAAAACTCAACCTTATCGATTAAGAGCTGTATGAATTCTTAAAGAGGGATAATTATCCCTCTTTATTTTATTCTAATAATTAATTAGTATCTCCTGAAAAATATCGTATGAATATCTTTCATTTACACGATATTTATTTGACCACCTTGGGAGATTCTTTTAAGAAAATCAGCAGCAATTCTCACTTCCATATCTTGATAACTATCAAGAAACTGGATGTCCACATGATTTGAATATCTAGTAGATATATTCAATGAATTACCTTCACGATCCTTTCTGTCCGATGTAGAAAAGAAAAATTTCTGATATCGTCTAGGAGATATACCTTCAAATTGTTCAAAAACAACTTTGTTGTTTTCACAATTTACATCATTACTAATAGCATCATCATGAAGATCTATTGCCAAACTTTTTTCATATGGCTCTATATAAAGTGCTTTTTTAATACCAGCTGCAACAATATGTCTAGCACAATTATGACAAGGGTATGTTGTTGTGAATAATATTTTATCTTTTGTAGTGCCATCACCAGTCCGCGCCAGCGTTGTTATTGCATCCATTTCGGCATGAATGGCTCTAGAATATTCAATTAAAGAACCAACAGATGTATTTTTATATATCCTATTTACAACCTTATTTGCTAATTTATCATCAATAATTTTCTTAAGTGTATCTTTCATTTCTACAGATAAGGCTGTTGAATCATTTAATATCTGCTCGAATTCAGTGTTTATTTCTGACAGTATTTTCTTTTTTATTTTATTTTTTTGTGCATCATTATAACATTTTGCACCTTTATGAATGCATCTATAGTCCTTATCGCCATCTTCATAAGAATATAGACCACCGCCAAATTTAGGTACATCATTTCTACCTGTTGCAATTACATTACCATTAATATCTAAAATGGCAGCACCCACTTGACGAGAAAGACATGCAGATTGAAGAGATGCAGAAAATGCAGTAAACATCCCTTTTTCTGTAACACTAGGACTAATACCGTTCACACCATGAATCAAATAAAGAAATCGCTGGATTTTTTTATTTATTTCAGTTACGTGGCTTTGATTGTTTTTCAAAAAAAAGTCTGCATCTAGAATTGTTTTTTCTGTCTGTTGTCCAGATTTTATTTCAGAACGTCTATCTCTATGAATTAATTCGTCTACTTCTTTGGGGCTTATTCCTTCATCTCTTAGATTTCGTTTCCTTTCTTGTTCTGACCGAAGAATACCTATTAGATAGAAATTATTTTGGTAAATAAGCCGCAACAATTCTACCTCTGCTGGATTTTTTAATTGATCAACAATATATGCAACTTTTCCAGTAAATCGCTCATTTTTGTCTAATCCTTGCGATTCTTTTAGTTCTTCTTTTATTTTAGTAATTTGGCATGTGATTGCTTCTGCAAGTATCTGTGGTGAGAACTCTAACCTTAATTTATCACCTAAATCTTGTAGAGCTATATATCGATCATAGCCAGATTGAGGTTCAGGAATTTTCTCTATTTCCTTCATCAACTGACTAACTTGGATATGCTTCACATCATACCCAAGTTCAAATAATTTAAGCTGTAAATTCGATCTTATCGTTTTAAATCCAGCACCGACAGGACCACATAAGCCAATAACTAACTCTTTGGCCTGTCGTCCAGTTATCAGTTTTATTGAGTCGACAGTTGTATTGCTACTGACAATATTAGGCTTGGAAGTTTTTTTTTGCAGAGCGTTGTTTGTCATTGGATATCAGTCCTCCATCGTTTGTAGAGGACTGTACTATAAGTAGTTACTAAATTACACTACCAACGTAGTCGTTCAGCACTATTCAAAATACTTTCGATAATCTTTTTCTCAGAACGTTTTTTTACTTCAAGTTCAAAAGAGGTCATTGTAGCAATACCATTATTTCGATCATGCTCTTTTGCCTGAGATGACTTACTTGTAACTTTCTTGGCTTTGCGATCCATGAAGTCAATAACCATACTCTTACCCTCGAATTTTAGCGCGCTGATTCTACAGGCTGAAACGCTATGGTCAATATGTAATCCGTACATTAGTACATTTTGCACAATTTCCTCCAAAAAAATAGGACATTTTGGGGTTTCTCAAACCGACCAGCTATCAAAAAGAAGATCTATCTCTCACATTTCATACCTTGCCAATGATTACATGTCTCTATCGACGTGTATCTACAAAAAACCTCAAAAAGGCTGATATGCCTAAAGCATCTCGAAGCATTGGCTATAGATATCTGTTCACATCAGGTAAGATCGTAACTAATAAATCACTAGACGTACTCGAGTTTGAGTCTTCCTTGGAAAAGAGTTTTTTATCTTTGCTGATTTTCGACAACGCTGTTCGTACCATAAAAACTCAACCTCATACTATTAAATGGAATAACGGCAGACAACAGACTCGATACACTCCTGATGTTTTAGTTGAATACAATGAACCAAGAGATGAAACTAACCCAGTAAAAACCATTGTTTTCGAAGTAAAACCGAGTAAAAAATTAGAAAATGAATGGGCGCTTTTCGCCCCCAAATTCAAGATGGCAACTAAGTGGTGTAAAAAAAGAGGCTATGTGTTTAAACTGGTGACAGAGAAGTACATTGATACTCCTTACCTCACAAACGTAAGCTTCCTTCTTCAATATGACCAAAGTAGATTTCCTACATCGAATTTAGATATTATTCCAGAGATTGAGTTGCAGATTCACGAGATTCTAGCTTTTCAGCCTTTATCAATTATTGAGCTCCTGCAATCTTTTTCTAGTGATAAAGCCGCTCAAAAACAAGTCTTACCCTATGTCTGGATGCTGATTCGTCATAGCAAGTTAAACACTGACATGAGTATCCCACTATCCATGAAAACCATCATTTGGAATGGTGAACCACCTTTTGATTATAACTTTGAGCAATCTCCCATTCGAAGACGGCTTCGTTCGCGCATAATAACGCCATAGTTAACTTGGCAAGGTTAGTTGCATGGATAATCTACGTTGTGGATCTATCCTGAGAAAGGACTCCGAACTTTTCTGCTACAAACAAACCAGACTTGATGGTCGTACTGAGCTTTTTTCAGTTCAGACTGGCGAGTTACTTAAAATACCTCCCGAAGAAATACATCTATTTAAACCAGACAACATCCAACAGAAAAAGACGGAACTGGCGCTGTTATCTGATGAACAATGGCGAATAGCACTGCATCGATATCAAGTCATCAGTTGGTTAATTGAAAAACAACGCTCTGGATTATCAAAAGCCGAATCTTTCGAAAAAACGGCAAAAAAATTTAAGGTTAGTACCATCACCATTTATCGTTGGTTACGACAGTATGAAAAATCCGGAAATGTTGCTGATTTGGTTCGAAGGAGCCGTTCAGATAAAGGCTCCGGTCGCATAGGTGGCAAACTGGAAAAACTTATTGAAGATGCAATAGAAAATGACTACCTGACTATCCAGCTTTTAACACCAACACAGACCTATCGCAATTTGTGTGTCCGATGTTTTGAACAAAGTCTGGAACCACCTCATTTCAATACGTTTCTGAATCGTATTAAGAAAATTCCGCCATCCATTCTTGCTGCAAGACGTGATGGTAAACAAGCTGCCCGAAAATTTAATCCAATTCGGGGCCATTTCCCCGGCGCTGATTATCCTTTTTCTGTAATACAAATTGACCATACACAGGTCGATATCATGTTAGTGGATGATCAATATCGGTTATCACTACAGCGACCTAATATCACTGTTGCGATTGATATCTTCAGTCGAATGATTGCAGGTTACTACATCTCTTTTGACCCACCTGGAACAATTGGTACGGCACTTTGTATCGCAAATGCAGTGATGCCAAAGGACAGTTATCTGGAAAGTCATGACATTCCATTTGCATGGCCATGTCAGGGATTACCGAAGACGATCCATCTCGATAATGCGAAAGAGTTCAGAAGTGAAGCGCTTCAACGGGCCTGTGCCCGACATGGTATTGATCTGCAGTATCGCCCAGTCAGAACTCCGCATTTCGGTGGTTCGATAGAGCGGCTTATGGGCACTCTAATGTCTGAGATCCATGCATTACCAGGAACAACACGTTCCAATAATCAGGAGCTTGGTGAATATAACCCAGCCAAACATGCCTCAATGACCCTGAGTGAATTTGAGAAATGGTTTAACAATCTTGTGCTTGGGGTTTATCACAATCGTATCCACAGAGATCTGAAATGTTCTCCTATATTCCAGTATCAGCTCGGGATCGAAGGCGATGATTTACATCCTGGTAAAGGTATTCCGCCACAACCAAGAAACTATCCGGAATTCCTGATCGACTTTCTGCCATTTGAAGAACGGACAATCCAACCTTATGGCATTGCTTGGGATGGTATTTATTACCAAGCTGATGTGCTCAGTCGATGGATTGGTGCTAAAGATCCGAAAGAACCAAAGAAAAAGCGAAAGTTCATTGTTCGTCGTGACCCTCGCGATATCAGCTCCGTGCTGTTCTTTGACCCAGAGTTGGAACAGTATTTTCGTATTCCTTACCAGAATATGCGCTTTCCCGTGGTGAGCTTGTGGGAGCTTCGGGCGATCCAGACCTATCTCGCTGAACGCGGTAAACGCAATTGTAACCAGGATGAGATTTTCACTGCTCTTTCTGAAATGCAGCGGATCCAAAATTCCTCTGTAGCCAAAACCCAGTTAGCTAAAAAAGAACGTATCCGACAAGCTAAAAGTCAGACCCGTAAAGCTGCACTCGTTAAAGAAAAGAAAATTCATTCCCCGCCGCCAATGCAGGAAATATCTGTACCTGAGCTTGACGACATCACGCCTTTTGATGACGTAGAGGAAATATAAATGGCCAGTTCGACCGCTGAATTATCGATTGAAGATCGCATTGAAAATCTGAAAAGACCGGTCTGGATTGGTTATCCCAAAGCAAAAGAGATCCTAGCCAAACTCGACGAGTTATTTCACTATCCAACAATGCACCGGATGCCAAATCTGGCCATTATTGGTGAAACTAATAATGGAAAAACCATGTTGCTGAATTCATTTTATCGTAGTCATAGTCCAGATGACGCAACATTACTGACTGGTGAACAAAACACAGAACTTCCCATTCTTAAGATGCAATCGCCACCAGAACCCAATGAAAACAGGCTTTATTCTGATATTTTGCTTCGGTTATTTTCATCCGCATCGACACGTGAATCGACCGAATCAAAATTACAACGGATCAAGATACTACTCACAAATCTCAATACCAAAATGATCATCTTAGATGAATTTCAGAATGCTTTAGCTGGAACAGGGAATCGCCTGCGCCGTTTTTTGAATGCTATTAAATATCTGGGGAATGAACTTCAGATCCCTATCGTTGTTGCTGGTACACCAGAAACACTCAATGTACTTCAGGCCGACCCACAAATAAAAAACCGGTTTGAACCGGTATTTCTCCACAAGTGGGAATTCGATAAAGAGTTTTTACGTTTGCTTGTTACCTTTGAAGATCGCTGGCTTCCATTACAGCAACCCAGCAAGTTGCATCAGCAGAAAATCGCAAAACATCTTTATGATGAATGCGAAGGAACGATCGGTGAACTAACCAAGCTGTTACAGCTTTTAGCTCGAGAGGCGATCCGGTCTGGTTCAGAAGCAATCACAGAGGATATGGTATCTCATGACCACCTCAAACGACTTGGATGGCGAGCCCCATCCATTCGAAACAGCTATTATTGAACCACAGAGAAAAGTAGACCCTTTATTAACTCCAATTATCCGATTTTTACCAGAATCAGATGAGCTACTATCGTCTTGGTTATTTCGCTTAGCCTGGATGAATGCAGAGAAAATACATACCTTTCGAAAACGGTGTTGGAATAAAACTGGATCGCCCTGGAGCAGAAATATTAATCTGCCTGTTGATACTGAATTTTTTCAGAATATTGCTAATTTATCCCAAACTAGCTGTGAACGTCTGTATCCACACACTTTATTAGGTTTAGAAGGAATTTTATTCGATAAAGTAAAAAAATCAGGAAAAGTCGATGGAATATTAGCATCAAGGCATTATGCATATGGTAACAACCGTGCACATCATAGCCTCCAATATTGTTCTGAATGTATACAGGAGCAAACTCCTGTTCATTTTAAACGAACATCAATGATCACCTATTTGGTTGGTTGCCCCAAGCATCGGAGCGTTTATCGAGATACATGTTACCAATGCGGTCACCCAGTAAAAATCCACCTATCAGACTCAGGGCAAAAATATATCCCAAGAATAAATCCGGTCTCATTTTGCCATTATTGCGGTTCTTTATGGGGTCAGGCGCCCAAACAGGAATTACCAGAATTGTCAGATGAATTCTGGTCTTTACAGGGGAAAATCCAAGAAACACTTCATACAAATTGGTTACAGATATCTGATGGTGAACAGATGTATGCACTCAGTTTTTTTAACGGATTGCGCCATATTATCCGTTACATCATGAACAACACCTATACGGCATCATTACGCGAAGTTATTGCTAAAGAGTTAGGCATACTACCGCTTGGTTTTGTCCAAAATGGTTATCAGGGGAGAATGGATAGTCTGTCAATTGGGGACCGGATCACAATCATGCAATATGTCAGTTGGTTACTCTCTGAATGGCCATATCGATTTAACTGGGCGTTAAAAAAATCAGGGATTTCTTACAATTATTTATGTACCTACCGAGATACACATCCATATTGGCTCGCGAAAGAAATCTGGCAAACCAAAGACGTTAAACACACAACCATATCAAGGGATGAATATCAGGCTGCCGGACAATACTTGAAGCAACATGGTATAGATGCTAACCGATTTGCTATCAACAAATTATTAGGTCGGTGGTATACAAAAAACGACTAATTCTGTTTCAACACGTTTCTTACTGTCGCAGTAACTTCTGAATAATGAAAACCAAGTTTTACTGTTGAAAGCCAATTACAGTTCTAAATCTTGGGGCCTCCCCGGTGGAGCTCTGGAGCCCGGAGAGGCAATCCATGCAATGATTGTTTGGGTTTTGACGGTGTTGTAGCCAGCGCAAAATTTTAAACGGCAGGTTTGTGGTGATACTACAATTGTGTGGGCAGCCTATATTTTGTACTGGAATAACATGACGATTTGTTGCAGAAAAATAAACCAGCGATCAGTAAATCCTTTCACTAATCGTCGGTGATCTCATCATACCGGAGTGTTTCTCGAGCCCACTATTATTATTCATTAATAACGTAAGCTCACGGTTTCAGTATAGTCGAAAAGCTACACACTTGATTTCGACCATTGTTTTTTGCTGAATACAAAGCAGAATCGGCACATTTTATCGTTTCATCCACAGAGCTTGATGGTTGTACGGCAGAGGCAAGACCAATGCTAATTGTAATTCCGATGTTATCTTTTTCTATGTTGATAGGTTCAGCCTCAACAGATCTGCGAACACGTTCAGCCCATACCTCTGCGTCCGGGATAGACGTATCCGGCAAAATGGTTACAAACTCTTCACCGCCATATCTGACCAATATGTCTTTTCGGCGAATGCTCTGCTGTAATAGTTGAGCTACCTGTTTTAACACTTCATCACCGACTGCGTGGCCAAAGCTATCATTCACTTTTTTGAAATGGTCAATATCAATCATGGCAATACTCCAAGATTGAGATGACAACCTCGAGGTCAGTTCAAGCGTATCTGCAATTTCAGAAAGCGCGTGTCGGTTATACACACCTGTTAAGGCATCATAAGACGCTTTCATAAACAAACGCTGCTGCAACCATTGAGCCGTTATCAACATAATACTGGTTCCGATACCTAGCAAAGATATGGACCATAACAACATTAAAATAAGGCTATTTTTAGCGGTTTCTGACACGCCGTCTTGCTGAACGGTCAGTATCCGGACAAGTAACAATATGACTAAAACAAATAAAGTGACCGCACAAAATAAACGCCCTGTTTCTGACGATTTTCTGTTTTTGAGGGCGAGTTTCGCAGACATAGCGGCTAAAACAGCCAGCATCAGTGAAACCACCTGTGAACGGATCACAGCCGATGTTCCGCTTTCAAATAAAATCAAGACTATCAGGGATGTTAAGGGCGCCAGTACAAAAATATAGCGATCCTGAACGCAGTCCGTTCGGGTGTATTCACGGAATCCAAGCCATAAATAACTGTATGCTAAAACCAGAAGGCCATAGCCACATATCAAACCAACTTTCGCCGGAATAACATTGATTGTCAGGATAAAGAACAAACCTACTGTGGAAAATAACATCGCATGGAACCAGTGCTTGGCTCCCGGGCAGGAATAGTTTTTTTTAGACGAAATAGCTAACGCAATAGTAAATATTAATGCAATACAGAAGTTTAGGAGACGTAACGTATACGGATCTAATTGCATGACGCTAAGCATAGCTATTCCAAATAGGACGCGAATTAATACCATTAACAATAGCTAATATATCTATTTTTGTAGATACCATACTCACATCTTTAATAGGTCTTACAACTAATGTGTATTCCATCGTTCTTCACGACTGAACAACGATTTTCTGGACTCTACATCGATAAATACGACTAATACGATTACTATGAGTGAACTATCTAAAACGATAGCCTCGTAGCAATCGCTTAGAATTATGCATGCTTAAGTCAAGTATTGATAGAGATGTGCCTTGATAACCTCTAAATCATAATAGTCGGCATCGGCCTCAAGATGGATAACCTCAGCTTTGGAATGATGTTCTGGTTCCAGCAGCAGGAATGCATCCCGTTTTCCCTGACTTTCAACAGTTAAACAAGTCATCTCTCTTCGACGTTGTTCATTGCCTTCACTAAGAATGAAGCACTGCGGGATAGGCTTATCACCCGTCATGAATATCGGCATCGGAAATACATAATCATTGGATAAAAAAGGCGTTACCAGGCTAAAGGTGGCATCCTCTTCAAACTGCCCAATAAAATCCTGAATGAATTCAGGTAAAACATCAGGTTCAAACTCGGGATGCGCTAAGCCACTTTCAAACTCTGTAGCTGAAACCCCTGTCGTACTGGATTGCTCACCAATACCTAATTTGCCATCCGTCCCGCAAGATGAGTTCCCATTCGGTTGATCAGATCTTTTGATGTTTTTATTTCTGTATATTTCTTTGTTTTCGAGATCGGGAAACCGGATTGATGAAACAGACAAGATAGTTGCCGTTTTTCCATGGCTAGGCAAGTCATCGACAATGTCTAGTGACACATTTTGTGGGTTATCTTCTGGTCGTTTTGCCGCGGTTGGTAATGGATCAGCGATTGATTTTCTTTTCTTTAAGTCCTGAGATGGACTGACTTCGTAGCGCAGCGAGGAAAACGGAAAGGGGTGGGAGCAACTAACAATTTGAGAGACCACAAAGGTCTGGTCGATCCACCGGCCTGTCACGGAGAGGTCAGTTTTGCCTACAAATGGAAATATCCCGATCGGGTAAATAGGCTTGCCTTGATTGGCACACTGCAGGCAACTACTGCCAATCAATCGGGCAGCTTTTTTTGCTTCAGAACTATAACAAATTCTGGCGAGATCTGCCGCCGATGCACCAGACATACCATCGGCTAACCGGAGATATACTTTTCCACCATCAAATTGCTTATACCATTTCACAAGAGAAGTATTTTCTAACGGCGGTGCAAACAACGTCTTGAGTAGATTGCTACTCGAGCCAAAATAGAAACGGATCAACTCCATGCATGGAATAAGTAACCACCGTTTGTTCGGGAGTGGTACCGCCACACAATTGGAATGCGTATGTTCCAGATGCCAAGGATGTTCTGATAAAGGTAGCCAGTAGAGCAATCCCCGCAACATACCAACCTTATCTTTATGCGGTGTTCCTCCGGCTTTAACGAGCTGCAGCTTTTCATCAATGACTACATCAGAAAATGTTTCCAGCGTTAAATCACCACTGACACCTTGTGATACACCGTTGTACCAAATTTCTCCGACTTTCAGGAATGGCAAAAGACCGATAGGAAACCATTGTTTTTTCTGTTTCAGTCCATCACTGGCATTCTGAAAAAACACGGCATTCACCGAAGGTTGATTCCGGTATTTATCGGGTTCAGGAAAAGATAAATCCCCTAACCAGCCAAGTAGCCACTCTCCTGGCCATGATGCAATTGAATGCAGTTTGAAAGCGTTATTCATAGACTCAATTCAAGCTGAAATCATGGCTTCAGAATAGAGAAAACTGAAAATATCCCCTGTGATACAGATTGTTTTTTAGGCTGTTCGTATTATTTTGTTTGAATACTGACTGATAGGAATAATCAAATGGCGTTCGAAGATAAATTTCGGTTAAGCAGCCACGCTGTATTTTTGAATAATGAAAATCAAGTTTTACTGCTGAAAGCCAATTACGGTTCTAAATCTTGGGGCCTCCCTGGCGGAGCTCTAGAGCCTGGAGAAACCATTCATGAAGCACTGCTTCGAGAATGTCAGGAAGAACTTGGATTAGATGTGTCGATTCAACATCTTACCGGTGTCTACTATCATTCGGCATACAACTCACAAGCCTTCATATTTCGATGCTTGTTGCCACAGCAGGCGACAATATTATTGAGTGATGAACACACTGAATATCGGTATTGGGATATTGATGGACTAAGCGCGGTACAACAGCAACGTATCAACGATTGTTTATGTTTTGACGGCGTTGTGGCAAGTGCGAAATTTTAAACTTCAGGTATTTAGGACAGAAAATGAAAAGTAATGGTTATCATTGTATTACTCAGGTTCAACGCGATGAGAATGGTGAACCAATGGTTGTCTTTCCTCCTGAGTTCTGTGAGCAAGCCGATCTACGTGAAGGGGATATCTATGATGTGGATGTCGTAGATGGCCGCCTAGTCATGACTTTTATTAAGCATGCAGATGCAATCCGGCAATATCCGATCGCAATCCAACAAGGTGACGATCTGACCGCATTCGGTGTATTTTTCCCTGATATTCCTGGTTGTTTTAGTGCGGGTGATAGCTTATCTGAAGCCATTCATAATGCACCGGAAGCATTGGCTCTTCACATTGAAGGTCTCGGTGAACTGCCTGAACCCAGTCGGATAGATGACCATGTACACAAACCTGAATTCGAAGGCTGTGTCTGGACTATGGTTAGCGTTCCGGACCTCAATCCATGACACAAAAAATTAAAATCTTTATTAATGATTTTGGCTTACCGCAAGCCATCAATCGTCCACACGTTCCTGCGACCAAAGAACTCGATTTATCAGGGCCTGAGGGACGACAAAGGATAAAAATGGATATGTAATATCTACTGGTTAAGTATACGAAGACCTTTGAAAAGCTTGCAAAATTATAAGGATAACATGTAATGAGCCGCAGAATTCGTCGCTATCTTGCCCGAAAACAGCCACGTAGCCGGTTGCTTACTACTATCAAAATATCAATGCATGAACTTCGGCAGGCTTTGCTACGAGTCAAGCCAGAAAAATATAAAAGACTGGCAAAACCCGTTAGAGCTCGATTAATTGAGCGAACAGAAACCAGTTTAACACTGAAAATTGATGGAACAATTTATCATTTGGCTTTCGAATATTTTCCATATTTTCATGCACAGAAAAAACATGAACTGCTTTGCGTAACTCGATTGGGTTTTGATGGTTATCACTGGCCTATGCTCGATTTGTCTTATTCTATCGAAACACTTTCTAATCCAGAAACTTATCCATTAATTGCTAAAATGAACAAAGATGTTTGGCATTGGGTATCAAACAACACCTCGTAGATATTGAACCCAACTTAGAAAAGGTCCTCTTGGTGTGAGACCTTGATTGATCTTTTTTAGGCTCTGCTATCAATGCACCAAGTTATTTTTCACCTCCTATCAGAATATTTTGCGAAATTATGTAGCCGTTGCACAAAGCCTGGTGCGTTAAACAGATACTGTGTATTTCAGCCAATCAAATAGGATTGATTTTCTGATTAACCAAAATACACAAACGCTGAAGAAGTTGAATAACGTCAAGACTGTTAAATCTGTGAACTATATGGCAATGACCTTATGTAATTCTCCATAAATACCCAATCAGGCTTACCTTTCACAGTGACGGGTAATTTAATGACGGACTCTCGCATACGATCCAAATGCCACTTTCGGCCATAATTAAAACGATATTTTTCAAGTCGGATGACTGTGCAGACAAACATTGCGGTTGCTGGTGTCAAGGTAAAACCTTTTGGGTAGAGCACGTTTACATCATCTGTCGCCCAATATTCTCTATCTTGGTAAAATGCTTCAGCTACTGAGCCATTATAGCTGACGCTAATCGTGCCACCTTTGTGGATCGCGTCTTGACCGATGCATGCTGTTTGCCCGTTGTTAGTATCTGATGCTCCAATATAAGGGAGCGTCCCTGGTAGCATGTTAGCTTTTGTTAGTCGCTGCCCTTTGCGAATATTAAATAATGAAGCGAGCGAGAACACCTTCCAGCAGCTAGTATCCAGATTTAGTGACGTCGTAGATGAAGATGGTTTATCACAGCCGTCAAAGCGGCCGATATCCGTTTGGTCTACATAGTCGGGAATTTCGTGCAGATCAGGAACTAATATATTTTTTAGCGTCCTATTTGCTTGACGTCCGTAACTAAAACGATAACGATTTGAAAGAATGCAGTAGCAATAAAACAACAACTGATGTTTTTCCATCGGAACAAGTGGACGTAACAAGGCTATATCACGTCCTGAGTAAAACGGCTCTTCCTGAAGAAAAGTTGAAAGCACCCCATTTCCGCCAAGCGCGCATGTTAACAGTCCAGATGGAGAAGGAGTTACACCAGAAATAGGCTCAACATAAGCCGAGATGCCATTATCGCCCATTTTCCTAGATACAAATGCCACTCCGCCTGCTTCGCGGCTTAACAGAGTTAAGCGGTTCAACTCCAGAGAATGGCCGTACACTACATCAAAAAGTTCACTCAGCGATTTCATCGTTGTCTTCCCCTGCTGATACGACATTTTGGCTACCAAGCAATCGGTAGATAGCGTAATTCCTGACTACTTGTTCAAAATCAGCCTGTGTTAATTTTTCGTAGTCAGTTTCCATATAGGCTTCAGCACACCATTCATCAGTTGCCGTAACAAATTGCATGACACTTTCCCCTGCATGAACTTCCCGATTGCGGTACATAGTTACCCAACGATCTCGGATAGCGCCCCATACACCATATTGATCAATGCGGCCTTTATGTTTTGTTTTGACAAAACCATCATCTCGCCAGTAACCAAACCAAGTCTTTTTAGCTGATTTTTCGTGTGATTTACCGGCTATCCACACCATGATGCATGTCACTGTGCCTACCGGGTAGAACAATTCTTGTGGCATCGACATCACTGCATCTAATGTGTGGTGTTTCATCAATTCACCACGAATAGGGTTCGAGGAAATAGCGCAAGACATCGGTACAATCGTGATCCCTATTGAACCGGGCTCCAAACAATCCAACATCTGCTTGACGAAATACAGTTCGTGAAGTTCGGCATCACTTTTGGATTGTGCATACGGAGGGTTAAGCATTCCAATGTTTGGTTTTAACTTTTTGATAGCTTTAATAACAGCGTCGTCAAAACAACTGGCTTGATGTAAATTTGCTTTGCCATCTCCCCGTAAGATCATATTACTGGCAGCCAAAGCGAACATTTTTGGGTTATTTTCAATACCAATCAGCCGGTTTTTTTTGATATCAGTTCTTTCTTCTTCTGTTACTGCCTTTTTGAGCATGTGTTGCATTGCTGAAATAAGAAAACCACCTGTTCCTGCACAGATATCAAGAACTTTGGATTCGGTAGAGACATTTGCAATCAACGAGAACAATTCAGCAATATGGCGAGGGGTCAAAACTATGCCAAGAGCTTTTTTATCGCCAGCTGTATATTTTAGAAATTCGCCATAGAATTGCCCAACAACATCAAAATCGTGATAAACATTAATGAATGGCCAGACGTTATCGCAAATGCGTGTAATGATTTCCTTAAATACTCCGTCTGGATATTCTTTTGCTGTTTTACTGTCGGGTTTCCCAAGATTAGGATGCACAGCGATCGCAGAATACGGCTGGCGCATCGTGTCTTTCTTGGCTTGCGGAATATCTGCTTTATCCAGTTCCTTTTTAATGGCATCTAACCACGCGTCCTGAACCTCCTCAGCAGGTAAGGCATTGAACGTTTTCATGAACGTTACGTTCATTAACGCGATTAACGTGCCACTCACCAACAGGGGCTTATCTTCTTCGGAAATTTTAGCCTTTGTCCAAATAAACTCGTGAAGTTCTTTCGAAAAAGCCAGTAAGTCAGAAAGACGCTTTTTTTCAACATCGGGATCGAACGAGGCAAGCCGGTAGTAATCGCTGTAAGGAATAATGTCTGTCACGGAGATACCGGACTCGTTACATAATTCCTTGGCTTCTTCACTTCCTGCTGGAATAAGGAAATTGGATACTTTCATGGAGCTTGCGGTGGTTCCACTGACAGCAACAGCGACAACGGTGTAATGCTTTGCAAGGTGCTTAGCATAGTGGAGCACACCATCTACAGCATATTCGACAGGCTTATCTCTGGTTGTGCTTTCATGCTTTTTAACATTGGGTTTGCATTCAAATACGATTAGGAAAGCAGCATCTTTCCTATTTGAGATAATGAACTCAGGATACCCTGTATTGCCTTTGGCATTTTTACTTGCCTTTGAGAGAAGGGTTTTAACTTTGGCAATTTCAGATTTTTGCTCTTCTACTGTAATGCCATTATCTTGCTCGTTGTAGCCAAGAGATCGCAGCTTGTCCCGAACTAGATTTTCGGTAACCCGCTCATTTTGATTTATTTTTGTCTTAACGCTGGTCGCTGGTCGCTGGTCGCTGGTCGCTGGTCGCTGGTCGCTGGTCGCTGGTCGCTGGTCGCTGGTCGCTGGTCGCCATTTTAATTAATTCCCCAATAAATTCAAGTAATTATGAAATATTTAACTCTCTACATCCGTATTTTTATAGCCTATTGCATCCAGTACCTGAGGCTCCATTGCGCAAGCTAGTTCGAAGTATAATAAATAGTCCTGAACGGTTTTGAACAGCGCTTTAAAAAACTGATCACGCTACGCCCCTATCTCTTTGATAAGCAAAGCGGCTACAGAGGGAGAAATTGCTGTCCAAACAGACTTGTGCTGATACGACATTCACCGTTTTCCATTCACTAATGCGTAAGAAAAATAGATTATAAAAATACTTACATCTGGATATTTGTTACGATCTTCATGCCATGTCAATTGTTTATGCTCTTACAGAGCCGTCGTATTACACTTGTTCCATAGATATATAATCCAAGAAGGATGACTAGTGGCACCATGGCCGGAAGCTAGTATTACAGTGGGAGTCAATCATGAGTACATCTAATAAAAAACTAATCAGCGAACTGATTGATTTAGGCTCTGGCGTCAGAGGCCATCAAGTCAATGGCTCTGATAACACTGAAATCAAAAAAAATCTAAGTCAGATCATTACAGCCTCAAGAGCCCGCAAAAAAGCAGAGCCAGTGGGCTAGCTCACCCCCTGTTTTGATTAAGCTGACAAAATGCTTTATGAAGCTTCCAATACTCTTTGTTATCAATATACCCGACAAACGGCGTCGATGACCGCAACTGATCAGCCCTTTCTGTATCCGCCACCATGAAACGCAGAATGTCATCGAGTGACCAGGTATTTAAAATATTTTGCCATTCTATGAATGCATCACTCGGGTTAATTGGCGGTTTTTTAGAAATCTCTTTTTCGATACGCTCTTTTGCAATTGCTAACAACTCAGGCTTTGCCCGGATCATATCCGCAATATAGCGATGCATTAGCCGCGACCGGTGGTTATATAACGCCTGCAAATTTGATTCATTGTCATAGAAAACATGAAGCTTCAGGTCCGGATCATACTCATGCAGTTCTGCTTCATCCCATACACGGAACAACTGGTAATCAAGCTTTATTGGTAATCGTATTTGTTCACTATTCTTATCAGGGGTGTTTCCATTATTTTGTTTCAGGATTTTATTGCAGCCGGCGTAATCAAAGAGAACATCAGTTTGAATAACTAGTTCAAGATAAGGTTGTAAATCACCAAGAGGAGATATCTTTTGAGTAACCCGGATCACTGGTTCAGGGAATGCAATATCTTTCAAAGCCTGAATGTCAGTGTTGAACTGTTCTCTGGCTGATTGTTCCTGTATTGGATCTTGAATAGGAACATTTTTCAGAACTAATTCCGTACCAGTAACAAGCTGAGTTGGATCAATAAACCTGCTCATGCCTCATCATCCATGAATCGATGTTTCCCCGTTCTGATGAACAATGTGGAGAAGGTTTCCCAATCGTGTAAATACACTAGTTTTTCATCCGTTTCCGGATGGATCAGCATAGTGGAGCCTCTGGCCGATTCAAGCCAAAAAGCATAAAACGGTAACCGTTCAATTTCTTTCTGTGGAACGCAGGACATATTGCCGACTTTCACCACGGAAATCCCAAAATAGCTCTTACCCATAAAGCCCTCGTCCACTCAACTTCGGTTTACAATCGCTGCATACATAGCAGGAAAAATACCCAAGAACAGCGGCTGATTCGTCTTTTGAATAGTACAGTTGTTTACCACACAAGATACAAATGGATGCAGAACGACGATAGAATTCCTGCAGCAACTCTCGCACAGGTCGCGTTCTGTCATCGACGGACACATCCAACCCACCACCTGATTCTTTGATAAAAGAAACCTGAAAGTCCGGCTTGATCACATTTAATTCGTAAAACAGCTCTACCGCCAAATCCATCCAGGTTTTCGGTAGCCAGGAACGAACTGGACGCCCATTTTTAAAATGAGCAGGTTTCAGGGCAATCAGTTCGTCAAGGGCATCCAGCACCAAGGGTTCACGTTTATGAGGCTTTACGGGTACTAATTTATTCAAATCCATCCATGCTAACCAACCGGCACGATGCGCCGCTGCATCATGCAAAGCATGGTGCCAGGGCTTGTCTGGTGTGTGATACGCTTCAACCGCATTATGATAAACCGTTGTATCAATCAGTGACCGTAAATCCAGCCAGTTTTCAATGAGATTCGCGGGCTGTTCGCCCAGTAGAGCCATCACCAGCTTGATATCGTCATGGCTGTCACAGGAAAAGAACACCCGCCTTGGCAGTGTTGCAAACCATTCGCGCAACACGCACGCCAGCAGGTCACGACTCATGCCTTTGTGCTCCAGATGTGGAAGAACGTTTTCACGGACAAACCGATTACACAAGCTTTCGTCATACTCGTTCAATTCAGCATAAAACGAATGTTGGCCATCTTCGGAGATGATGCCGATGCTGATCAGTTGTTTTGTTTCCGGGCTGGTAAATTCTGTATCAAGAAACAGGCGCATCACTCCTCCCTGATTTTCACTGCAATATCATGTTGCACATAATTAAGCATCTGAACTGCAATATTTCGGAACGACTCACTTAACAGCAGCTGTTCTGCCAGTGTTTGCCAAAAGCACAGCGCCAACAGCAAAGCTTGCGTCCACACGCTACTAGGTAAATCAATATCCACTGAAATCTGTGATATATGCTGTTTATCTGAGTTATAAGCCATAGGTAACTGGTCATAAGCCGGAGCCAGCGCAAAAGGCATTTGGCCATCAAAGAAGAAAGCCAGATTTCCGCTGTGCATATCACTGTTGGCAATTAACCGACCAAAACAAAACAGCAACTGGATCATTGGTAATGCACTGGTCACAATCACGCCCTGCTCTGTCAGCTGACGGGCTATTACTGGCCAGCGTTGGTCCCGACTGCCAACAAATTCCAGATCGAGCGCTTTCAGCGACACAACCCCACGGCGCTCAGAACCCACAAAATCAAAACGGCGAATCACTAAAAACTGATAGTGCCCAGCACGGAACAGCGTAGTTTTTGCAGCCGGAATGCCCGCATCATTCAAAACCGATAGGGCAATATGTTCAGCAATGAGTAAATCCGCCTGACGTTCTGTCTCTGCAAATTTAACAATGCAGGAGCCGTGCTGTTCAATATCACAACAGAACTTAGGCTGTTCACCAGAAATTAGAGCCTGACAAATATTCTTTGCCTGTTCAGCCAATTGAGGCAAATCAGCGAGAGAATACTGGGCATTTTCTGCCATCTGGTAGCGCTCTAAATCATTATCTCCAACCAACAAATTACCGATCGCATCAACGGGATATTCAGAAAGCAACTGAAGCACAACAGGATCCGACCAATCACGCAAATCAGATGAGAATTCAGGATGTTGTTTTAATACTTGTTTTGCGTAAATGCGACCAGCAAACCCTTGCGGCAACCGATCGAACAACCACCATGGTACAGACTCGATGTTTTCAATGAAGCTTGTCTGTGCGGTTGGGCTGACTCGATAGATGGGCGTTTTCATCGTTCATCTACTTCATATAAGCCCCGAAAACCGACATTCATATAGCGGGACTCTGGGTAAATAAAGGGCTCATGATGATGACCATGGATAATTTGTTTTGCCCCTAATGAATCCGCTAATTCATCAATAATGGCAAATCCATGTGGATGGGCACCAGGCGCTTCATGACAGACCAAAACATCTGCTTTCTGACTTTTGAATAGATCAAAATCTTCAGGAAAAATACTACTTCGATGCTTGAGCGGTAAGCCACTTCGCCATCGGTTCCCTTTGCCACAACGAGCAATGAAATCGGCTTTAGTTTGATAACGAGGCGCTTCTGGTGGATACCAGATCTGCCCCCTGAATACGCCACCCAGACCTGCAATTCGTAGTCCACCAATATTCATTATCTTACCGTGTAGGTTTCTATGGGATAACGAGGAATGAAATAAGTGGTCGTAACAACGCTCGTTATCCGTGTCATGGTTACCATGAATGAACCAAAGTTCGGTTAAATCCAGAATTGGCGCAAACACCGTTTCAAAAGACTGAGGCAAATCGAGATCACCCAGCAACACGACTGCTTTGGGCTGCAATTGTTGCACTCGTTGAAGGATATGTTCGAACATTCCATGTGGATCTCCACAGAAAAGAACTCGACTCATATGGCATAGTATTAGCAGATGTAGTATGTCTGGACACTAACATATTATCCCCACCTGATAAATTTTTTGGGGATGTAAATTTTTAGTACAACGTTCGCAATCCGATGTCGTAAACATGAACACGAGGTATCCATGGATTTTCCGCAGATCTCCCCCATATTGGACCACGAGCAACTTGCTTTAAGCGCCTCTTCAAAAAACTACGAAGGAGCTGAACTACTGAAAATAGTCCTCATTGACTCAGTGGTCTCAGGCAAAATAGTCGAAATGCCGATATCTGGAGGAACGGTATTAACAGGGAGAAACGGCAGCGGAAAGACTACATACTTACAGTTAATATCGTTTTTTTATGGCGAATCACCGAACCAGATTCTTTCTGCAAATTCGCAAAAACTGCCATTCGTTCCCTATTATCTTCCGAATACGACGTCATATATTGTTTTCGAGTACCAACGATCGCCCAATAGTAAACGAACCGTAGCTGTCTATTCAGATCGCGCCGGGGATAGACCAATATATCGTTTCATCCGCCATGGATTTGACCGACGCATGTTTGTCGATGAAGAAGCACAAATGCTAATTCCGGCAGCAGATTTAGTTAAACATCTGAAAAAAAATAGCTTCCAATGTGAAGAAAGACAAATTGAAACTTGTTCAGACTACAGAGGAGTTATTCAGGGAATACAAACACATAGCTCCGATCGCCAATATCAACGTTATCTAAGAGAACTAACCAAAGATTACAGCCTGACTACAACACACCCTTTGCGACAAATAGACAAAGTCGTCAATGGGATGTTTTCGCGGCAAACCGATTTTGATGATTTATTGAACATGGTTGTTTCTTGTGTTTCAGATGAGAATACGTCGTTAAACATAGATGTGGATAAGAAAAAGTTTGAACAGTGGCCTCGAGACTATCGATCATTCCTTGCAGTAAAAAATGAAGTAGAACACTACCAAAAGGCATCTGATCTGGATAACGAATTATCAAGTATCGAAAATTCATTAGGACAGATAAAAGGGAAATTAAAGTCATTTGTAAAACATACACAACAAAACATCGTCAATGTTGAGAAAGAGAAAAAAGATCTAGAAACAAACCTCGACACCGCCCGTGAAAAAATGGTTAAAGAAAAGTCGGAACTAACGATAGTTGCAACGACACAAAAAACGGAGGCTGAAACTAAGGAATCACAAGTAACCTCACTGGATAACACATTTAATGACTACCAGCGTCAAGAAATCCAAAAAGCAATTAAAGCCACTGAAGATGCAGAGGCTACTTATCAGAAACGAGATGCCAGAAGACAAGAGCTTTCAGCGATAGACCTAGGACAGCAGGCAATCATTAGTTTCTGTGACTCTCAGAAGGGAGTTATTAAGGATAGATTAGTTTCAAATCTGACTGATGTTGATCGAAAGATTGAAGAGGCAAGAGCCAGAGCTCAAAAGCAGATCGGTGAAATTGAGGAAGAGTATGAAACAAAAGAAATGCAACACTCTGCATCGGATGAACAGAATATAGCATTACTCAGGGATTCACTGTCTGAACTGGAAAACAGAAAAGGTCAGGCTGAGTATGCCTACAATCATCCCACAGTACCTCAAGAGCTTTTAAAGGAAAGGGAGAGGAAGAATGCAGCATTAATGACTGCGAAAGATGATAGTGCCAAAGCACAAAAGACTATGGCTACACATCAACAAAACTATCAAGAAGCCATTCTGCATTATGAAAAGTGTGAGCAAGCGAGAAACTCTGCAGAAAACAACTTAAATATCCAAAAAGAGAAGCTAACTCTAAAAAATAAAAAACTAAATCCAGAGGAAGGAACATTATTACATTTCCTTCGAGCTGAAAAGCCTGACTGGTCTTTTGATATTGCGCGAGTAATTAATGACGATTTATTGGCTCGCAGTGACCTTGAACCTTCTATCATTAGCGAGTCATTTAGTTGTTATGGCCTTGAGCTTAATCTGGACAAATTATTACCGCTTCCTGAATCAGATATTTCTGAATTAACAGCCGAAATTGAACGAGCTGAAGAAACAGTGAAAATGGCTGAGATGACGTTAAATCAGAGAGAAAGCGAACTATCAAAAGCTAATGAAAGTCGGGAAAAAATGGATAAGGCTAAAGCCTTATACCAACAAGAATTGAAATCCATCCAAAACAACGAAAAAACATTAGATCTCGAACTCCGGGAGGTTTCACGTCAAGTTGAAAAAGCTGAAAAAGAAATAAAAATCACGGCAAAAGAAAAACTAGATGAAATAATAAAAAGTTACGAACGTAAAAAATCTGAAATAGCTAAAACTAAAGAGATAGTCAAAGACAATAAGCTTTCTAGGAAAAATCAACGAAATAATGCAATCAATGAGAAAAAACAATTCTTAGAAAACTACTGTTCTGATCAAAATAACCGAAAAAAACTACATATACAGACCGCTGAGGATGAATGTTATAGACTTGATAATGAGCGTGATGCCCAGTTAAAAGCTAACGGCATTGATACTTCAGCTAGGAATAACGTTGAACGAGAATTAAAAGCACTAGAGGCGAATGTAGCTTTCATTGAAAAAAATAGAACCGTTGTTGAACGGTATAAGCAATGGCTAAGAACCGACTATTCACAGAGAAATACATTACAGGCACAAGCAACAGAGTTCAGAAGGATAGAGCAAGAAACAAAAGACAAAATAACAGAATTGGATCGGGAATGGGGAACAGTTGATCGAAATATACATGCAGACATTTACAATTTAAAAGTAAAATTGGAAAAATTAGGCAATGGAATTAGCGAGGCAAACAAACACATTTCTGGCCTTATGAAATATGCTGAATTTGAAATAGATTTCTATGATCAGTCTTGGACATTAGACGCTCTTATTTCATTAAAAAACCAAAATAAGTCAGAAGAAATTAAACTTAATGAACAAATTGTCAACGAACTGCGATTTTTGTTTAGGAAGTTCAAAGAGCAAGATAAGACTCCACCTGCCATCTACGCTGAACAACAGAGTATTGATTATACCTCACACGTAAGCCGTGAATGGTTACCACTATTCAAAAACTGGTATGAACATGAACAAATAGAGTTACAGCGATTATTGCAGAGTGAGTCGATTACAATAGCCAGTTCAATTCGTAGTTTTCATCGCAATATGAAGGATTTCAACTCCAAGGTATTGAAGTTTAATCGTGAACTTCAAGAAAATCTGGATACGAATTTATCTTTTAGCAGCATCACTGAGGTTTGTATTGAGATCGTCTGTACCTTAACCGAATTAAAATACTGGCCTGCTATTACAGCAATGGCAGAAATCGAGGAGAGATGGTCTGGGTTGACTCATGATGATTTACCACCGATTGAATTTGCACATGGCCTAGAAATTTTATTGGACAGTTGGGAAATAAAAAGTGGGATCAAAGCTGAATTAAGAAACCTGATCCGAATTCAAGGCCATGTCATAGAAAATGGTTCAAGAAGAGAATTTAAACGCTCATCAGACTTGAAAAACATTTCATCCAAAGGTTTATCCTACTTGATTATGTCCATCGTATTTGTAGCATTCATCAACAGGATCAGAAGAGGCTCCCCAGTTAACATTACTTGGGCTGTGGATGAATTGAAGGAAATCGATGTTGGAAATGTTATCAGTCTCGTTGACATGCTAAAGAGAAACAATATTACGCTAGTTTCTGCCTTCCCAGATCCAGATCCATTAACGCTCGATTTGTTTAAACATAGCTTCAGCGTAAATCAAGAGCATGGATTGATGGCTGCAAAATTTAACTATGGTGATTGGGGTGATGTAGAAGAAACCTCATCGGAGGAAGAATATGCCTAATCCAGCTGTATTTAGTCAGGTAGTCAATACTTTACTGACCAACACGTTTGTTTGTAGCGTCACCTATTACGACGAATATCAGTATTTAAAGAATAGGAACAATTTCGAGCTCGTTGAACGTTATCTAGGTCAGATCCAGCTAAGAATTTCATCAACTGAAGATCAGGATGTGTTCTTTCTTGCTTATGAAGATATACATCCGAATGCCAAAAAGGCAGCGAAAGATGTATTCTCAGATATAAAGCAAAACCTCCGCCCATGCATTGAATTCATCGAATTGATCATGCGAATGCAGCAATGCGACCACCTTATCACTGGTAGCGTGATTGAAGCGCACAAGCTAATGTCCCAGATTGATACAAATCCTAGCTTCCGCGAGCAGCTTCAAACATTAGGCCGCGAATTGAAATTAAGCTCAGATGGCACCGACAGAACCCGACTAGATAAGCTACTCAAGTTCATGAAAGATAGGGGTTATATTGTTCTGTCTAATGCAGAGCGCGAAATATACAAAGTAACCGGCAAGATAGAGTATCTGCACGAGGTGATCCAGTTTTTGACCGAGCATGAAAATATTAAGGAAGAAAACGAAGAAGAACAGGAAAACAATCAACAGGTAGGATTGCCGTTATGAGCGTCAGCCACACCACAGAGAGCATTGAGAATTACATTAAGTTACTGTATGACAATCGTGAAGTAGTCGCCCAAGTCTACTGTAATGGCGGGATCAGCCTCAATGATGAGAACAAGCGAAAAGTCAGAGCGTTACAGCAAGCGCGAGTGTTACTACCCTACATACAGGATGAATTCAAATTAACACCGAGTCTGAATCGTCATTTGGATGAAGTCTTTACCCGACAACGTAGCTACGCGATTGGTACAAATTTTGGTGATTTAATTAACAGCCTAAATCAATTTGTTGATGAATTCTTTGCTGCTAGTAATGATGGCCGCTTAGATGATCAAGCTGAGTACATGAATGAGTTTATTCTTCATACCTTCGAATTGGGATCTAGCGTAGAAAAAGAATTGCTAGAGCTTCAGGTTGTCACTGAGAATCAGTTTGCCAATGTAAAAACCTTAGCTGAGAAACAAAGACAAAATAATCATTACATAAAGCGGGCAAAGCGCATCGGTGACGCCATTGCCATTCTGGATGGCGTAATTCTTGAACGTATTGAAAATTCTGCGCTCACAGAAGACCTATATATATCTTACAAATACCAGATCTTAAACAAGTTACAAGTATGGAGGGCTGGTCACCTTGAAATCACAAAAATTTTAAAAGACTTCCTTTTCCGGTTTCGTCAGGTTCCAGAAAAAGCGCGCCGGTTACGAATGCTTTCACATTTCTTCAGAAAGAATCCTGACTATGAATTCCCTGATGCGAATGAAATTAATGGAAAGCAAAAATGGTCTGAAACGTGCTGTGATTTTAAAATCAAGCCAGTCCCCGATGTTCATGATAGCTATACAAAAAATGAGTTAGAAGAAATTGCACGTCATATTCCATCTACAAAAGTTGAGATTGAAAAGCGAGTTGAACGAAAAGCAGGAATTCTTAAACAAGATAATGCTGATTCAATTAAAGTGCTTGAGCTTAAACCAGCGCAGATTGCTTTTAATAATTTAATTAAGGATGTATTCAGTTCTTCTGAACCTATTTCTGCATTGCAATGGCTAAAATCAAATTCTGAATTTTCATCTATCTCCAATGATGCGTGGCTATTATTCGTTCATCACGTAATCTCTTCTATAAAAGATAACCAATCGCTAAGGAATAGACCTTTAGCCAAGTTAGGTATAAGACTGATAAAGGCTCCTTTGTTATATGCAAACTCGGGCAATCATTTATTAACGGATGTTGAGCTGTGGAAAAACAACTAATTTGTTCACTCTTAAGAGTTTTTCATTCTGAAAATGAAAAATTTAGTTACAGCAAAGTTTTGGATACGTTTATTGATACATATAATATCGGTGTAAAGAAAGGAAAATCATTCTTTTTTACTAGTAATGATAAACATGAAATTGCTGAAATACTTATAAAAAGCGAGGGAGTTAATGCTAAGGAAACCACTGCTGACTCTTGGTTAAATCTATCGAGAGTAGAAAGTACAATAATTAGCTCCAATGAGAAAATGACTTCTGAAAATGTCAGAAAACATAGAGTTGCTGTTAAGACATTACCAGGTAGGCCATTATTAATATCTCAAAATTCAATTTATTTACCAAATGGTGCAAACATTGATATATCTTCATTTGAATTAGCATCGACATGCCAACATAAAACTATTTTAGTCATAGAAAACTGGGAAACATTCGAAAACATTCATAAAAATCGTTTCAGTTTAGATGATGCTGGATCTAACCCACTAGTTGTATTCAGAGGCAGCCCAATATATACGATTGACAATACGAATTATTTGTTAAAGCAGCTTAAATTGCCCGTCTTTGCATATGTTGATTATGACCCAAAAGGTTTGTGTATAGCGCTTGAATTACCTTATTTTGAACGAATTATTGTGCCACCAGATGAAATGTTCATAGCAGCTTTAAAACAGGACAAAAACCAAGCTAGATTCAAAAAACAACTTCTAGGTTGTCAGAAAAAGTTATCTCAAACTGATAACCATCAAATCAGTTCGTTATGGAAAATAATCGAGCTTAAAGGGAACGCCTTACCCCAAGAGCACTTTCAATCAGGCTAATAATTAAATATATAATAATCATATATTTATATGTATTTAATCGTTATTTATTTCAAATAAATCATATGTTTTATCATTTAAATTTGTATTTTTTCAAATATTTTTGTAGCTCACACCTTTGGTAAATCAGCCGGTGCCAGGTTGACGGTGATGCGTTTGGCGGGGAATTCAAAGTTGCCGTTGATCAAGGCACTGCACACCCGATCGCGCGACTCTTTCACCGAGGCTTCCGGCAAGCCGACGATATTAAAAGCCGGCAAACCATTACTCAGATGAACTTCGACAGAAACTAACGGCGCATCAACACCAAGGCTGGCGCGGCTGTAGACAACGGCAAGTGACATGCAAAACTCCAGAGGCGATTTTGCACTGACACTAACCAACGGCTGCCATGAAAAACAGCCGTCAGATTTGGCGGGAAAAATGTCATCAGTCTCTTCATGCTCATCATGACGGTATTAAACCCATCGCAGTCATGTCGTTTTTTTACAATACAGTGAATCTAGCAGGCATTAGCATCTCCGGCATGAATCACTAACCAGTAGACAGGAGCACTAACATGACATTAAAAGCCGCATTTATCTTCGTATCAGAACAAGCGGATCCAGAAAAACACCGAGCACAGGTCAACACCGGCGATGTCGAGGTCACCACTATTGCGGTCAAGAATTATGCTGAAGCCGAAACAGTCGCCAGATCATTACTGGATGAAGGCATAATAGCGATCGAATTATGTGCTGGTTTTGGCGTGGAAGGCTTGGCCCGTATCAAGCAAGCCGTACAGGGCAAAATAGCCGTGGGTGCCGTGCGCTTTGATTTTCATCCGGGGCTGGGTTTTAAAAGTGGTGATGAAATATTTCGCTAATATAATGCGATGACAACACGATGATAGGGCTATGAGGTGATAACAGATCCGCATTATTGGCATCAGTTGCCCTCTGCAGCATTGCGCCCCTTTATTGATCGGTATTGGGGATGGGATATCCCTGCTATGGCGACGCTGCCAATGTTAATGCCGGGAACTGGCAGTGAATGTTTTTTTCATTATCGTCAGCCTCCAGATCTTATTTCCGGGCATCGTCTGCCAGAAAGTTATCTGATTTGCCCCCGTCAGCAGACGGCTCAATTTCAGCCATCGAAAAGTTTGGGGTTTATCGCCATCCGATTTAAAAATGGTCAGTTCCGTCATTTCACTAATCGCCCCTTCATTGAGTTGCAAGATGCAATGCCGCCATTACGTGAGTTATGGGGCGCGACAGCCAATCGACTCGATGAACAACTATGGGCAGCCCCGAACCAGCGGGCACAGATCCTACTGATTGAGCGATTTCTGCTGGCACAATTGAACTATCACCATGTGGCAACAGAGCAGAAGCTGGATTTACTAATGGAACAGCTCTACTACGCACCGAATAACCGAATTGAAGCTATTGCGGACGTTGCCGGTTGGAGTCACCGTCATTTGGAACGGAATTTCAAACAGGCGTTTGCACTGACCCCAAAACGATTTGCGCGTCTGGCGCGACTGCATCATACGTTGCGACAAATTTCGTTACAGCCGAAGCAAACAATGCTGGATATAGCGCTGGAACGCGGGTTCAGTGATCAATCGCACTTCATACACGATGTGCAGTCGCTGATTGGTATGAAACCACTCGAGTTACAACGACATCTCAGAGAAAATCGTCACTACTACAACCTTCCATCAAAGCAACCTGATTGACACATGATTGATCACTTAACTAATTGAAATTATTGATGTCAGCAAAAAAAGCCATCACAACGAAGTAGTTATGATGGCTTTTATCTCTGTATCATTGAAAAAAATGACGCGCTCGGTTAAACCAGAATAATTTCGCAGCCCTTGGCGCGCAGTGCATCGAGCACTTTCGGGTCAGCATTTTTACCGGTGATGATGTAATCCATCTGTTCGGCTTTGCTGAACAGCACGCCGCCACGCTGACCAATCTTGCTGCTATCCACCAGCGCCACCAGTTTGCCAACATTCGCCAGCATCTTTTGCTCGGCCATGGCAGTCAGCATATCGATTTTATACAGGCCGTCTTCGGTTAAACCTTTACCACTGGTGAACATCCAGTCGCCGGTATAAATGCCGGAAAGCTCATCTTGTGCGCCGAGCATGATCGATTGATCGCGATGATACTGACCGCCAATCACCAGCACACGTTCATGCTGATGTTCAATCAGATAGCTGGCCAGCGGGAAGTAGTTGGTGATGACTTGCACATCCATGCCACAAAGGTGCTGACCCAGCAGGAACGCCGTCGAACCGCAGTTGATAACAATGCTTTGCCCTGGCTGACACAGTTTGGCAGCCGCGATGGCGATGCGGCTTTTCTCATCGAAATTCACGCTCTGTTCACTGTCCATCGGCGACCACTGGCTTTTAGCAACTGTGGTTGCCTCGGCACCATTACGAACTTTGCGCAGTTTGCCGGATTCATTAAGCTTATTAATGTCGCGTCGGGCGGTGGCCGGCGAGATATCAAAGGCCTGGATCAATCCTGCGACCGTCATATACCGCTTCTGTTGCAGAAGCTCAATAATTGCATGATGTCGTTGTGATTCTGTCATTGCCTGCTCACCTAATGATTACTCATGACTACTTGGCTAATATTATACTCATAATGAGCATAAATTTCATCATGCAATGGCGCGATGCAGATCACGCCAACGACATGCCAGCCACCCGGCTCATTTGTTCCAGACGCGATTTAGCGGTACGCAGATTATCGATCCAATGCTCATCTTGCGCCCACATCTCCAGCACCATCGGGCCGTTGTAATTGATCTCGGCTAACGTGCTAAATATCGCCGGAAAATCGACTTGGCCTTCACCGATCACCAAATCGCGGAACTGCCCTTTGCATTGATCGGTCACTTTCAACGTGTCTTTCAAATGCACTTGCACGATATGTTCACTGCTCAGTTTCAGCTCGGTGCAGGTGTCATAATTCCAGCCTGTGATATTGCCAACATCGGGGTAAGCCATGAAATAAGGCGATGGGATAGCTTTTTTCAGCACTTCAAATTTACTCATGCAGGTGTCATAATTCCAGCCTGTGATATTGCCAACATCGGGGTAAGCCATGAAATAAGGCGATGGGATAGCTTTTTTCAGCACTT
>Ga0183099_1000313_pt1 | contig 38351 bp, 30 predicted proteins | sample Biomet1_FD_127788 | JGI IMG/M metagenome (GOLD analysis project Ga0183099, IMG submission 127788) | Microbial communities from bioreactor (seeded with anoxic lake sediment) at LBNL, California, USA - Biofuel metagenome 1 | ecosystem: Engineered > Bioreactor > Anaerobic > Unclassified ... | reverse complement strand
TATCCAACTCATTGATATTGCATTTACTTTTGTTACGCAAAGTAACTAATAATAGTTTGTATTTGTAACTGGTTACTTTTTAGTAACTTTAAAAATAGTAGTAACCAAATGGTAACCATTGTGGCAAAATCGAATAAAAAAATTAACTGTCCTGTTACAGCAACTGTTGAATTGATAGGCGGAAAATGGAAAACTATCATTCTGTATTCCCTCGCATCGGGAACAAAACGTTTTGGTGAAATAGCTGTTCGCATACCTGAAATATCCAGAAAGGTACTTACCGAACAGTTAAAAGAACTGGAAAACGATGGATTGATTCTGCGGGAACAGTACAAGGAAATCCCTCCGCGTGTGGACTACTCACTTACCAACCTTGGAAAAAGCCTCTCTCCTGTATTTCGGGAACTGGAAATTTGGGGAACTGAAAATGTACTAAAAAAAACAATAATTTAAAGTCGGCTGAGCTAATTTGAAAAATTGCTTATCTTTGCATTGATAAAAAATGGGGTAATTTATTTCTCTGGAACTAAAAGAAAAAGTTGTTTAATAAACTCAGCCAGAAAAAGTTTTATCTAATAAAAGGAGCAAAGCAATAGATATTATTATGAGGAAAAGGAAATGTAGAATATTATATATTTTCTGGTTGCTGGTATTTCTTCAGTCAGCCCTTGAGGTTAATGCCTGTGGGGTAAGAAATACTTTCTTTGATGATTACGACACTTACCTTGCCCCGTCTGATGATGCTCCGGCATTTAATGCTCCGATCTATCATTTCCATTTAGACCTAGATCCTCCTGGCCTCTGTCCTTATCAGTATTCATTAGAAATAGCAGAGCATGATCTGTTCGGCCCACTATGCTCTTGTCAGAAAAGGAAAAATAATGTTCCCCCTATTTCTCTTAATTTATTATATTCTGTATTGATCATTTAGCCAAAGGTATAATGGATATATTCATGTAAATATTTCCAATCATCACATTCTTAAGTTAATATCAATAGATAAATATAATAATTATAATAATATGAAATATTATATAGCTTTTCTATGTCTGGTAACCTTTATCAGTCAGTCCCTTTATTCCCAAAACACCTTTAAAGCAATAGTAAAAGATAAGGGAAGTAAAGAATCCCTTATCGGAGTATCCACCTTCATACCATCCACCAAGCAAGGTGGCAATACAGATCTGGACGGACAAGTTATTATTAATAATGTTCCCAAAGGAAATCGTAGCATTACCTTCTCTATTATAGGATATAAAGAGAAAAAGATACAAGTAAACTTTCCTACTCCAAAAGATACTATATATACTGTATTTCTGGAAGAATCGAAGAATGAATTAGAGGAAGTTGTTGTAACTTCAACCCGAAGCAGCAGAAATATAGCCAATATTCCAACCCGCGTTGAAGCTATAGCAGCAGGCGAACTTGAAGAAAAAGTCGTTATGCAACCAGCCAGTATTAAAATGTTGCTCACAGAAAGTACCGGTATACAAACCCAGCAAACCTCTCAGGTTTCTGGAAGTGCAAGTATTCGTATCCAGGGGCTCGACGGAAAATACACCCAGCTACTGGAAGACGGTCTCCCTTTGTACTCTGAGTTTGCCGGAGGATTAAGCATACTTCAGATTCCCCCACTCAACTTAAAAGGTGTAGAAGTTATAAAAGGATCATCATCCACATTATACGGAGGAGGTGCCATTGCAGGATTAGTAAACCTTATCACTAAAGTGCCAACAGAAAAAAGAGAACTATCGCTATTGTTTAATGCTGATGTAACATCGGCGTTAGATGCCAGTGCCTTTTATTCTCAGAAATATGGAAAAACAGGATTGAGTATTTATACGTCGGGCAATTTACAAAAAGCTTATGACCCCAATAAAGATGGACTTTCTGATATTCCTCAATATAAACGATATGCAATCAATCCTACATTTTATTATTATCCGGACAAGAACACAATATTCAGTGCAGGCATCAATGCCGGAATTGAAACAAGAAAAGGTGGAGATATGCAGGTATTGAAAGGATTGACCAACTCTGAACATCAATATTACGAAAAGGACAATAGCAACAGATACTCTACAAAACTAAAGTATCAGAAAATATTTGATAACAAATCTGTTTTTACAGCTAAAAATACCGTTGGATACTTCAAAAGACTTATTGAACAAAACGGTTATAATTTCGACGGAGAACAGTTATCAACCTTTTCAGAAGCCAATCTTATGATTCCCCATGAAAATACTGAATGGAATATCGGAGCCAATTATGTTAGCGATGCATTTAAGCAATTAGGTAATCCCGCTGAGAAATTGAATTACACGAACTCTGTATTCGGACTTTTCGGACAAAACACATACAATATTTCTCCTGCTTTAATCATGGAAAGTGGATTAAGATTAGACTTGACCAACCAGAAAAAAGCTTTTATATTGCCACGAATATCGTTCTTATATAAAATCAATTCAAAACTCACATCAAGAATTGGTGGCGGACTGGGGTATAAGATGCCAACTATTTTCTCTGAAGATGCAGAAGAAAAGGCTTTTCAGAACATTGCACCATTAAATTTCAAGAATGTAACTTCCGAAAAATCGTATGGTATAAACGCAGACCTCAACTATAGAACAACATTTGGTGAAGACCTATTCTTCAGCATTAACCAAATGTTCTTTTATACTGTAATTCAAAAGCCTCTTATCCTCTCATATTCTTCCAATGACAATAAATATTCTTTTGTCAATGCAAATGGCAATATGAATACAAGAGGTTTTGAGACAAACGCAAAATTAAGTTTTGACGATTTCTCTTGTTTTATAGGTTACACATATACTGATGCTGTAAGAAAGTTCGACCATACCAATACGGCAAATCCACTTACGTCAAAACATCGTATTAATGCAAATGCCATGTATGAACTTGCTGACAAGCTCCGCATATCTTATGAACTGTTTTATTTCGGTAAACAATTCCTGAACAATGGCGATAAAGTTCGCGATTATTGGGTTATGGGCGCTTCTGTTCAATACCAACTTAATAAAGCGTTTACGTTCTTTGTAAATTATGAAAACTTTTTGGATACCCGTCAGTCACGTTGGGGCACAATGTATACCGGAAGTATTCTTAATCCACAGTTTAAAGATACTTTCGCTCCAACAGACGGAGCTATTTTCAATGGAGGAATCAGAATAAATTTGTAGTTTAAGTTTGTTAGAAAACAAATGATTTAAATAGTATATCGATAAATGTTGAAAAAAATATTATTAAAATCACAAGAATTAAAAAAGCAAATAGCGATAGTATATTATGCATATCAGGATCCTCAATTAGGCTTATTACCTAAAGTTCTTCTTTTTATAACTTTAGGATATGCCTTAAGCCCTATTGATCTCATTCCGGACTTTATTCCGATAATAGGTTATTTGGATGATCTTATAATAGTTCCTGCTTTAATATCACTGTCAATAAAACTAATTCCAAAGGATATATGGAACAAAGCAAAGCTTAAAGCAGAACAACAACCATTAAAGCTAAAAAAGAACTGGATTTTTGGAGCTTTATTTATTCTGATTTGGATATTTATAGCTATTGTTCTATTTTTTAATGTCTTGTAAATCTTTATAGGACTAATATTTATAGTACCAATAAGGGCTGAACTTTTACAGGTTCAGCCCTTACTTTTTGTCTGAAAACAAAATTCATAGAATTCAAACAGGCTCTTAGCTATTGTCGAAATTTAATCTCAAAAATATAACTTTTCATAAATCATCTCCCCCATCTGCTACAAAAACAGACAAAAGCCAGTATTAATAATACTTTCAGGTAGTGGCAGATAAAAAATCATCTCCTACTAAACTCTGTTTATCTGCTACAAATCAAGCCTATCTACCACTAAATTTCGCATTATTTCTTATTGCAGAGTCCTCTGAAATAACAGAGAAATTCTACAGACAAATAAAGTATTAAGTTAACGAATAATAAATTCATCTCAAATTATATTGTACACAATTTAATTTTGCATATATTCGCATTATAAAAATAAAGAGAACGATTAAAAAGTCGATAAAAACAAACTAAAAAATAAAAGATTATGAGCACAGTTTATAATTTCACAGTAAAGGACAGAAAAGGTAATGACGTATCTTTAAACGAATATGCAGGTAAAGTTCTGCTGATTGTAAACACAGCAACTGCATGCGGTTTTACCCCTCAGTACAAGGAACTTGAGAAAATCTATGAAGATTATAAAGATCAGGATTTTGTTGTTCTTGATTTCCCTTGCAATCAGTTTGCCAATCAGGCAGCAGGTACAGATGACGAAATTCATGAGTTCTGCACTTTAAACTATGACGTAAAGTTCCCGCAATTTAAGAAAACAGAAGTAAACGGAGAAAACGCAAATGCCTTGTTCAAATTCCTAAAGAGTGAAAAAGGTTTTGCCGGATTTGATATGAACCACCCTATCGCAAAGATTCTTGACGATATGCTTTCAAAGGAAAACCCTAATTACAAAGAGAATACCGATATTAAATGGAACTTCACAAAATTCCTTATCAACCGCAAAGGTGAAGTGATGAAACGCTTCGAACCAACAGAAGATATGGCAAAGGTGGAAGCCGAAATTAAGAACTTACTATAATTAAAAGTAAACCGGAATAGTTCGCTGGCTTCTATAGTCAGAGAACTATTTCACAAACAAATAGATAGTACACAATTATATTTTCTGTAATTTTGCAGCAAATATAATGAGATATATGAAAGAGAATTACCCCGAGTTAAAACTAGAGAACCAAATTTGTTTTCGTGTATATCGCCTGAACCGTGCTATTACGAACCACTACCGCCCATACTTGACTGAGCTGGATTTAACTTACCCGCAATATCTTGTCATGATGGCCTTGTGGGAAAAAGACGGAATACCGGTTAATTCGCTTAGCGAAACTCTTAAGCTGGATACAGGAACTCTGTCTCCACTGTTGAAGCGACTGGAGGCCACCGGTTATATCCATCGTAAAAGAAGCAAGGAGGATGAACGCACTGTAATTATTAAGCTGACAAAAAACGGAGCTGAGTTACAAAAGAAAGCAAAAGAAGTTCCTCAGAAGATAGCTCATTGTCTGGACCTTACAACGGAAGAATATCTCAGTCTGCGTGAAACTCTTGATAGTTTGATTCAGAAAGCAGAACAAAAATAGTATGATGTTTCATACTAAAGATATCTTTTCTCAGCTACACTTATAGATATTAATATTTTTATAGTCGGATGTTAAGTAAAACATCTGCAGGAAAAGCTGTTGGGTTGTACAACTCAGCACACTGGCTTGTACAAGCCAAGGATCTAGGTTGTACAGGCTGGCATTCTGGGTTGTACAACCTGGCAATAATGTTCGGGCGGCTCCCGGCTAATAGGTGCCCGCAGGTTATATAAACCTCCGGCAGCCTACTGATAAAGTTTTTTTTATATATCAACTTATTCCCGTTTCAATATTACATGCTTAGGAATATAAAATATACCACTTGGAGCTTTCGTGATAGTCCATTCAATTGTATTATTATCAATCCTCTTAACTACAGCTTTTCCTTTAGTAAGGCTAAAAGTACTTGTAAACGAAAGATTGATTGAAGCACCATCAACAGTTCCCTGAATTGTTGGTTTAGTAGTATCTTCCTCACAATCAATATGATTTCCATTATCAAGAACACAGCAATGCACTCCCGATATTTTATTTCCAATCTGAGAAAAAATAAACGACACAGAAGATTCGCTATTCTCCCAATACCATGTACCTTTAAAACTTTGTTGAGCAGTTGCATTAATTGAAAGAACACATGCAAGAACTACATTTACAAATGTAATAATCAACGTTTTCATAGATTTCTTTATTAAATTAGCAGCATTATTAGCCGGCAATATCAATAAGTTTATTACAACAGAAATGAGGTTAGTAGCAGATGAATTAGCTAAATTTGGATCTGCCACTAGATTATAAATCTAGCAACCAGCACTTTAACAACCGTTTAGTAGCAGGTAGCAGATGATTTTCGTTTTTTTTATTTTTTCCGGAGATAAATTCATTTTCCCGAAGTATTTACCACTGAGTGCATTATCTTTCCGGCACAAGCATAGCCTTCATTATATAAATCGGTAAGCTTCATCACATCTTTCTCAATCCGGTCTACCACTATTGGCTTCTCGGGACGGATAACGGTTATTTGTCCTTCATCTTCCATGCGTTCCACCATTTCCAATTGTTCGTTATATACAGCACAACGGCGGCTTAACGCTTCTCTTATTTTAGGATATTTACGATAAATAATAGAAGGAACTTTATGGTCTTTTGCTTCCTTTCGGTAACCCCTGTTACGGGTCAGCACTACTACATTGTTCTGATACCCGTCTTCCACGGCACGAAGCAAAGGAATGGAATCAACGATTCCGCCATCAAGCATTGGAATATCATCTACATAAGTTATAGGGCAAACAATAGGCAGACTGCTGGATGCTTTGCAAATGTCGAGCACCCGCTGTTTGTCTTTTTTCTCTTCAAGATAGTTTGCCTCACCGGTTACACAGTTGGTAGTAACCATCACAAAACGTTCGGGAGAAGAAAAGAAAGTATCATAGTCATAAGGGAGAATTCTTTCCGGAAACTCACCAAAAAGCAAATCATAATCCATTATGTTCTTCTTTTTAAGGAGATGCCTCAAACCTATATAATGATACTTATCCAGCAAGTCAATGTTACTGTATTTAGCACGTCCACGCTGACGGGAGATATAAGACAAACCATTGCAGGCACCAGCCGAGACTCCGATAGTATAAGGAAAACGGATGTTATGATCCATAAAATAATCAAGTACTCCGCAGGTAAACACGCCACGCATACCTCCTCCTTCCAAAACCAGTCCGGTATTACAATCTATTGCCATCTTTAGTATATTATTATTCAGAGTAAAAATCAGAAAGAAAATCCTTTTTAAGCCTTAGCCACACTTTTGGGACTCATTACCAGCAATGATGGCAAAGATTCATATTCTTCCTTATCTTCAGCAACTTTTTCACAAACTGTATGGCTCAGGATTAACAGTCCACCCATTTGTTTATAAGATATTTCTGATAAGTCGTGAACAGGATGCAAAATAACCTGTTCCGGATATCTCTCTAACAAGTCATTGATTTTCTTTGTAAATTTCTCATCGCCTACAAACTGATAAAGATGAATATCTTTTATTTCATTCATAAGTAATGATTCCAGATAAAAGAGCATGAAAGAGTCCATTGCCCCCCCAAGCACCATGGCTACACCGCCATATTTGTAATCACGGTTAACAAAAACCGCTACATCACACTTCACCTGACCTATAATATCATCCACCTTATTTCGGAACAGCCCCAGTAAAGGTATTACCTGACTGCCACCTTCGGTCATATAATTGCTTCCCGCACCCAATAATAACAAATCGGGATTCTCTGTTTGCACCAAATGTGCCATATCCTGCACCAGCTTATCGGTTACTTTGTAACGGCAGTCCACTTTAACTGATATTCTTTGCGCTTCACTGTTAAGCAGGTTAAAGCTATCTTCCTCATACTGCTTGGCATGCAAGGGATTAACATCCGTGCCAAGAGTATAATGTGCAGCTATTAATTCTTTCTGTTGCAACCTTGGACCAAAAAGTAATTCATATATAGCCAGCAAATCGCGCCCAGACTCTATTCGGCCAAAGCACAGAACAAGTTTCTTTGTCAGGCTTATCACCGGAGTCTTTATTTCAAATATTTTTTCTACTAAAGTAAGAATAGGAGTAGTCATAAAAGTGGTGACTAAAGCCATAATAATGAGAATTACAAAAATAGAAGGAGGGAGAATGCCCATTTCATATCCAATATTCAATGCAACAAGTTGCATTAATCCCCGGGTATTCATCAGCGTTCCCACAATAAAACTATTTTTCCACGACTCTCCCACCAAACGAGCAGCGATGGTACAGCCTCCAAGCTTTCCTATAATAGCAACAGCTACCAGCAATGCTAATACGCCTAATAATCCGGGACTATTTATTAATCCGATCTGAGTATGCAAACCTGTAAAAGCAAAGAACAAAGGAAGGAAAAAAACAAGAGAAACATCCTCCACTTTCTCCATCATTACTTTGCGGAACCCAAAATTAGCTGGCATCACTACTCCTGCAATAAAAGCACCAAATAAAGCATGTATACCAAGAATCTCTGTTAATGTGGAAGAAGCTACCAGAATTATAAAGATGAACCCAACAAACGTTTTATTTATCACTTCTTTGTTAGCATACAGATTTCCAATTTTTTTAAGGAATGGACGGATAACCGTAAACATAGCAACAATATAAAGAATGGTAAGCACCACTGAATATAAAGCACTACCTAATGTCCCAGCCTTCGCAATGGCAATAACAACTGCCAGTAAGCACCATGCCGTCACATCATCATTTGCCGCTGAAGCTATGGAAATAATTCCGATTGGTGTTTTTGTCATATTTTTCTCTTGAAGAATACGCGCAAGAACAGGGAATGCCGTTATACTCATTGAGATACCTATAAAAAGGGCAAAAGGTAAAAAAGCTGTTTGCTGAGCAGCATACTCTTCATAAATCCAGTACGAAGAAAGTATTCCCAGAAAAAAAGGAACAAATATACCAGCATGACTAATGACGAGTGTTTCGTTGATTTTATTTTTCAGCGTACTAAAATCCACCTCCATACCAATAACAAACATAAATAGAATCAGCCCTATCTGACTAACTAGTTGAAGGTTTCCCAACGATTCGGGACGAAAAAGAAATCCAAAAAAATCAGGAAAAAGGTAGCCAAATAATGACGGTCCAAGTACTATTCCCGCCACAATCTCACCAATGACTCCCGGTTGGCCTATATATTTAAATAAGTAAGAAAAAAGACGAACAGTAACCAATACCACTATTATCTGCAGCAACAGAATAGTAAACGGACTATTTATTTTTTCAATCAATATACTCTGGAACATCTGGAAGTTATCTCCTGTTGCTCCTGGTAAAACATGTACTAAAGAAAAATGATTAAAGCGTTCTTCACCTTGGTTTAACGCAACATAAATCATACCGGAGAATAACACCAGCATGATAAAGTAAATTATATAGTCCTTCTTAACTTTGCTCACACTTCTCTTTAATTAATCTGAATTTCTTAACAAAAATAATATTTTTTAATTCTCCATTACTTATCTTTGCCTACAAATATAATAAATATAAGAAGATTTTATGAAAAAGATTGTTAGTATCGCTCTTTTTGCAGCTCTTGCTCTTAGTGCTACAGCAAAAGAAAAAGCTAAAAAAGAAGAAGGATTTGTTTTCACTACCGTTAAGGAAAACCCTATTACATCAATTAAGAATCAGAATCGCTCAAGTACTTGCTGGAGTTTTTCGGGTGCTGCATTCCTTGAATCAGAGTTACTTCGCAAAGGTAAAGGTACCTATGACCTTTCTGAAATGTATATTGTTCACCATACCATGGAAGATCGTGCAGAAAGATATGTGCGCCTTCACAGCGAAAGCTCTTTCGGACCTGGAGGTAGTTTTTACGATGTGATGTACTGTTTGAAGAACTACGGACTGGAACCTCAGGAAGCCATGACAGGATTACACTATGGTGACTCTCTTCCTGTTCACAACGAACTGGATGCTGTAATGAAAGGATATCTTGATGCTATTGCCAAGAGTACTTTAAAGAAACTTACTCCGGTATGGAAAAGAGGATTCGATGCTGTAGTTAGCAACTACCTTGGTGCTCGTCCTGAATACTTCAATTATAACGGAAAGAAATACGATGCAAAAGCATTCGCGAGAGAACTTGAGCTGAATACTGACGATTATGTTTCGCTGACTTCTTTCACTCATCACCCATTCTATACTCAGTTTGCTCTTGAAATTCAGGACAACTGGCGTAACGGAGAATCATACAACTTGCCTCTTGATGAGTTTATGGCGGTAATAGACAATGCTGTAAACAATGGATACACAGTTGCATGGGGAAGTGACGTAAGCGAAACAGGATTTACCCGCAACGGTATTGCTGTAGTTCCCGAAGAGATTAAGACTACTGATTTAAGTGGCTCGGATATGGCTCGCTGGACTGGCTTAACTAAAGAAGAAAAGAACAAAGAACTGACTGCTAAGCCAAGACCTGAGAAAGAAATTAATCAGAGAATGCGTCAGGAAGGCTTTGACAACTGGGAAACAACAGACGATCACGGTATGCTTATCTACGGTATTGCTAAAGACCAGAACGGTAAAGATTACTATATGGTAAAGAACTCCTGGGGAACTGACAACAAGTATAAAGGAACATGGTATGCTTCTAAAGCATTCGTTAAGTATAAAACTATAAACATCATGGTTCATAAAAGCGCTCTTCCTAAAGAGATTGCTGACAAGCTAGGGATTAAGTTGTAATATAATGTACTGAAGATTGTTTTCTTCTATACAAGGGAATTAAAAAGGTGCGAATAAAATTTTTATTTGCACCTTTTGTTTTTAAATTATTTCGCTGCAATCTGATAAATCTTACGAGAATCTTCTCTTGTGAGTTTCTTAAAGAAGCCTATAGTTTCCCCTTTATTGTCATGGAGCCTTTTCACTAACAGATCAATATCCTCTTCTTTAGCACCTAGTTCTTTGAATGAAACAGGTAAACCTATCGAGGAGAAGAATTTCTTTAAAGCCTCAACACCTTTCAAAGCAACAGCTTTTTTATCTTCCGAGTCCGGAATACCCCACACACGAACGGCATATTGTGCAAGCATTTCAGGATTAAAGTCGGCAAGGTATGTCATCCATGCAGGGAACATAACAGCTAGTCCGGCACCATGAGTTACATTATAAAGTGCACTAAGTTCATGTTCCAGCAAGTGGGTAGCCCAATCTTCTTCACGCCCCACCCCGCAAGTTCCATTATGAGCAATTGTTCCTGCCCACATAATATTGGCTCTTGCATCATAATTCTCCGGTTCGTTCATAACAACCGGAGCTTCTTTTATTATTGTTTGCAGAACAGCTTCTGATAACCGACTACTAATTTCTACACCTTCGGTATTTGTGAAATAGCGTTCCATTACATGAGCCATCATATCTGCTATTCCGCAAGCTGTCTGAAACGGAGGAAGAGTATAAGTTAGCACTGGACTCATTACAGAGAAAACCGGACGCAACAATGGTGAACCAGTTCCCAGCTTAATAGAACCTTCTTCTTTTGTGATAACTGTATTACCAGAACCTTCACTTCCCGCAGCAGGGATAGTGAGAACAGTTGCAACCTTCAAAGTGCTTGTTATTGCCACTCCTTTATTATAAAAATCCCAGAAGTCACCATCATAAGGAACTCCGGCAGCAATTGCCTTTGCAGTATCAATGACACTACCGCCACCTACAGCCAAGATAAAATCAATCTTCTCCTTACGGCAAAGCTCTATACCTTCATATACTTTCGTATCAAGAGGATTGGGTTGCACACCACCTAAAGTGATATAAGAAACACCTTCACTCTTCAATGATTCCTCTATTCGTGACATTAAACCACTTTTAATGACCGATCCTCCACCATAAAGTACCAACACCTTTTCTGCACTGTATTTCTTTAATAACCTACCAGTCATAGACTCGGTTTCTTTTCCAAAGACAAATTCTGTTGGACTGTAAAATACAAAATTATCCATCGCTAATCTTTTTAAATCATAAGACAAAGATACAAAGGAATCATTATCTATATTTCTTTTATCCTATTAATCTTTGTTTATTCATTTGCTCAAAAAACTTAAACTTGTGCATTTTTAAAGAATAATGTTTTGTAAAATCAACTGTTTGAGTAAATTTGCAAGCTGATTACAAAGCAAGTTATCATTCTTGTTGTTAGCTTACTTATACATATATAAAATACTAATACTAAAATTAATAACATGAGTTTAAAGATTATTGTATTGGCAAAACAAGTTCCCGACACACGTAACGTTGGGAAAGATGCCATGAAAGCCGACGGAACGATTAATCGCGCGGCACTTCCGGCTATCTTCAACCCTGAAGACCTTAATGCTCTTGAGCAGGCTCTTCGGTTGAAAGATGCACATCCCGGTTCTACCGTAACAATCCTGACCATGGGTCCCGGACGCGCGGCAGAGATTATTCGTGAAGGCCTATATCGCGGAGCCGATAATGGTTATTTGCTAACCGACAGAGCATTTGCCGGTGCAGATACATTGGCCACTTCTTATGCACTTGCCACTGCAATACGTAAGATAAAAGAGTATGATGTTATTATTGGTGGCCGCCAGGCTATTGATGGTGATACAGCTCAGGTTGGTCCTCAGGTTGCTGAAAAACTAGGATTAACTCAAATCACTTATGCTGAAGAGATTGAAAAAGTAGAAAATGGACGCATTACTGTAAAACGCCATATCGATGGTGGCATAGAAACAGTAGAAGGCCCTCTTCCTATTGTTCTTACAGTAAACGGTTCTGCTGCTTCCTGCCGTCCTCGTAACGCTAAGTATGTGCAAAAATACAAACATGCCAAAACAGTGACAGAGAAACAACAAGGCAACCTTGACTACACTGATTTATATGACACAAGAGATTATCTTAACCTAGCAGAATGGAGCGTTACTGACGTAGAAGGAGATATTAAACAATGCGGTCTTTCCGGTTCTCCTACTAAAGTTAAAGCAATTCAGAACATTGTTTTCCAAGCCAAAGAGAGCAAAAACATTTCTGCTTCAGACAGAGAAGTGGAAGATATGATTGTTGAACTATTGGAAAATCACACGATTGGTTAATCACTAAAGAAAGAACTAAAAATGAACAATTTATTTGTATATTGCGAAATAGAAGACGGTATCATAGCTGACGTAAGCCTTGAACTGCTTACCAAAGGCCGTTCTTTAGCTAACCAGTTAAAATGCCAGTTGGAGGCAGTTGTTGCCGGTTACAAATTAGACGATATTGAAAAGCAGGCAATTCCTTATGGAGTAGACAAATTACATGTGTTTGATGCAGAGGGACTCTATCCATACACTTCACTGCCACACACATCTATCCTGGTAAACCTTTTCAAAGAAGAAAAGCCTCAGATCTGCCTAATGGGTGCTACCGTTATTGGTCGCGACCTGGGTCCTCGTGTTTCTTCAGCTTTAACTAGCGGATTAACAGCCGACTGTACTGCTCTTGAGATTGGTGATCACGAAGAAAAGAAAGAAGGCAAGGTTTACAAGGATCTTCTTTATCAAATTCGTCCTGCTTTTGGCGGTAACATCGTTGCTACCATTGTTAACCCTGAACATCGTCCACAAATGGCAACCGTTCGTGAAGGTGTAATGAAAAAACAGATTCTTTCTAGTGATTATAAAGGAAAAGTAATCCGTCACGAAGTAGGTAAATATGTTGCAGACACTGATTACGTAGTTAAAGTCATTGAACGTCACATAGAAAAATCTAAAACCAATATCAAAGGAGCACCTATTGTTGTAGCCGGAGGTTACGGAGTAGGTTCTAAAGATAACTTTAAGTTGCTTTTTGATCTTGCTAAAGTACTTAACGGAGAAGTGGGAGCTTCACGTGCCGCTGTAGACGCAGGATTTGCAGACCATGATCGTCAGATTGGTCAGACCGGTGTAACGGTTCGTCCAAAACTGTATATTGCTTGCGGTATCTCAGGACAGATTCAGCATATTGCCGGTATGCAGGAAAGTTCTATGATTATCTCTATTAACAATGATCCAAATGCACCGATCAATACAATAGCAGATTACGTTATCAACGGTACAGTAGAAGAAGTTGTGCCGAAGATGATTAAGTTCTATAAACAAAATTCGAAGTAGTAAGATGGCAAATTTATATTTAGATACACCAGAACTGAAGCATTATCTCAATCATCCATTGATGAAGAGAATCGTTGAACTCAAAGAGCGCAACTATGCTGACAAAGATAATTATGATTACGCTCCTTTAGATTTCGAGGATGCAATGGACAGCTATGATAAGGTACTGGAAATTGTTGGAGAAATCTGTTCAGAAGTCATAGCACCAAACGCAGAAGATGTGGATCACGAAGGTCCTCAGGTTATTAATAACCGCGTAAGATATGCCAGCGGTACAGCTAGAAACCTGCAAGCATTGGTAGATGCCGGCTTAATGGGTGTAGCTATGCCTCGCCGCTTCGGTGGACTTAACTTTCCGAATGTTCCTTACATGATGGCAGCCGATATGGTTTCTTGCAGCGATGCCGGATTTGAGAATCTTTGGGGACTGCAGGATTGTGCGGAAACTCTTTACGAATTTGGTAATGAGGACCAAAAGAAGCGTTACATCACCCGCGTTTGCGCAGGCGAAACAATGTCTATGGACCTTACCGAACCAGATGCAGGCTCTGACCTTCAGGCTGTAATGCTGAAAGCTACATTCAGCGAAAAGGATAATTGCTGGTATCTGAACGGTGTGAAACGTTTTATCACAAATGGTGATGCTGACCTTCACCTGGTTCTTGCCCGTTCGGAAGAAGGAACACATGACGGCCGTGGTCTTTCCATGTTCATCTATGATAAGAAAAACGGTGGTGTAAACGTTCGCCGTATTGAAAACAAGATGGGTATCAAAGGATCTCCTACATGCGAATTAGTTTACAAAAACGCTAAAGCTGAACTTTGCGGTGACCGTAAGCTTGGTTTGATTAAATACGTAATGGCGCTGATGAATGGTGCTCGTTTGGGTATTGCCGCTCAATCTGTAGGACTTTCACAAGCTGCTTACAATGAAGCGCTTGCTTATGCAAAGGATCGTAAACAGTTTGGTAAAGCAATCATTGAATTCCCTGCGGTATACGAAATCCTTTCTTTAATGAAAGCGAAACTAGATGCTTCACGTACTTTGTTATATGAAACAGCTCGTTTCGTTGACGTATACAAAGCATTGGAAGATATTTCAAAAGAACGCAAGCTTACTGCAGAAGAAAGAACTGAACAGAAGACTTTTGCTAAGTTGGCCGATAGCTTTACTCCACTTGTTAAAGGTATGGGTAGTGAGTTCGCTAATCAGAATGCTTACGACTGTATCCAGATCCACGGTGGTTCAGGTTTCATGAAAGATTATGCATGCGAACGCATCTATCGTGATGCACGTATCACTAGTATTTATGAGGGGACCACTCAACTTCAGGTAGTAGCAGCTATCCGTTATGTAACAACAGGAGCTTATCTGGCACGCCTGAAAGAATACGAAACAATGCCTATTGCTCCAGGATTTGAAGGTTTACGCAACCGCCTGAAAGCAATGACTGAGAAATATGCAATTTCCGTTGAAAAGATCGTAGCTACAAAAGATCAGGAGTTACTTGATTTCATGGCTCGTCGCTTAGTTGAGATGGGAGCATACACCATCATGGCTTACTTATTAGTACAGGATGCTTCAAAATGTGATTCATTCACTGAGTCAGCACACGTATTCGTAAGATATGCTGAAGGTGAAATAGACAAGCACGCTCAGTTTATTCAGAAGTTTGATAACGAAGAATTGGCTTATTACAGAAAGTAAGTTATTTATTCATCTATATAAAAGCGGAGGCTCGTCAGAAGTCTCCGCTTTTTTTATAGATGTCAGATTGTACTTAAAAGAATGACTCTAGCCTTTAGTCGGTAAGGTGAAAATAAATCTACTACCTTTATCCAGAACACTTTCAACTTTTATAAACCCACCGTTTCGCTGAACAAAGTCTTTGCAGAGTACAAGTCCCAAACCAGATCCTTTTTCATTACCAGTGCCATAAGTAGAATGAAAATTATTATCCGTAAAGAGTTTATCAGCCACATCCTGAGACATCCCTACTCCATTATCTGTAATCTCTACTTCTACAAATCCATTTTGCTCAGAGATATGGATTACAATTAAACCTTTAGAACGAGTAAACTTTATTCCATTAGAGAGAATATTGCGAATCACTAAGTTAATCATGTCATAATCTACATAAGCAGAATAATTAGCATCTGCCTCAAACTGAAGAGTGATTGATTTTTGCCTTGCAGTATTAGTAAGCAACAATATATTCTCTTTTATCAGTTCATTAACAATGATGAATCTTGGATTATATACAATTTCACTCCTTTGAGATCTAGACCAGTTAAGTAAGTTTTCCAGCAAATAGAATGTATTCTTTGACATATCTTTCAGTTCAAGAAGCAGAGAATCCTGCACATCTTGAGTTATCTCAATGTCGCTGGTAAGAAGCTCAATAACCTGCATAAAACTTCCAATTGGCCCACGAAGATCATGTGAGATAATTGAAAAAAGTTTATCCTTTGTTGTAAGTAGTCTTTTTAATTGCTCTTCAGTTTCCTTCTGCTTACTGATGTCAATAAGAGTACCAATGGCACGAGTTGCCTGACCATCCTTATCTCTCTCAATAATCCTTCCGTGATTTAATATCCATTTCTCCTTACCCGACATGCCTATCACCCGGAAAGTAGCTTCAAAATAATCTATCTTACTTTTCTTGTGAGATATAAAAAGTTGAGATACCCATTTCCAATCATCTGGATGAATAAATTTCTGCCATTTGTGTCCTTTACCTAATGATTCATCGAGATCCTGATCCATTATTTCATAACCTATATCAGTAAAATAAATCACATCTGTTTGAAAATCCCAGTCCCACATTCCTTCTCTGGCCCCATCTAAGGCGAGCCTCAACCGCATTTCACTATTCTTGAACTGATTGAGGTATAATTTTCGTTCAAGGGCATTTGTAATATTGCCCGTTACCGTTTTAAGCAAGTTTATTTCATCATCCAGCCATACTTTATTATGAAGACAGTCGTCAAAACCTACAAATCCCCAAAGATGATTCTGGATATAAATGGGATAAACCAAAATTGATTTTATTTCAAATTGTTCTAACAGACCAGCTATATCACCAGGAAATTCTAGAATATTACTAGAAAAAAGACATCCTTTACTACTTATAATCCTTTTCCATGAAGGTATATTCTCAAAAGAAGCTTTTTGAATTGCATCTTTCTTACTGGCAATACCTTCATTACACCATTCGTAAGTATTACTGGTAAATAGCTCATCCGGTGTATTTTCGTAGATGCATACACGACTTACATCAGTATGCTGTCCTATCAACCGAAGAACAACATTTATTATATCGTCAAAGTTATCCGATTTATTAAGCAATTGAGCTATATCTGCAAGTAACTTCTGCTGATTATTGAGATATTTCAATTTCTCTTCCATCTGCTTCCTTTGAGTGATGTTCGTTGCAGCTGCTAGCATATAAGTATTACCTTGAATGACTATTTGTTCGAACGAGAACAAGCAGACCATTCGTTCTCCGGACTTTGTTTTAAGAGAAAGTTCTCCTTTAACATTACCTTTATCATTAGAGAGGGAGAGTAATTTCTTTATTTGATCATTATCATGAAACAAGCCTAACTCCTGAACTGTTTTGCCAGAGATCTCGTCCAATGAATATCCGATATTTTCTATAAAAGCACGATTCGCATTGAAGATTATGCCGGAGTCGACCGTACCTATTGCCATCATTACCTGAGAACTATTAAATATACTGAAAAAGACCTCCTTCGAAAAATATTCAACAGATAAATTAGTACTGACAGCAGCAATAACATTTTCTTCATTCCACCACCCCAGGTAAAACTTTGTATCAACAGGTATTATTCCTTTATCCTTTTTCATAAATGGATATGGACAGCAAGTGATATCTCCTTTAATGACCAAAGGTATAGTCACTCCAGATTTTACTTTATATTGATCCGGATAAACTGTAGAAAAGTGTTTTCCTCTGAGTTCATTAAGAGAATATCCAAGTATATTATTTACAGCAAAATTAGCTGTAACAATGTTTCCATCCATATTTAATATGAATAAAAAATCGAATTCATTACTTAGCAAGTCTTTGAGTTGACTTTCTGGAATAAAATTCATCATATCTTTTCAAAGGGTTATAAGGTTACATCACTAGTAACGTAAATATAGAAAAAAAAATGAATCTGAATACTACTTTTAGTATTTAGATTCATTAAATAACAATTCAAATATTACTAAATATTTTTTAGTGCATTGATAAATCCAAGTACATCTTCTTCTGTTGTATCAAAAGATGTTACCAGACGAATTTCGTTGTTTGCTTCATTCCAGAAATAGAAGAAATAAGATTCCAGTAGCTTATCAATCATTGGACGAGGCATGGTAAGAAACAAAGCATTTGTTTCTGGCTTCTGAGTAAACTCAACTCCCGGAAATTTCTTTAGTCCTTCATAAAGTAATTTAGCCATATTGTTTGCATGAGTAGCATTCTTTAGCCAAAGATCATCTGTGAGGTATGCCGTAAACTGACAAGAAAGATAGCGCATTTTAGAAGCTAACTGAGCTGATTGCTTACGATAGAACCTTGCTGCTTTTGCCAAAGCCGGATCAAAGACCACAACACATTCTCCCATCATAAGACCGTTCTTTGTTCCACCAAAGCTAAGAACATCAATTCCACAATCTACGGTCAAAGCTTTCAATGAGACATTCAAAGCCACCGCTGCGTTGGCTATTCGTGCTCCATCCATGTGAACATACATTCCGTATTGATGAGCCAGGGTGGTAATGGCTTTCAGTTCTTCCACTGTGTACAATGTCCCCAATTCTGTACATTGAGAAATATAAATGGCACCCGGCTGTGAATGGTGCTGATCACCAAAGCCGTGAAGATGAGGCAATATAAGTTCGGGTGTAAGTTTTCCGTCGGGTGTATTTATCGGACGAATCTGACATCCTGTTGATTTTACAGGTGAACCACACTCATCTACATAGATATGTGCCGTTTCTGCACAAATAATAGAATTATACGGACGAGTGAGCAACTGAAGAGCCACAATATTACTTCCCGTCCCATTAAAAACGAACAAGGGTTCGCAATCCGGAGTAAAAGTATCTTTTATTATAACTGCTGCCTCAGCAGTCCACTGATCATCACCATACCCAAAAGCATGGTCTGTATTGGCATTAGCCAGGGCTTTCATCACCAAAGGATGAACCCCGGAATTATTGTCTGACGCAAAACTTCTCATATTTATAGTTATATTTAGTTGCAAAGTAACTGCTTTTTATTGAAAACTCCTCTGTTTCAATTGCAAAATCTAACTATTTCAATAACTTTGCCTGAAACATAAAGGGAAGAATATGAAAATAGATATTCGTAATATCCGGAGAGAATACTCTAGAGGCGGATTATCAAGAAAGAATCTGGCAAACAATCCACTGATTCAGTTCCAGACATGGCTGGAAGAAGCTATCAGCGCAGAGGTAAATGAACCTACGGCTGTGATTGTAGGTACGGTTTCTGAAGACGGTAAGCCTTCCACCCGCTGTGTATTGCTGAAAGAATTACGGGACGAAAAGTTTGTGTTCTATACTAATTATGAGAGCCGGAAAGGAAAGCAGCTGGCCAATTCTCCATATATATCTCTCACCTTTCTGTGGCATGAGCTGGAAAGGCAGGTACATGTAGAAGGTATTGCAACCAAACTTCCGCCAGAGGTTTCAGATGAATACTTCAAAACCAGACCTTACAAAAGCAGAATCGGGGCAAGAATATCTCCTCAGAGTCAGCCTATAGCAGGAAGAATGGAAATTATGCAAGCATTTATCCGTGAAAGCATCCGCTTTGCAGGACATGAAGTGAAAAGACCTGATAACTGGGGCGGCTATGCAGTATCTCCTACCCGCATTGAATTTTGGCAAGGACGTGAAAGCCGTTTGCACGATCGTTTTCTTTATACACTACAAAGTGATCAAAGCTGGAAGATAGAGAGATTGGCTCCTTAGCCAACCAACTCTACTAGTCAACTTTAACCGCGACTTTGTTCTTCTCCATATCCAAACAAAGCAAAATCATATTTGCATGGATCTTCCGGGCAAAGTTCAGATAGGTGGTTAGTTATCATTAAAGCAGTTTTTAAGCGGTCCGTCTTGGGAAGATCGTCCCAGATGGTTCTGGAAACCCGGGCTACATGCACATCGAGCGGGATGATAAGCTGTGAAGGAGAAATGTTCTTCCATACACCCATATCCACAATTCCATCATTTCTCACCAGCCAGCGAAGCATCAGGTTTGTTCTTTTGCAAGGACTTTTAGTCTGCGGAGAAGAAATGTGACGAGTATTCATTAACCTTGAAAGTCTATCCAACCCATGTAAAACGCCATCTGTTAAGAACAGCTCTTCCAATGAATTATTTTCAAGATAATAGTGATAAAGTCCTTGGCAGATATTACACATGTCGCGTTCAAAAAAGGTGCGATGAATATTCTTACCCGAATCTTTCAATGCAATCCATTCCTGATTCATAACATAATTATACGGACTGTCTCCCATCATTTGATGCATCTTTTCAGCATCCCGAAGAATCAGTGCACGCTTCCCCCAAGTTATAACGGAAGTGAGCAATGCAGAGATTTCTATATCCTCTAATCGGGAAAAACGCTGAGGAAACTGAATAGGATCTGTTTCTATAAAAGCAGGTGTATTATGAATTGCAACCAGTTCGTCCAGTCTTTCTTTTAATGACATATATTTATTTTTAGGTTTCATGCCTTTTAAAGATAATATCTTCATCGGCAGTGCAAAGCTAATACATTTAATACTCACTTTTACTATGCAGTCTATAACAAAAAACATACGGAGGTTTATCTTTTATATAAAGAGACTTTAAGTATTATCCCTTTAATAGTTATTGTCAGCCTGTACAACTCAGAGTGCCAGCCTGTACAAGCCAGACAAATGGATTGTACAAGCCAGCTAATCAGCTTGTACAACCCAGCAATAATATCCCTAGAGGAACTACTTAATCCTTAGAAGGAGATCAACTAATGTTATAAAGAGACTTTGCCTTCTAATCGAATATCCTGAGAAGAAGAGCCTATATAAAGTTGGAATTCTCCGGGGCTTACAATAAATTGCTTGGAATTTATATCATAATAGGCAAAAGCATCATCATTTAGTTTGATAGTAATCTCTTTCGATTCTCCTTTTTTAAGGAAAACCTTTTCGTAACCTTTCAGCTCTTTTGCAGGACGAAAAGCTTTATTCTTCATGTCTCCCACATATAGCTGAGCTACTTCAGCTGCAGCCCGTTTACCTGTATTGGAAATCTTGAAAGTGACCTCTACATTATTTCCCTGCAATTTCTTAACAGCGAGGTGTGAATATTGGAATTTTGAATAGCTTAATCCAAAACCAAATGGATACAACGGAGCAACCTGACTGCGTTCATATCCGCGATAACCAACAAAAACGCCCTCCGAATATTGCACTCGTTTGTCCGTTATTGCTCTATTGTCATAGTAACTATTGAATGTGGGGTTATCACTCCACCGCTTTTCTATAGAGAACGGAAGCTTTCCACTGGGAGAAACCTTACCTGAAAGAATCTCGGCAAGCGCCGTTCCACCTTCCTGACCGGGATAAAAAGCCATTAGCACGGCCTTCACCTTATCTATCCAAGGTAGCATGTTTACTGCTCCTCCTGAGTTTATTACTACAATTACATTCTGATTATACGAAGCTACTTTGTTTATAAGTTCAGCCTGTCCGCTAGGTAAGTCAAATGTACGGTCAAATCCTTCCGATTCCGTACCACTATTAAATCCAACACAAACCACCACGGCATCAGCATTCCTGGTAGAAGCTTTTAATGCTTCTTCATCATCAAAAAAGTAAGCAAAGCGCATACAAGCCGTTCCCGTAGAATCAAAATATTCAAAGCGTATCTTATAACTCTTTCCAGCTTTAACCTCCAGAGCCTTTTCACGGGAAGTAAAAGTATGGTTCCCCCAATCCTCAAGCAACAACTTGTCGTTCACATAAAGACGATAACCATCATCACCTGATCCACGGAAAGTGATTGTTCCCGACTTTTTAGGAGAATATACTCCCGTGTAGCTGAGTGAAAAGTTATTTTCAGGAAATCCGGAAATTGGTGCGTTATCACCCCAATCATGATCAGTAACTGTTTCCACACATTCATAATCGGGCTTACCATTAAGCGATTTATTCTTGTAATATGAAGCTTTTAGCCCGTGCTGACTGAGCGACTCGTCCGTATAAAAATCATTCGAGTAAAGCAGATCAGTTATAAATCCGGCACCCAACATACTTTGAATTTTCAGATTACTCCCTTTCAGATTCTTTAATCCCTGAAGCAGAGAAACAACATGATCAGAAGAAACAGCGCCACTGCCTCCTCCTTTTGCAACAACCGCTGCATTGTCTCCTAAAACTAACACACGCTTGCCTGCCAATGGCAGCAAATCTCCTTCATTTTTTAATAAGACAACTCCTGCCCGAGCCATCTTTAATGATGTCTCATTTGTATTCAATCCCTGACCCGGAGCAACAGAAATTTTCTGTTCCCTGTCTAAAAAGCCAAAAGAGATAATAGTTCTCAGAATATGCACAACTTTTACATCAATCATCTCTTCAGAAATTATCCCGTTCTTCAATGCCTGCATAATAACTTCCGGCTTTAAATTATCAGGACCAGGCATTTCCACATCCACCCCGTTAATTATTGTGGGAACACAAGAATGAACAGCACCCCAATCGGACATAAAAAGACCTTTAAATCCCCAACGGTTGCGAAGAACCTCAGTAACAAGATATGGATGTTCAGAAGTGTACACGTCATTCAACAGATTATAACTGCTCATCACTGTAGCCACATCTGCTTCTTGCACAGCTTTTTTAAATGCCGGCAGATATATTTCATGTAATGTTCTCTCGTCAACATCCGAACTGACAGAATAGCGATCCCATTCCTGATTATTTGCTGCAAAATGTTTTATGCAGGCAGCCACTCCTCGTGATTGTACTCCATTAATATATTGGCAGGCAACTTCCCCAGATAAATAAGGATCCTCTCCAAAATATTCAAAGTTACGCCCATCCATAGGCGCACGGTAAATATTAACAGCTGGACCCAACAAGATATGAATTCCTCTGGTCCTGCAATCTTGACCTAATCCTTGTCCAAATTCATAAACAAGATCTCTGTCCCACATTGCAGAAGCAAGCATTCCACACGGAAACATCGTGCTCGGCAGTTTATCACGCACACCTTGTGGCCCGTCAGACATTCTTATCTCCGGAAGATGTAAGCGGGGAATTGCCCGTAAATAAAAATCTTTAGTACCTGCCAAATATGAAATCTTTTCATCAAGGGTCATAGATCTCATAATTGAATCGGCTCTTTTTTGCACATCAGGGGTAATCCTCTGGGCTTTAATATAAAAAGAGCAAAACAACAATAGTGATGATAGTAAAATAGTTTTCATAAGATAAGATTTAATATATGCAAAACTATAAATTATTTCTATTAGATTGCATTTTTATTTGCAAAAGAAATCAGCAGGTTCTGTTTAATATATATTTATGCATATAAATACTATCTACTAGAAAAAAAAACATATATTTGCGTTTTGAATAAATAAAAATTATATAAATGAAGGCAAAGCCCCTCTGTTGTGCTGTAATTGCAATTTTATTAGCTGGGTGTTCATCATATCACAAAAGCATCCGCACAGATAACAGCCAGACAACACTTATGAGTAAAGCACAATTATCCAACAGCTTTAAATCTTTCTGGAAAGATTTAACCGAAGAAGCCAACGGGAAATCATTGGAGCAATATATTCCATCGCAAACCTTAATAGAGCGCTATTCTCTGAGAGAGCAAAATCAATATTTTTTAGTTTCCGGCTTTTTACACACAGACAGCACATTTAATAAAACTGATGTTGAAAACTTAGGAGGTAACATTGTAACATACAGTAATAAAATAAAGACCTTCTCAATTCCTATTAAAAAAATTCCTCAGTTTATTCAAATCAAAGGAATTATATATATCGAGATTGGTAAAAAAGTAAAGACAATTTAAGCACATCAATATAAATACGAAATTCAATATAACGCAAAGATATATGAAAAAGACTACACTAATGTTTTTTTACTTCATGATATCCTTTCTTGCCACAACACAAGCTCAGGTTACTTCCAGGAAACTCTCTCCTTACACAAGGTCTTTTCTCACAAGAATTAATCAACCGGATGTATCTCCCACACAAATAAAGGCGCTTCGAAAAGAAGTTGGAGTAAAACAATCGGGCTCGCAGGAATATGTCAGCACTTTTATTTATCTTGAAGAAAATGCCGAAACGCAAGCATTGGAGCAAATAGGTGTAAAAGTAAATACGCGTATCAAAAATATTATTACTGCCCAGGTTCCTTCCGACATGCTCGAGACTGTTGCAGCTTTACCCGAAGTTAAATATGTGCAAATGGGTATTCCTGTTCACAGAAAAATGGACAAAGCCCGGATAACCTCCAATGTCGATAAAGTACAAGCAGGAACAGCTCCATTATCCGGACTATACTTTGGGAAAGATGTAGTTGTGGGAATTATCGATAACGGATTTGAATACGGACATCCTAATTTCTATAATAAAGATCACACAGAGTATCGCGTAAAAAGAGTTTGGGATCAGAATGCGCTTGTAGGAACGCCGCCTGCAGGATTTACTTATGGTAAAGAACTAAGTACTCAAGATGAAATCTTAGCTGCAAAACGTGATACAACAGACACATCTCACGGAACTCATGTTGCAGGTATTGCTACAGGAGCTGACAGATCAAATAAAAATACTTATTATGGCATTGCTGGAGATGCTGATATTGTAATGGTATCACAAACGGGAGTAGATACAAACGTAGCAGACGGTATAAAGTATATATATGACTATGCCAGTTCCGTAGGCAAACCCTGCGTTATCAACCTCAGTTTAGGAATTTCTGTTGGCCCTCACGATGGAACATCAACCTTTGATGTATTAGCCGATCAATTACAAGGAAAAGGCCGCTTACTTGTTGGTGCTGCCGGGAATGAAGGAAATAGCAAGACACATATTTCAAAGAATTTTAGCCAAACCGATACCATATTTAAAACATTCTATGGATCAAATAATATTTTTTGTGATATATGGGGAGAAATAGGAAAGAATTATAAAGTACAAGTTTGCGTTTATGATACAATAAACAAAAAAACAATATATACTAGTCCGGAATACAATGCATCAAAAGAGACATCTGATGAGATCAGATTAAAAAAGACTAATACTAGTACAACAAATGGAGCTAACGGCTATCTTGACTTTTATTGTGGTATTAATCCACAAACTCAGAAGCCCAACATATTTATTAGTTCTACCTTGACTTCAATTGCAGCGAACAACCGTCTTGAACTCATCATTAAAGCGACAGAGGGATCTGTACATGCATGGACAGATGCTCAGGCTTACACTTTCACCAATTATAATCAATCCGGTTGGTCTGATGGGGACAGAAATTATTCAATAGATGAGATTGGAGGAACGGGCAAACAGATTATTAGCGTAGGAGCTTATGTTAGCAATACCTCGTATACAGATCTGAATAATGTAACTTATAATACAGACCAAACATTAAATGATTTAGCAACTTTCTCTAGTATGGGACCCACAGTTGATGGACGCATAAAACCCGAGATAACAGCTCCTGGAAGTATTTTAGCATCCTCCGTATCGAACTATGACACCTCAGGTACAACAGATAAAGTGAAAGCATCAGTTATTGACGGCAATACTTATTATTATGGTATGATGGAAGGCACCTCGATGTCTGCCCCTTACGTAACTGGTGTTTTAGCTACTTGGCTACAAGTTAACCCTAACCTTACACCAGCTGAAGTAAAAAGTATCCTTCAGAAAACAGCAATTAACGACTCCTCTACCGGGAATTTACTTCCTAGCGGGAATAATACTTGGGGTTACGGTAAGATTGATGCCTATAATGGTCTTCTGGAAGTTATTAAATATACCTCAATAGAAGATACATCTGTGGTACCTCAATCAATATTGATGTATGCCACTCAGGACAATCACCAATTGCTTAACTTCTTATTTACACAGAGAGATTCAAATATACAAATCAATGTATTTAATGTAAACGGGCAAAAGCTTCTTAGCAAAAAAATAACAGAAGTAACAAACAAACAAGAAGAAACTATTGATTTAAGAAATTTCTCTAAAGGTCTTTATCTGATTAAAATTACAGGAGATAAGTTGAATCAGGTTTTTAAAGCAAGTACAAAATAGAAGCGTTATATCTCAGAAAGAATTCAAGACATAACCAAATACTTAAACGAGAAAAGGCTGCTCATACGGGCAGCCTTTTCTATTTAATAATTATAGTGATAAAAGGAAGAATTACATCATTCCACCCATGCCGCCCATTCCTGGAGCACCCATTGGCATTTCTGGTTTATCTTCTTTCTTTTCTACGATAACACATTCTGTAGTTAAGAACATTCCTGCAATAGAAGCTGCATTTTCAAGAGCTACGCGAGTAACCTTAGCTGGATCAACAACTCCGGCAGCATACATGTTTTCATAAACATCACTGTGTGCGTTGTAACCAAAATCACCTTTTCCTTCACGAACCTTCTGAACAACAACAGCTCCTTCTTTTCCAGCATTAGCTACAATCTGACGAAGAGGTTCTTCGATAGCACGTTTGATGATTTCAATACCGGTTGTTTCATCAGCATTGTCACCTGTCATACCTTCCAACGCATCAATTGCACGGATGTAAGCAACACCACCTCCAGGAACAATACCTTCTTCAATAGCAGCACGAGTTGCACAAAGAGCATCATCTACACGGTCTTTCTTTTCTTTCATTTCAACTTCAGAAGCAGCACCTACATAAAGTACAGCTACACCACCTGACAATTTAGCCAAACGTTCCTGCAGTTTTTCTTTATCGTAATCAGATGTTGTAGTCTTGATCTGAGCTTTGATCTGATTAATACGAGCTTCAATATTTTCTTTTGCACCTGCACCGTTTACCACGATAGTGTTATCCTTAGAAACTGTTACTTTATCAGCAGAGCCAAGCATTTCGAGAGTTGCTTGTTCCAGTTTGATTCCTTTTTCTTCGCTGATTACAATACCACCTGTAAGGATAGCAATATCTTCCAACATCTCTTTTCTTCTATCACCAAAGCCCGGAGCTTTTACAGCACAGATCTTTAATTGAGAACGAAGACGGTTAACTACTAGAGTAGTTAAAGCTTCACTATCTACATCTTCAGCAACGATTAATAATGGACGACCAGTTTGTACAGCTGGTTCCAGAATTGGAAGCATATCCTTCAGATTAGAAATCTTTTTATCATAGATAAGGATGTATGGTTTTTCCATTTCGCATTCCATCTTTTCAGTATTGGTTACGAAATAAGCAGAAAGGTAACCACGATCAAATTGCATACCTTCTACCACACCAATGGTTGTATCTGTACCTTTAGCTTCTTCAATAGTGATTACACCATCTTTAGAAACTTTACGCATAGCATCAGCAACCAGTTTACCAATAGTTGCATCGTTGTTTGCAGAGATACGAGCCACTTGTTCAATCTTATCATAATTGTCGCCAACCTTTTCAGATTGTTTTTTGATAGATGCAACAACAGCCTCAACAGCTTTATCAATACCGCGTTTCAAATCCATCGGATTTGCTCCTGCAGTAACATTCTTCATACCTACGCCAACAATAGACTGAGCAAGAACGGTTGCAGTTGTTGTTCCGTCACCAGCATCTTCACCAGTTTTAGAAGCAACTTCCTTTACCAACTGAGCACCTGTGTTTTGGAAAGGATCACTCAATTCAATTTCTTTAGCTACTGTTACACCATCTTTAGTGATATGAGGAGCACCGAATTTCTTTTCGATAATTACGTTACGACCTTTAGGTCCTAGAGTTACTTTTACTGCATTTGCAAGCTCATCAACACCTTTTTTAAGTTGGTCGCGAGCATCGATATTGAATATTATATCTTTAGCCATGATTTTAAAAATTAATAATGATTAATGAAAAATTTGAATTAGAGAGTTGCAAGAACATCACTTTGACGCATGATAAGGTATTTAGCACCTTCGACTTCAAGTTCTGTTCCGGCATATTTGCCATAAAGTACTGTATCGCCTACCTTCAATACCATTTCTTCATCTTTTGTACCGTGACCTATTGCCACAACTTCACCCTTCAAAGGTTTTTCTTTTGCTGTATCGGGAATGATAATACCACCGATTGTCTTTTCTTCTGCAGGAGCAGGAAGAATAAGTACTCTGTCTGCTAATGGTTTAATGTTCATAGTTCTTTAATATTTTTATTGTTTGACTTTTATATTAATTATAACGTTAATTCTACTGCTAAAACTATGCCAAAGAAATAACATCTATAAAAAAAGACATTATGGGCAAGTTTAAGGAACTAAGAAAGCCAATTTGTGTTATATAACTGACAAATTGGCTTTCTTATAAAAGAAATAATAGTTCCTATTTAGTAACAGCAGCAATTAGCTGAACAATATCCACTAGTTGCTGTTCACCGCTTTCCATATTTTTAAGCATTACTTTGCCTTCGTTCATTTCATTTTCACCTACAATGGCAACAAAAGGAATCTTCTTATCATTTGCATATCCCATTTGCTTTTTCATTTTAGCAGCATCAGGATATAGTTCTGCTCTGATTCCTGCTTCACGAGCTTTTGTCAACAATGGCAAGCAATAAGAAGCTTCGTTCTCACCAAAGTTCACAAACATAAGCTGAGTTCCATTCACAGCTTCTTTCGGATAAAGTTCCAACTGATTAAGAACATCGAAGATACGATCTGCACCGAAAGAGATTCCAACGCCCGAAACTCCAGCCATGCCAAATACTCCTGTCAGATTGTCATATCTACCGCCTCCGGTGATACTTCCTATTTGTACATCCAGTGCTTTTACCTCAAAAATAGCTCCTGTGTAGTAATTTAATCCACGGGCAAGAGTCAAGTCTAGTTCTATTTCTGATTTTATGTTTAAAAGAGAAAGTTTAGAAAGGATAAATTCACTTTCCTCTACTCCCTTCATTCCTACTTCACTATCAGCCAAGACCGTTTTCAGCGTATTCAGTTTCTCTGCATTCGTTCCACTCAATAAAATAATAGGTTGTAGTTTTGCAATAGCTTCATCAGAAATTCCTTTAGAAGACAGCTCGGCATTTACATTATCCAAACCTATTTTATCGAGTTTATCAATAGCCACAGTTATATCAACAATCTTTTCTGCTTCGCCGATTATTTCTGCTATTCCACTTAAAATCTTGCGGTTGTTTATCTTAATAGAGACTCTTACTCCCAAACGAGTAAAAACAGAATCAACCATCTGCATCAATTCTACTTCATTAAGCAATGAGTTACTTCCCACTACATCGGCATCGCATTGATAGAACTCACGGTAACGACCTTTTTGAGGGCGGTCGGCACGCCATACCGGCTGAATTTGATAACGTTTGAAAGGAAAACTCAGTTCATCACGATGCATTACTACATAACGGGCAAAAGGTACAGTAAGGTCATAACGCAGTCCTTTCTCACAAAACTTACTTGCCAATTTGGCTGCATTGCGTGACAGGAGTTCTTCGTCCGTCAGCCCAGAAAAGTAATCACCAGAATTTTGTATCTTAAACAATAATTTATCACCTTCATCTCCATACTTACCCATCAAGGTAGAAAGATTCTCCATAGCGGGAGTTTCAATTTGTTCGAATCCGAAAAGATGAAAAACTTCACGAATTGTATTGAATATATAGTTACGTTTTGCCATTTCAACAGGCGAAAAGTCACGCGTTCCTTTGGGTATACTTGGTTTTGCCATAATTAATTATCTTTTTGTGGCGCAAAGTTACACTAAATTATTGATTCTATAAAAAAAAGGTGCTATTTACTAAAACTTATTAGTACCTTAACGCGTATATAATACGATAGGCAAAATATCAGAGACAAACTTATTAAAGATAAAACAATGAGAACATTTGTCTGCATACTACTATTTATCTGTGGCATGTCTATTACAAAAGCCCAGATCACTATGGATGAAGTGAAAAAGTACTTCACAGAACAAAGCCATTTGGCCAAACAAGCCAGAGATGCTAAAGATTATAAAAAGGCCGAAGAACTGGATTATGCAATGATAGAAAAAGTGATCTCCTACCCCGAAGAGATAAGAAAAAAAATAAATCCGGTTATTGGCGCTCTCTATTACAATATTGCTTGCTATCGGTCAGTTATGAATAAAAAGAAAAAGGCTGTAGAAGCTTTTGCCAAAGCTGTAGAAAATGGCTGGACTAACTATAAACACACCTGCAAAGATGCAGATCTGAATAACATCAGAACAAACAAAAAATTTATTTCTTTGATGGAAAAGATCCGGATTGAAAGTGATTTTCAAAGTATCTTAAAACAAGCAGGTAACTATAAAAACAAAACAGATACTCTCTTACCCAGATTTACTTATTTAGCTCCCAATGACCGTAACTTGGTAAGAATTCGTGAATATTTCAATCTGGATAGCATTGCCGGCAGCGGGAATGAGATTTCTAAAATAAAGAATCTGCTTCATTGGGTTCATAATGCGGTGCACCACGATGGACGGTCCATAAATCCAAGATTAAAGAATGCGATTGATTTGGTAAAGATTTGCCGGGATGAGAACCGCGGTATTAATTGCCGCATGATAGCTCAGATATTGAATGAATGTTATCTGGCTATGGGATTCAAATCACGTTATGTGACTTGCTTACCTAAAAAATACATAGATGATTGCCATGTTATCAACATAGTTTATTCTAACATATTAGATAAATGGATATGGATGGACCCTACATTCAACGCCTATGTTACCGATGAAAAAGGGACAATGCTTAGCATTGCCGAAGTACGTGAACGGTTAATTAACGGCGCTCCTCTTCAGATTAATGAGGATGCCAACTGGAACAATAAAAAGAAAGAAACAAAAGAGCATTACCTTGATTATTATATGACTAAGAATCTTTATCGGATGGAATGCGTTCTGCATAGTGAATACAACACTGAAACTCAGATAGAGGGAAAGTCTTCTCCTGCTACCATAATGCTATGTCCTTCCTCTTCTCTGGAAATAAAAGATAAGCAGACCGAAGTGACAGACAATGCAGACTACTTCTGGCAATCGCCGGAGAATTAAGATTAAAGTTCACTTAACGTGAATAAAAAACGGCCGAGGTTTATTGCCATCAATAAACCTCGGCCGTTTTTATTTCTTTCAAATTGAATTAGTTTCTTCTTCCCATAAAAATCATAATGTAATAAACCAATGTAGCCAAAGATCCAAGAGCTGCGACCACATAAGTATAAGCTGCCGAGCGAAGTGCATCTTCTGCCTGAGCATGATTATATGAGTTAGTAATTCCTGAATTGCTTAACCAAACTAATGCTCGTTTACTGGCATTGATTTCAACCGGCAGTGTAACAAAGCTGAACAAAGTAGTCATGGCAAACAAAATAATTCCCCCTAGTAAAAGTTGCGGAAAAGAGTTTACCATAAGAATGCCGGCCAGTAATAACCACTGCATCCACGAAGATGCGAAAGTAACAACAGGCACTAACTTAGAACGTAAAGTAAGAGGAGCATAAGCACGTGCATGCTGAACAGCATGACCACATTCATGAGCCGCAACTGCTGCAGCTGCCACACTATTACTTGAATATACACTCTCACTCAGATTTACTGTCTTATTGGCAGGGTTATAGTGATCAGTCAAATGTCCTTGCGTACTGGTAACCTGTACATCATAAATTCCATTATCGTGAAGCATTTGCATTGCAACATCACGGCCTGTCATTCCGTTTGTGAGAGGAATCTTAGAATATTTCTTAAATTTGCTTTGCAACGACTGTTGCACTATAAAGCTAACTAAAGCTATACCAATAAATATAATCCATGAAATAGGCATATTCTTATTTTTTATTAGTTAATACTATTATATACATGACAAATAGTTTGCCAAATATAATGGTTTATAAGGAAGAATGCCAAAAATGAATATTTTTTTTAGCAAGAATTATAATCATTGTTCAGATATTACCGATTTATTTAATTACTAACAGCAAAAACGCATTATCTGCCCTCACGGCTTCGGCCTTTATTAATATCTTTTTGATGCAAGAAAGTTACGATTGAATTGCATTATACGTTGAGATATATTTTACGAGGTCTTGCCTTGAAAGGATAAAGATATGTTCTGAAAAGACGAAAAATGATTCGAAAAAGTGAGGGATGACCAAAAAATAGAAGGTAAAGTGAGGGATAAAAATGCTTCCATCACCGGATATACATCACATAATCAGTCACTTATTTAAAAAAGTGAGGGAGTGAGGGTAGCTTTTTATTTTTATGTAGAATTTTGCAAAAATGCGAAGTAAAAATCTCCCGCCAGTTTTTCTAGCAGTTATTCTCCAATAAATTTCAGCCATTCATCAATGGATTTTATTTATTGGTGAATGACTGAAAAATATAGGCGAATAAATTTGATTTTATCCGCCTGCATTTTTTTAACTATTAAAGTTCAGTGTATTAATGACCTTTGTTAATTTTTCTCTTTTCTACATTTTCAACAGCTTCGGAAACCAGAGGCTTATTCTCGAAACGTTTTGTATAGTTAGAGTAATCTGGACGAGTACGTTGATATTCTGGATCAACGAAGAGAGGACTGGAAATAATGTGATCGGCAGTAGAACGATTGCAACAGAACACGATGTTTTCCACTCCAGCCAAACGGGTCAAAGCTTTCACGTCTGTATCATGAGGCTGCAAAGTCATAGGGTCGGTAAAGAAGAACAGATAATCTATTTCACCATCCACAACGCGAGATCCCATTTGTTGGTCACCACCTAGCGGACCCGATTTTAATATTGTAATATCCCATTCTATTTCAGGATGCTTTTCTTTTAAAGCTTCGCGAATTAATGTACCGGTTGTACCTGTACAATAGAATTTATGTCCCATCAAAAGTTCTGAGTTCCAAACAACCCATTCTATTAGATCTTTTTTCATACCATCATGAGCCACCAGACCTATTTTTCTAACTAATTCTTCCATATTTATTTATTTATTGGGTAGAAATTTATCAAGTTGAGAGAAATATTTCTTCCCTCTCAAATAATACAGCACTAAAATACTGTTTTTTATTTGTTCCGGAATAACTTGAAGTGAATTTTTATCAAGATTATTTTTTCGGGAAAGTCTAAATTCCTCTTTTAAAGCACAATACTCTTTTCTTGCCTGTAACACAGCTGCAGCATTATCAGCTTCTCCTTTCAACAAAAAACTAAGAGAGGCTACGTAATCCAACATTCCGCGGACAAACATTACATACCGCAATTCATTCTGAGGCAGATTCTTATAAAGCATCAGCAAATTGTTCCTGAAATTAAGAAAAGTCTTCCGGGGATTTTCTTTTTTAAGGGTAGCTCCTCCAACATGATAAACCACACTCTGAGGTATGCAAACCAATTCTCTGTCACGACTTCTTAATCGCCAGCAAAGATCAATCTCTTCCATGTGAGCAAAAAAACGTCCATCTAATCCATCAGCTTCCCGGTAATCAGAAGAACGGATGAAAAGTGATGCTCCGGTAGCCCAGAACACTGGAAGAATATCATCGTATTGTCCGTGGTCTTTCTCTACTACATCCATGATGCGTCCTCTGCAGAAGGGATAACCATATCGGTCAATATATCCCCCGCAAGCTCCGGCATATTCAAAAGAGTCTTTATTCCGCCAACTTAAAATCTTTGGTTGGCAAGCAGCAACTTCGGGGTGAGCATCCAAATAAGTAATCATTGGTTCCAGCCAATGTTCAGTTACTTCCACATCGGAATTGAGAAGGACAAAATATTCAGCTTCAACCTGAGCCAGAGCTTTATTGTAACCATCGGCAAAACCATAGTTCTGATCGAGGATGATCTGCTTTACAGAAGGAAACTCTTTAGTAAGAACCGAGACCGAATTATCTGTCGATGCATTGTCTGCCACATAAACGTCTACTCCGCTGATTGCAGAATAGCTTATAACGGAAGGAAGAAATGTACGAAGCATCTCACTTCCGTTCCAATTCAATATAACAACTGCAACTTTACTCATTATTCCTTATTTTGAGGTTTATGCTTCCATCGTTTATGAGACCAGAACCAATATGCGGGTTCACGAAGAATTGTTTGTTCCACTCTGCGTGCAAACATTTCCGTAATCTCTCCCTTGGTTGTCTGTTTAGGTGATTCAACCATTAGTTCGAATATAGCCTCGCAATAGCCTCGCTTTTCTTTTTTAAGTTCACAATATAACACAGGAAAATCCATCATTCGGGCAATACGCTCTCCTCCCTCCATAAAAGAAGTCTCCTGATTTAGAAAAGTTGTCCAGAAATGCAGACTATTTGAATTAGGAGACTGATCGGCAATCAGACCCAGCACAAGTCTTTTTCCTGCATTTCTAGCCTTTATAACCTCTCTGATTGTATCGTGTTTGGGAACATTATAGCCTCCAAAACGGGAACGTATATATTTAAACAGTTCATCAATGTGCTTATTCTTGATAGGCTTATACACTTGCATCGGGATATCTCCTTCTTTCATAAATGAGCCCATAACAACAGTCCACTCAAAGTTGGCATAATGAGGCATCATCACAACTATCCCTCCATGTTTTTCAATCATTTCAAGATATAGTTCTGTGTTAGTGAACTTCATCCGCCGAAGCAGCTCCGTTTTCGGAAGAAGCAGCATCTTCATACTTTCCAGCATATAATCACAAATATAGTGATAGAACTTATGTTCAATAGCTTTTAATTCGTCATTGCTCTTTTCCGGAAAAGAATTTCTCAGGTTCTGCTTTACAACTCTTTTTCTATAGCCAGCTATTTTATAAACCAGAAGATAAAGGATGTCAGATACTTTATATAGTAATCCAAAAGGCATTATAGCCAGAAGCCATATACCTATATAAGCAAATATGTAGACTACTTTCGACATCCGCTATTCAATTATAGTTCCTTTTAAAGCAGTGCCATCTTCATTAAAATCGCCTAAAAGAACTTTTACCAGATGGTTATCTAGTTTAGGTGCGTTTTCTACCTCTACACGGATATAATTATCTGTAAACCCGTGCATTGGAGCACCGGCCTTAGGTTTTTCAAGAAGAACTGTTTTTGTTTCACCAATTCGCTTTGCATAAAAAGCTTTTGTCTTTTCATCAGAAAGAGCCAATAATCGTTGACTTCTCTGATGTTTCACATCGGGTGCCACCACGTGTTCTATTTTCAACGCCTGTGTGCCCGGACGTTCTGAATAACTAAATACATGCAGCTGAGAAACATCTAATCCTTTTAGGAATTCATAAGCTTGTTCAAAGTACTCGTCTGTTTCACCGCGTGTACCAACAATTACATCTACACCAATAAACGCATCGGGCATAATTTCTTTTATCTTTCTCGCCTTCTCGGCAAAGAGTGAAGTATCGTAACGACGACGCATCAGCTTCAGCACATCATCACTACCAGACTGAAGTGGAATATGAAAATGAGGCATAAAGCTGCGTGACTGAGAAACATATTCAATAATCTCATCTGTCAGCAAGTTCGGTTCTATTGAAGAGATACGGTAACGTTCAATTCCCTTCACATTATCCAATGCCTTTACAAGATCAAAGAAATTCTCACCGGTACTTCTTCCGAAATCACCGATATTTACTCCTGTAAGAACAATCTCATGCCCTCCTTCGGAAGCAGCATTCTCAGCTTGCTCAACCATTGAAGCAATTGTTCCGTTACGACTACGACCACGGGCAAAAGGAATGGTACAATAAGAACAGAAATAATCACAACCATCCTGCACTTTCAGGAAATAACGGGTACGGTCTCCTCTTGAACAAGACGGAGCAAATGAACAAATATCTTTTGTGGCAGAAGCTATGGCTTCTCCCTTATCGTGTTTATTAAGATCACCTAAATATTGAAGCAAATCTTTCTTCTGTTCTGCACCTAATACAACATCCACTCCTTCAATTTTAGCCACATTTTCTGGCTTAAGCTGTGCATAACAACCAGTTACAACAACAAATGCACCTGGGTGCTGCTTTACCAAACGGTGAATAGCCTGACGACATTTCTTATCGGCCATCTCTGTTACTGAGCAAGTATTAACTACACAAATATCCGCTTTTTCTCCTTTTCTAGCAGTACGGACACCCGCTTCCCGAAGGGTTTTGCCTATAGTAGAGGTCTCTGAAAAGTTCAATTTACAGCCTAAAGTATAATAAACAGCTGTTTTATTCTGAAATATAGTGGTATCTATCATAATCTGTTAAACATGTTATCCGGTGCAAAGTTACACATTATTATAATTAAAAGTTGTTATACACCTATTTAACTTTATTCTTGAAACATTTTCGGGAATCAAAGTTTATATATATTTTCGCACAGAATATCAAAATTCGTGCAATGATAAAAGAAAACTTTATTAAGCTATACGAGAATAGCTTCAAGGAAAACTGGGATTTGCCTTGCTTCACAGATTATGGTGAAAATACAACATATACTTATGGAGAGGTCGCTAAAGAAATAGCAAAACTTCACCTTTTATTTCACCATTGCAGCCTTAGACGAGGAGATAAAATTGCCATTATTGGAAAAAACAATTCCCGCTGGTGTATAGCCTATTTAGCAACAATTACTTACGGCGCCATCGTAGTTCCCATTCTTCAGGATTTCAACCCCGATGACGTGCACCACATTGTGAACCATTCAGAATCTGTATTCTTATTTACCAGTGATAGCATCTGGGAAACTCTGGAAGAAGAAAAACTTGATGAATTAAGAGGTGTGTTTTCACTTACAGACTTCAGATGTCTTCATCAACGCGACGGTGAAACTGTCCAGAAATTCATAAAGCATATGGATGCAACCGTGGACAAAACATATCCTGACGGTTTTAATAAAGAGAATATTGAATACACCACTTTGTCTAATGATAAAGTGATGTTACTTAATTATACATCCGGAACCACCGGATTCAGCAAAGGTGTTATGCTAACCGGAAACAATCTTGCAGGAAATGTAACATATGGAATACGTACCGAATTACTTAAACGGGGAGATTGCGTATTATCATTCCTGCCATTGGCTCATGCATACGGATGCGCATTTGACTTTCTTACAGCCACAGCAGTAGGAACACATGTTACCTTATTGGGGAAAACCCCTTCTCCAAAGATTCTGATGAAAGCCTTTGAAGAAGTCCGCCCTAATCTAATCATAACAGTTCCACTTGTAATTGAAAAGATCTATAAAAACGTAATACAACCGCTTATTAGTAAAAAAGGGATGAAATGGGCCTTAAACATACCTTTATTAGATGCACAGATTTACGCTCAGATTCGTAAAAAGCTGGTTGATGCTCTTGGCGGACGATTTAAGGAGATTATTATTGGCGGAGCAGCTATGAATCCGGAAGTGGTGGAATTCTTTTATAAAATAAAATTTCCTTTTACCATTGGTTACGGAATGACAGAATGTGGCCCGTTAATTGGCTATAGTCCATGGAATGAATTTATCCCTGGTGCTTCCGGAAAAATTCTAGATATAATGGAAGTAAGAATTGACTCTGAAGACGCATATAATTCAACCGGAGAAATACAGGTAAGAGGTGAAAACGTAATGCAAGGCTATTACAAGAATGAAGAAGCTACTAAAGAAGTATTTACTGAAGATGGATGGCTTAAGACTGGCGATCTAGGCACAATAGATGTTGATGGCAATATATATATAAGAGGAAGAAGTAAAACGATGATTTTAAGTTCAAGTGGACAAAATATCTTCCCTGAAGAAATTGAAGCAAAATTAAACAATCTGCCATTCATAACAGAAAGTTTAATTATTGAGAGAAATAAAAAACTTGTAGCACTTGTATACCCGGATTATGAAACGTTAGATTCTCTTGGTCTTAATCACGAAGACAATTTAAAAACAATCATGGACGAAAATCTGAAAAATCTAAATAAAATAGTTGCCAATTACGAAAAGGTTAGCCTTGTACAGCTTTATCCAACAGCTTTTGAGAAAACTCCGAAGAAAAGCATAAAAAGGTACTTATATAACAGTATAGCAGATAATTAGATCACATTTAAGAATACACCAAAAGAAAATAGAAAAAAATATTCAAAAAAAAAATATAAAATAATTGCTATTTTTGATACAACCTATCAAAAAAGTACATACATTTGCAACGTTTTAATAAAGCAATTAATTGTATTACAGATTTAAAAATCAAAGAAAATGAAAAAGTTA
>Ga0183099_1000312_pt1 | contig 38401 bp, 29 predicted proteins | sample Biomet1_FD_127788 | JGI IMG/M metagenome (GOLD analysis project Ga0183099, IMG submission 127788) | Microbial communities from bioreactor (seeded with anoxic lake sediment) at LBNL, California, USA - Biofuel metagenome 1 | ecosystem: Engineered > Bioreactor > Anaerobic > Unclassified ... | reverse complement strand
AAAATCCAATTCGGCAGATACTTCATATTTTTTGTTATCAATATCAACGTATCATATGATGGCGAAATCTTATCAAAATCCAATTCGGCAGATACTTCATATTTTTTGTTATCAATATCAACGTATCATATGATGGCGAAATCTTATCTTTTTCCATTTCACTTAAATTACCTTGAGAAATATTGATAGATGTAGCAAATTCTTTTTGCGTCAAGTTATGGGTTTTTCTCAATAATTTTAACCTTTTCCCAATACTATTAAGGATATCAGACATTAATAAAAACCTCCCTTGTCTAAAATATCTTATTTAAAGATATTTTTATTGAAATATTTAAAATACAGATGTATAATAAAGATGTAAGTTGAATAGTTACGTTAATAAAATGATAAAAACCCAACCGGCCGGAGGGTAAAGAGAACTTAAGACTTACCAAAAACTGCATAATACTTTTTTAGAAATTACTTCATTAAAATATTAGGAGGAAGCAAATGAAACATTTCAAAATTGCTTATGGCCCTGAAGCTAAAAAGTATTTTACGACGGAACGGGATTTAGTAGAGGCTGGGCAGACGGATTATACGGATGTGGCTGCTATTGTGCTTACGAGTGAAGAAACTGCCTATGCCAAGGTCGTTCAGGATACGAAATTCGGTATACCAATCTTTATTGTGCTGGTTAAAGAAGTTCCTCTAAATGAAGCTTTAGTGGGTCGGGTTTATCATGTAATGGATACAACGCATTTTGATTTGCGCCTTTATAGCCGTCAGATTGAGGCAGCGGCTGCTTTATATGAAGGAGAAGTTTTGCCGCCTTTTTTTAAGGCATTAAGTGAATATGTAGAAAGCGGTAATGCGGCGTTTGATTGTCCAGGGCATCAAGGTGGACAGTTTTTTCGCAAACATCCGGCAGGACGTTATCTTTATGAGTTTTATGGAGAAAATCTATTTCGATCCGATATCTGCAATGCGGATGTGAAATTGGGCGACTTGTTGATTCATGAGGGCTTTGCCTGCGAAGCCCAAAAGCAAGCCGCACAAGTATTTCATTGCGGATAAGACGTATTTTGTTTTAAATGGCACTTCAGCTTCTAATAAGGTGGTAACCAATGCCTTGCTCTCTCCGGGCGATTTGGTTTTGTTTGATCGCAATAACCATAAATCCATTCATCAGGGAGCCTTGATCCAGGCAGGTGCTACACCGATTTATTTGGAAACGGCACGCAATCCGTTTGGGTTTATCGGTGGAATTGACAGCCACTGTTTTGATGAAACGTATTTGCGGGAGCAGATTGGCAAGGTTGCTCCCGGCAAAATGAAAGAGAAACGGCCTTTCCGTTTGGCGGTTATTCAGTTAGGAACCTATGACGGAACGATTTATAACGCCCGACAGGTCGTCGATAAAATCGGTTCTTTATGCGATTATATTTTGTTTGATTCAGCCTGGGTCGGCTATGAACAGTTTATTCCGATGATGAAAGATTGTTCACCGCTTTTATTGACGCTGACAAAAGATGATCCGGGTATTATTGTAACACAATCCGTTCATAAACAGCAGGCTGGGTTTTCGCAGGCATCACAAATTCATAAGAAAGACAGCCATATAAAAGGGCAGAAACGATACTGCGACCACAAGCGCTTTAACAATGCGTTTATGCTTCATGCCTCGACGAGTCCATTTTATCCGCTTTTTGCAACCTTAGATGTGAATGCGAAGATTCACGCCGGTGAAGCTGGGCGTAAACTCTGGATGAGCTGTGTAAAAATGGGGATTGAAGCAAGAAAAGCATTATTAAAGAATTGTTCGATGATTAAGCCGTTTATTCCTTTAATGGTAAACGGGAAAAAATGGCAAGATTATGATACCGATGAAATGGCGAATACTTTGGAGTTCTTTAACTTTCACCCGGGTGAAAAATGGCATTCGTTTGAAGGCTATGCGGAAAATCAGTATTTTGTCGATCCATGCAAATTAATGCTGACTACACCAGGCATTAAGGTTGATACGGGGGAATATGATACGTTTGGTATTCCAGCAACAATCTTAGCGAATTATTTGCGTGAAAATGGGATTATTCCGGAAAAATGCGATTTGAATTCTATTTTATTTTTACTGACACCGGCAGAAACTTCTACGAAGTTGCAAAATCTTGTTTCGCAGATTGCCCGGTTCGAAATTGCGATTAAGGAAGATTTGCCACTTCATGAAGTGTTGCCAACGGTTTATAAAAATAATATGAATCGTTATGCAGGATACTCGATTCGTCAGCTGTGTCAAGAAATGCATGATTTTTATAAGGAGAACGATGTAAAACGGTTGCAACGGGATTTATTCCGCAGAAAAACTTTACCAGATACAGCGATCAGTGCGCAGGAAGCACAATGGGCTTTGATTCGTAATGAGGCGGAACTTGTACCGTTGACGCATATTTTGGATCGTGTTGCTTTGGAAGGAGCTTTGCCATATCCACCGGGAATTATCTGTGTGGTTCCGGGCGAACGCTGGAATAAAACAGCACAAGGGTATTTCTTGACGCTGGAGGCAGGGATTAATGCTTTTCCTGGATTTGCTCCGGAAATTCAAGGGGTTTATCTACAAGAAGAGGGAAGTCTTATTAAAGGGTACGGGTATGTCTTGAAAAAAAATTGATCTGACAGATGGCTTTTAGTCTGTCGGGTTCGTCTAAAAGCCGTCTGATATTTGTATCACCATAAGAAAGGGTGAAGCACAATGTCCGAAAAAAACAATAAAATGAGTGTTATGCAGCTCACTTTTTTAACGGCAATCAATATGATGGGCTCCGGCATTATTATGTTACCGACCAAGCTGGCGGAAGTGGGGACGATCTCGATTGTTTCCTGGCTGGTGACGGCAACGGGTTCCATGGCACTGGCGTATGCTTTTGCCAAATGCGGGATGTTTAGTAAAAAGTCTGGCGGAATGGGCGGTTATGCAGAACATTCTTTTGGTAAATCCGGGAATTTTATGGCGAATTATACGTATGGAATTTCTTTGGTTATTGCCAATACCGCGATTGCTATTTCTGCCGTAGGTTATGGTGCAGAACTGTTTGGTGTGACGTTGTCGCCATTTACAGTAAGCATGTGGACTATTTTTACTTTGTGGCTGGCAACGATGTTAAATTTTGGCGGAGCCAGGATCACAGGGCAAATCAGTTCTTTTACGATTTTAGGTGTTATTATTCCGGTTGTGGTATTGAGTGTTTTTGGCTGGTTCTGGTTTGATAGCAGTTTATATATCGCTTCATGGAATCCGCACGAGTATCCGCAGTTTGAGGCAATCAGTATGTCGATTTCCATGACGTTATGGGCTTTTTTAGGGCTGGAATCTGCTTGCGCGAATACGGACGCTGTGGATAATCCGGAAAAAAATATTCCGATTGCTGTTTTAGGCGGTACCTTGGGAGCCGGTGTTATTTATATTCTGTCAACGAATGTTATGGCAGGTATTGTGCCGAATGCAATGATAGCGGAGTCAACGGCACCTTTTGGGCTTGTTTTTGCGTCTATGTTTAATGATACAATCGGTAAGGTTGTTATGGGATTAATGGTGATGTCTTGTTTTGGCTCTTTGTTGGGCTGGCAATTTACGATTGCACAGGTATTTAAAACTTCAGCCGTAGAGGGTTATTTTCCTAAAATTTTTTGCAAGGTGACAAAAGCAGATGTACCATTGAAGGCGATGGTGATCATTACTCTGGTTCAGACTGGTCTGGCTTTGTCGACGATGAGTCCTTCCTTAAATAAGCAGTTTAATATACTGGTTGATCTGGCTGTTGTGACGAATATTATTCCATATCTCCTTTCGATGGCATCGGTAGCTGTCATTCAAGAGCTGGCTGGAGTTCCCCGGGAAAAAAGCCGCTGGGTAAATGCCATTGCTTTGATTGGATCGTTGTATAGTTTGTATGCTTTGTATGCCTGTGGATTTACGGCGATGATGTATGGGGCAATAATTACTTTTGCTGGCTGGACGTTGTATGGATTTGTTTCCAAACGTTTTGATTTGATTTCTTCGGTGCCAACGCGACATATATAAATTTGCTTACCAACCATATTTATATCATATATTTACAGAAAAAACACTTTTCCTTAACGGTACTGCACTGCCGTTGAAAAAGTGTTTTTTTTGATTTTAAAGAGGTGGCTTTTATGTTGTATTGGCTGATGCTTTTTTTAGCAATTATTACAGAGGTAATAGGTACGAGTACAATGAGTTTTGTTAGTAAAAAATATCCATTAGAAGGGCATGTCATATTGTTTTTGGCGATAGGATTGTCGTATTATTTTTTGTCGAAGGCGTTGGCGCGTATTCCTATGGGGATTACGTTTGCAGTCTGGGAAGGCTTGGGGATAGCAAGTATTAGTTTTATTGGTTATTTTTTCTTTGGTGAAAAATTGACCGTATTTAAGATCCTCGGGATTGGGGCGATTATTGTAGGCATCTATTTGTTACAGAAAGATTCGCAGGAACGTAGACGAAACCGGATGGGGAAAGGGCAAGTAAGGGGGCCGGAAAAATGAGACAGGCATTTTTATATTTACTGGTAGCGATCGTTGCGGATATTGTGGCGAATGTATTTTTAAAAATATCGAATCGCTTTAAACGAAAAATTTATGGCATACCGGCGCTTTTGCTGGCAATGGGAGCTTTTTCTAGCTTGTTTGAGGCTATTCAGACCATTGATCTTAGTATCGCGTATGCAATCTGGGGTGGATTGGGGCTTTTGGCGACAACGGGGTTGGATTATTTATGCTTTGGGGAGAAAATCCGAGCAAAAGGCTGTTGGGGAATTTTGTTGATAAGTAGTGGTGTTTTGTTGCTGTTGTTTTTCTGAGAATAAAGAGAGCGGGGCGTTTTGCCGGTATTATATGGCCCAGTCTTCGCAGTTCCATACATCGGTCACGATGTCTTTATAGAACTCCGGCTCATGACATACGAGGAGTACGCTGCCTTCATAGGCTTTGAGGGCGCGTTTTAATTCGTCTTTGGCATAAACATCGAGATGGTTGGTCGGTTCATCCAAAACCAGGATATTGGTTGGTTTATTGATGAGCTTACATAAGCGGACTTTAGCTTGTTCGCCGCCGCTTAATCTGTTGATTGGACTGTCGATGTGTTGCCGGCTTAGGCCGCATTGCGCTAAATTGCGCCGAACCTCGCTGCGCGTAGACTCAGGGAATTTGAGCCAGACATCATCCAGCACGATATTCGTATTCTCTTCGGCAAGTTCCTGTTCGAAATAGCCGATGGACTGGTAATCACCTAAATCAATAAGGCCGTGGAGTGGATCTAATAAGCCGAGCAGGCTCTTGAGCAGGGTGGATTTTCCTAAACCGTTGGCACCGACTAAGGCAATTTTTTGTTCTCGCTGCATTTTTAAATTGAGGGTTTTGCTTAACGGTTTTTGGTAGCCGATGACCAGGTTTTTGGACTGGAAGATCATGCTGTCCGAGCGACGAGCTTTCTTGAAATGAAATTGCGGTTTTAAAAGTTCACTTTTTATTTCAATGCGTTCAATTTTTTCTAATTTCTTTTCCCGTGATTTTGCCTGCTTTGCTGTGGAAGCACGAGCTTTGTTTTTTCGGACAAAATTTTCAAGTTTGGAAATTTCATTTTGTTGTTCCTTGTATTCGATCAGGCGTTGTTCTTTTTGGATTTCATAAAGTTTGAGGAAGTGGACATAATTGCCTACATAGCGCGTCAATTTTTTGTGCTCCAAATGATAGACGACATTGATGACATCGTTGACGAATTCGCTGTCATGGGAAATCAGGAGAAAGGCATTTTCATAGTGGATCAAATAACTTTTGAGCCATTCGATATGTTCTTCATCCAAGTGATTGGTCGGTTCATCGAGCAACAAGACATCGGGCATTTCTAAAAGCAGTTTTGCGAGCAGGACTTTGGTTCTTTGTCCGCCGCTTAAGTTTGCGGCATCGACATCTAAAAATTCACGAATGCCAAGGCCAGCCGCTGTGGCCTGGATTTTTGAGTCAATGCCGTAAAAGTTATTTTCATCTAAGATATCCTGCATCGCGGCAATTTTTTGCAGAGCTTTATTGCCTTCTTCTTCGCTTAAGCTGCTAAAGTCATTGTATAAGTTCGTGATTTGGTTTTCGAGGTCAAAAAGATAGGCAAAAGCTCCTTTTAAGACGGTTTCGACGGTATTTCCGTTTTTCAGGTCGACATGCTGATCCATATAGCCGACGCTGATTTTGCTGCTCCATTCAATGTTTCCTTCATCCGGCAGGAGCTGATTGGTGATGATCTTCATGAAGGTGGATTTACCTTCGCCGTTGGCACCGACTAAGGCGATGTGTTCGCCTTTTAAGAGCCTGAAGGACACATCATTAAAGATGGTTCTTTCGCCAAAGGCATGGCTCATATGTTCAACTGTTAAAATACTCATTTTATTAATACTTCCTTCTCGTTTGCGTAAATCTATTTCGTCTGGGCAAAGTTCCAACTAGCGTTTGTTTTCTACGAAAATAGTCAATACCTTCTACTATAACACACATTTGCGAATCGCATGGCTGAAACTTCGCTTCAAAACCATTTTATGCAATGTTTTTCTTCATTTGAGAAAATTTTATGGTTGATACGTTTTCATGCGATTGCAGTTTATTTGGGGTGCCGTTTCGCATTTGTGTATCTCAGTTCAACAGGGCAGGGAAATGCTCATCGTGTTGCCTGCTTAGCTAACATCAGGAACGTATTTTGCCGCATAAAAATAAAAGAAGATTTCCCTGTCGTAAGCAGAGAAATCTTCTTTTATTTTTCAATGCGATGCTTATTTGGCGGGGAAACATCAATCGACGATTTTTTCGCCGCTAAAATACCATTTTCCATCAAGCTTAATCCATTCCATTTGCATTTCGCCATTTTTTAATGGAATTTGCACCTGATTATTAGGGGAGCTCGTTTCTAAATTTATCGGCAGCGTGAGGCTGTAATTTACAGTGGCATGTTGCTTGTCGCTGTCGATGTTGATGGATTGCAGCTCTGCATTGACTTTAATGTTTTTGGCCAGATCTCCCTGTGTGTGGATGTTTTTAGCTCCGGTGGATAACAGGACATCCATATACTCATGTTTGTATGCAGGCATCAAATTTTGACCGACCTTGCCCATGGCACTGGTGTCAGTTGAACCGAGCAAAATGGTGTTTCTTGCGGTAAGAAATTCATTGGCCTGTGATTTTAAGGCGATTTCATCCGCGGTAATGGCATGAACTGTAGTTGCGGCGGCAACGATTAAACATAACAGCCCAACAATTTTAACGGCTTTGGGAAGGCGGCCTATTTTCTGCAGAGCTATTTGAATGAAAGCATTTTGCCCGCACTTTTTGAGCAGGACTTGGACGGGTGCAGGCATTTTTTCAAAAACTGCTTTCCAAATTTTTGCTGAATCAATCGATGAAGACGGTTTTTTTTCAATCGGGGTATCATCGGGGATATTGCCAAGGTTATGGGGGATTGGTTCGCCGCAGCTAGGGCAAGACCAGGCCGAAGCGGGGAGATCGTATCCGCATTTACTACATACTTTCATTTCTATTTTCCTCCTGAAAAAACACACGACTAGGATAATGAAGTCCCAATAGAGTTTATATAAAGTTATATCGACATATTATGCGATTATCTATAGCTATTTTAAGATAATCGTTGCAGTTTTTTTATAAAAAGTATTACTTTTTTCTGTGAATCGGTATCGGTAAGGCTGGTTTGTTCCAGCTGCATGTATTTGTACGAAAATGTCCCTTGTTTGCCAATAAACCAATAAGAGGTGCCAAGTTTTTTAACTTGACACCTCTTGTTGGTTTATTGAAATTGGAAGCAGAAGATCTGTGGATAGGTTTTGCTGGAATTCGGATAGCGTACATTTTTCAAATAGCCGATATTTTTGCCGTCGGGAGAATAGCAGACCCATAAAGGCAGGATGGCTTCGCTGTCGGCGGCTTTCGGTGTCAGGCGGGTTGTCGATCCGTCCGCTATTTTTGTCTTAAACAGACTGTTGTCGGCGGCGTAGGCGAAGAATTCGCCGTCCGGACTCCAGGAAAAGCAGGTTTGCAGGGAAAAAGCATTGTGCGTTGCCTGCTTCGGCGTACCGCCAACGGTCGGGACGATCCAGATCTGGACAATGCCTTCGTCGTCTTTGGCCAGGTAGGCAATGCTGGCGCCGTCTGGGCTGGTTCGCAGCCAATGGCGCGGACCTTGTATGCCGGGATGCTTTTGGCCGCTGGTAAAGGTTAGCCGGGTCTGCAGGACGCCTTTTGGCGGCTGCGGACGCTGGGTAGAACTGCCTTCGAGCGGGCCGGATTCGCCGGGTGAAGTGAGATCATCCGGCAAGTCGACACGATAGACTTCAGTGATTTCGTTTCCGGCGAGGTCGCGGATAATGCCCTGAAAAGCCAAGGCTTTCTTCTGCCGGGAACCGTCTTTTTTGAGGTAACCGTCCTTGCCAATCCAGGTTTCTTCAAGTGCTTTGATGATGTCATCGGAGCCTGGCCGGGCATTGGCATTTGTTTTTGTGACGAGTACACTGAAGGCGCCGTCTAAATTCCTTTCGCCGGGATGGACTTTAACCTGTTTATGGAAGGCGGTGACGCCGATGTTGCGGATGTTCATATCCTGCTTGGCGGTTTCCTGCTTGATTTCCGCTAAGACATCATCTTCATAGGTGTAGCTCATCATCGTGCCATCCGGATGCCAGATGTGGACGTGTGTTCCGCCGCGCAGGGCACCCGGGGTAAATGGGGCGGTCACGTCACGGGCATCAAGGTTTACGGCCTGCAGGGGATTTTTTTCGTCGACGACTGCGCCGTAGCGTCGGCTCGCGCTGTAGTTGTATTCTTCTGTAGGAAATTCTGGCCCGTGGATAAAGGCGACTTTATTTTTAAAGGGGTGATAGCTGGCTGCCCCTACTTTCGCATGATTCGCTGCTTTATATAAGAGGACGACTTCTTTCGTCTGGATATGCACTTTTTCAATGCGGTCACCGTCGAAATTGGAGTCTTGCGAACGCACATCGTAGACAATCCACTGGCTGTCCGGTGAAAAAATATTGCGGTTTAAGAGCGCGTGCCCATTAGGGCTGTTGGTGAGTTGTACTTCTTGTCCAAGGCAAGATGCGGGGCTGGATTTTTCGTTTGTTTTTGGCATAGGGGGTCATCTCCTTATCGTTGCTATAGGCTGCCGGAGTATTCGTTTTTGGGCAGCGGGGGCGTTCTTATTCGCGAACCAGACTAAAGTATATACTAAGATGCAAGATACTTCAATATGTTCAGACTTTTAGTTGTGGTTAGCCCGGGGATACTTCATGCAGTTTTTTGTATAAATAAACTGCAATATGCTATAATTTGAAGTGTTATGAACGAAAGGCAGCGATGCTGCAAAGTGTAGATGAAAAAGCAAACTGTTATTACGACATTGTCGAAAAAATGGCAGAGTGTATAGGTTATCATAGTATAAGGAGCGTGTTGTTTTTGAGCAAACATACAGAAAAAGCATTGGAAGTATTCAGTAGAGGGGGGAATTGTTGTCAGGCCGTGGTTTTGGCTTTTGGCGAAAAATATGGCTTGGAAGAAAAACAGGCTGTTCGCATCGCTGCCGGATTGGGCGGCGGGGTGAAATCCGGTGAAATCTGTGGGACGGTTTCCGGAGCGGCGATTGTCATCGGTTTGAAATACGGGGAACAGAGTGCCAGCGATCCTGAGGTGAAACGACTATGCACGGAGAAGACGCAGGAATTCGTTCAACGTTTTAAGGCGCAGCACGGGACGCTTGTTTGCCGGGAACTGTTAAAAAAGGGGATTGAGACGGAAGGCGGCCCTCAGATGGTAGAACATATCGGTGGTCATGCACCGATATGTTATCGCCTCATTAAAGATGCCGTAATGCTGCTGGAAGATCTGAAATACTGAAAGCAGTAGCTTTTATGATGCATCGTGCAAGCATTTTATATATCCTGGATAATATTGTAAAACAAAAAGAATAGCAGGTGCCAACGCTGCTCCGTTCGGCTGTTTTAACATCGTGGCTATAAAATTTTCAGGGGGAATTTTTTTTTATGAGAATGTACGACATCATTATGAAAAAACGCAATGGTGGTATGTTGACGAAAGCGGAAATCGAATACATGATTAACGCCTATGTCGCTGGCTCTATTCCTGACTATCAGATGAGCGCAATGCTCATGGCAATTTATTTTCAGGGAATGACCGATGCGGAGCTTTCGGTAATGACACTCTGCATGGCGCATTCCGGCGATATGATTGATCTGTCATCGATTCCGGGCATCAAAGTTGACAAGCACAGCACGGGCGGCGTCGGCGATAAGACGACGCTGATCGTTGCTCCGATTGTTGCGGCGTGTGGCGGCCGGGTTGCCAAAATGAGCGGTCGTGGTCTTGGGCATACAGGGGGAACGGTTGATAAGATGGAGTCCATCCCGGGAATGCGGACAGCCATTGCAGAAGAGGAATTTTTTGCAATTGTTAAGGAACACGGCCTTTCCGTCATCGGCCAGAGCGGCGAGCTGGCTCCGGCCGATAAAAAGCTCTATGCTTTGCGCGATGTGACTGCCACAGTGGAATCCATCCCGTTGATCGCTTCCTCTATTATGAGCAAGAAGCTGGCGGCGGGAAGCGATGCGATTTTGCTCGATGTCAAGACGGGCAGCGGCGCTTTTATGAAGACGGTGGAAGATAGCATTAATCTTGCCGAAAAGATGGTAGCAATTGGCGAAAGGAATGGCCGTAAAACGGTGGCGTTAATCACGGATATGGATATTCCACTGGGGCATGCAATTGGGAATTCGTTGGAAATCGTCGAAGTTGTCAAAACGCTGCAAGGCAATGGGCCTATCGATCTGCTACAGGAAAGTCTGGAAATTGCTGCCAACATGCTTTATTTGTCGCAAAAGGGAACTTTGGCATTTTGCCGCAAGCTTGCCGCCCGGGCTGTTGCTGACGGTTCGGCGTTTCAGAAACTCGTTGCGATGGTCGCTGCCCAGGGCGGAGCTATCGATGTTTTGCAGGATACGGAAAAATTTGCGAAGGCACCTTGCCGGGGAACGGTTCGTGCCGATCGGGATGGGTTCATTTCCCGGATGCATACGGAAAAATGCGGTATGGCGTCGGTTCTTCTTGGAGCGGGGCGCGAAGTTAAAGATGCTCCGATTGATTTTTCTGCGGGGATTATCATGGAAAAGAAAACAGGCGATTACGTAAAGAAAGGCGATGTGCTCGCGACCTTGTTTACGGCGAAAAAGGAAAGTCTTGCGCCGGCAACGGCACTTTATCGCGAAGCGCTTACTTTTGACGGTGCCGTGCCTGTAGAAAAACCGCTGGTTTTGGCACGCATTACGGCGGAGGGTGTTGAACGCTACGATCAATGAGAATGGCCGGGGATCATTAAAAGTGCAACGGCATAATGGAAATAAATGAAATAGATGTATACTTGCCAAGCTTTAGGGGGAAAAAGAATGAAGATAAAGGCAGTCGGATTTGATATCGGCCAGACGATTATTCAGTACAATAAGCCACTGAACTGGAAAGCTTTGTACCGCCCAGCGCTGGCGGGCGTTTTAGAGGCCTGCGGGCTGGCCGTATCAGAGGAGAAACTTGTCCGGGGAAGCGAGGTGCTGGCAAAGTACAACACGCGCATCAACGATCGTGAGTATGAGGTGGATTCGACGGTGATTTTCACGGATATCCTGTGCAGCTGGCAGGCCGATATAAAGCTTCTTGATCCGGCTAAACGCAGCTTTTATGCGTTTTTCCAGAACGATGCCTCTCCGTTTGCCGAGGCGGAGGCTGTTTTGCGCCAATTGAAGGAACGGGGGATAAAAATCGGTGTGCTGACGGATGTTGCTTATGGCATGGACAGTGAATACGCTTTGGCGGATATCCAAAGTCTTGCGCCTTATATTGATGTGGCATTGACTTCTGTTGATGTCGGCTACCGCAAGCCGCATGCGAAAGGCTTTTCGATTTTGCTGGAACAGCTCGCAGTAGCTCCGGCAGAAATGGTTTTTGTTGGCGATGAGGCCAAGGATATGGCAGGGGCCAATCAGGCGGGAATGTATTCCCTGCTGATCAATCGCGATGAGCAGGAAAAAGACTATGCGCAGCGCCGGACGATTCATGATTTGGCTGGTTTACTAGAGTTGGTTTAAATGAAGTGGCGGCAGAAATCCGATGTAGGAGGGCGGTTTATGGAAATTTCTTATGAGGCTTTGCAACGGGAAATCTTGGATATTTTGTCTGAACATAAGGTTTGGGTATTGGCTACGGCGGATCAGAGGAGGGTTTCAGCCCGTTCGATGAGTATCGTTAACGATGGCCTTCATCTATATTTTCAAACCGATCGTGATCTTTTGAAATGTACGCAAATTGAAAAAAATCCTCGGGTGGCACTCTGCCGGGATAATGTTTCAATGGAGGGAAGCGCCGAAATCAAGGGATCTTGGCAGGAATTCAATTGTCCAGCGGTTTTGACGCTCTATCAAGCATCACATCAAGGTTCTTTTGATACCTATGGCAATATGCCAGGGGAAGTTGTCATTGAGGTAAAGCTATCCCTTGTTACTTTATGGAAATACGCCGGTCGCAAACCATATCGCGAATTTTTATATGTCACGGATAAAAAAGCTGTGCGGGAAAACTATCCGAGTGGAAACAGATAGAATCCTGAGGCCCGATTTGCCTGTATTGTGTACTGGTACCTTGTCCCTATGGGAACTTTCTGGTAAACATGCTATAATACCCAATACAATCAACTGGGGTTTATTGTAATATAAATCGCAGCGGTAAGGTATAGGGGGATTTTTTTGAGTAAACAGGTAGAGATCAAGCATGCGGATTTTGTTGAACACAAATTGGCCGTGGAATTTGGCGCAATCAAAATGACTATTTTATATGATGGAAAAGCCATAAAACTCAATCGACGCGGTAGATTTACGGTGGCAGATGATAACGGGCAGAATCGCGAAGGCGATATCAGTTCCAATCTTTTTAAACCGGTTACCCTGACGATTGATGGAACGGATAAAATACAGATTTCAGATAATCTGCCAAAATGGCTGTATGTATTTATGGCGCTGAATCTTGTCTTAATTAGCGGCGGCGCGATTGGTGGCGCATTGATGGGCCTGAATCTCGCTTTTGACCGGGCGATCTTTTTGTCGGACAGATCCGTCGGCATGAAGGGCTTGCTATGTATAGGGCTGACCTTGGCATCTTTGTATCTTTTGGCACAAATACAGCTCGCTTTTCGTTGAGATTTTAGGCAAAATCGTGTTCGGTGCGATATTCTTCGTGGAAATAAAAATATCCGGCGCAGTCAAACGACTGTGCCGGATATTTTTTGCTTTGAGTCAATGGTAAACAGATGCCTGTCCTTAATCTTCTTTAAGTTTCCGCAGCAGGTCAAGAATTTCGATATACATCCAGACCAGCGTAACCAAAAGCGAAAAGGCGCAAAACCATTCATATTCGGAGGGCAGGCCTTCGCGGACGGTCTGGCTGATCTGCTCATAGTCGATGAACAGATTGAATGTGGCGATTCCGACGACGATCAAACTGAAGGCAATGCCAATGGGACCGCTTTGATGGATCATCGGAATGTGAATGCCGAAAAAGCTCAGAATCATTTCCAGCAGATAGGTCAGAAAGATGCCGAGCGTAGCCATGGATACAGCCCGCATAAAGCCCGCATCGACTTTTACATAGCCTTTGGCATAAATGATCGCCGTGCCGAAGGCGAGGCTGAAGGTCAAGAGCAGAGCATTGAGGACGATGCCGGGATATGCTCGGTCAAACATCGCGGATATAGCGGCCAGGCACATGCCTTCAAGGATGGCATAGAGCGGGGCGAGAAAACCGGCCCAGGCGGGACGAAAGCATATAGCCATAGCGACGATAAAACCCATGACGGCAGTGACACCGGTGGTTATCGGGCTGGCATAGCCCATAACCCAGGTTGCCAGGGCCGAGGCTGTAACGATTCCGACTAAGCCCACGCTTTTAAATGCTACCCCCGTATAGGTAGCTGTTTCGCTGCCATAGGCAGCCAGATCTTTTACTTTTGAAATTACAGGATTTGCCATAACAAATCATCTCCTTTGCATAATGCTAGATTGATAATAGACCATATTATACCATATAGTGCATGATTAGCAAGGCCTATCGTTTGCCGGTGGATGAATTCGGGCGGATTGTCCCTCTTTGGTAAAATGGATTGCAACGTTGAGATTTGGAGACGGTTATGTAAAACGGGAAAAGGTTTGCGGCAGGATGCTTTTGTGGAATTTAAAAAAATTATGGAAATGAATCTTTCATTGCCAGGGCTTATTGTGGTATAATCATGGCTAGCGAAGCTAGAAGAGCCCGCTGTTTGAACTTTGCTCTTGTCGGCGGATACCTCGCTGGAAGGCAGGCTCTTTAATGAATAAAATATCCAGAGGGACGATCCTTTTTTCTGACCTGAATAGGCCGGGCGGATCGTTCTTTTTTTATAGGATATTTTGCTGGCATTCAGGTGCTTTGCAGCAATGAAATAAAGCGGAGGAGGAATGGCTCAGAGGCCCAAGGATGGCCTACTGTATTAACTATTTTTCATACATATAAAAATTGGAAAATTCACAAATGGGAGAGAATTCTAGATGAATAACATAAGACTTATCGCTACAGCGGGAAATCAACTTATTGCCGAGGAAATATTTGCAGCGGTTAAACAGGTTTTAGGCAGCCAGATTGAGGGAAGTGCCCGACCACTCCAGCAGATAGACAGTGCTGCTGCCGATTTATTTGTCTGTATCGCTTCGCGGAAAGAAGCGGTGGCTAAGCGCATACCAGCAGAAAAGCTTGTCGCCATTGAGATGGTTCCTGCGGTGGGATTTTTTATTGAACTGGCTCAAATACCACAGGGAAGTACGGTGCATATCTTCAATAACAGTACCGGTTATGCCAAGACGCTGATCGCTTATTGTGCAGAGGTTGGCATCCATCACTTGCAATACAAATGCATTTCCTACGATGAAATCGATGAGAAACAGGTGCGCGAAGAATTGCAGCGGGCAGAATACATTATGGGCGTTGAGACAATCGTGGGGCCGCAGGGCGTGCTGCAGCAGTATCGATCCTGCATGGCTGCCGGTGTGCAGATTATTGCTGCACGACGCATTACCAATATTGCATCGGCCTGTAAACTGATGCAATGGATTACGATGTTCAGTCAACGCGATATGGCAGCGAAGCTTACCAAGGGCATGAATGTCTTGAACCAGCAAATGCAGCAAATTACTGCGGTCGCCCAGCAACTTGCTGCTGCTGCCGAAGGTGATAGCGCAGCTTTTGACGATCTGAGCAAAAAAATCAGCCAGGGGGTTACTGGCCTGGGCGGGGTGAAGAATCTGACGGAAAATTTGTCTGCGGCGGCGCAGAGTATTGGTAATATTGTCGATACCATCCGGCATATTGCCGGGCAGACAAATCTCTTGGCACTCAATGCGACCATTGAAGCGGCCCGAGTCGGTGAAGCCGGCCGTGGGTTTGCCGTTGTCGCTAAAGAAGTTGGCAAGCTGGCAACGGAAAGTCAGACTTCAAGTGAAACAATACGCACTTCGATTATGGAAATACGAGCTATGGTAGATCAAATTACACCGGCCGTAATCCAGCTGACTGCTGAAATGGGCGCTAATAAGGCAAGCTTTGCCGCATTATCGCAGGAGGCTCAAAAGGAAACGCAGTCAATTCGGGAAATTTTTACGGTAATGGAAAATATTCAGGCGATGAGCCAGGATTTATTGGATGTATCCTTGCAGTTAAACCGGACCGAGTGATTTTAGATAAGATTTTCGGTAAAAACCTCAGGCAGCACATAGTAAGCTGTCTGAGGTTTTGTTTTAGAAAAACAAATTTTGTAAGCAGGATATTATTAAATAAATCAGAATATTGAAATGGAAAGAGATATTGTTTTTAACGCGGAGCATGTAGTTAAATTCGTGCCTTTTCCAGAGGAATCGGTTGTAGGAGGGTTTGCGATGCGAATTCGAACAAAACTGACCATATTGTTTACCGGGGTGACCGGCGCACTGTTGTTGGCAACGGCAATTGTGGGGTATTATGCATTTCATCAATATCTGACGGAAAGAATTGAGCAAAAAATGGAAGCCAGTGTGATCGTGCATGCGGAAGATTTGAACGAAAATTTGCTCAGCAAACGAAAACTGTTGGAAATTACCTGGTATAATCTGGAGCAAGTGGCGAAACGGGGCCAGGTTACAGCGGATATGCTTGCCGGATATAAGCTGGTAGATTCAGAATTGACGGATATGTATTTTGCTTCTGTGCAAGGGGATTTTGTCGATGGCAGCGGATGGACTCCACCCGTCGGTTATGATGCGCGGCGCCGTCCCTGGTATCAGGAGGCTATGACAGCAGGTCAAATTACGATTACGGCGCCGTATTTCGAATTCGTTACACAGCAGATGGCTTTGGCTATTGCTATGCCTGTCCACGATGAAGCTGGTGAAATTTACGGGGTTGTTTCGGCAGATCTGCTGTTAACCACGTTGTTGGACAAATTGAAATGGGCCAATGAGTACGAGGGTGGTTATGCGTATTTACTGGACAAAAAAGGGAATATACTAGCCCATCCCGACAATGCGCTTGTTTCAAAGGACATAACCCAACTGCATAATCAGGCAGATTTGCGCGAGATTGTCGGGCGGATGCAGCGAGAAGAGCAGGGCATGGGCCGTTATGAATATGAGGGAAACGGACAGATCGTATTTTTTAAGAGTTTGCCGGCGATGAATGGAACCTTAGTGATGGCAATACCTGAAGCAGTCGTATATGCGCCGCTCGAGCAGTTCACAAAAGGCTTTTCTCTGTTGGTTGTGCTGGTCATGGGTACGCTGGCAGGGATCTCTTTTTCCGGGTCGCGTCGCATCACTCGCCCTTTGGAAATATTGGTGGAACAGGTAAAGCGTGTTGGGGCAGGTGATTTAAAGGCGTCTGTTCAGGCTGCTGGCTATGATGAACTCGATGAGCTGGCTCGCTGTTTTAATCATATGGTGGTGAGCTTGCGCCATTCTTTTGCGGAATTGAACCGGCAGAGTTTGGAAATAGTGGCGCAGATGGAATCTTTTCAGGAGGCGACAAGCCATCTGATTATGAAAGCGGATTCACTAGAAGAATTGTTTGCGGTCATTACGGAGGATGTCAACCGCCTGGTGGGAAGTGCCCATAGTATAATCGCTACCTTGAGTGAAGACAAAACAAGCTGGATCGTGCGCCAGGTGGGTGGACCCGCTATTGTGCCAATCGGGAACTCGTTTAGCTTGGAACAGGGAATCATCGGAGAGACGCTGCGCAAACGTGAGGTGATTTTTGTTTCCGATTATAAAAATTACCAGGGGGTTATGGATTATCTGAAAAAAGATTCCGTTGGCAGCTGCATGGGGCTGCCGTTGCAACTTGATGGCCAGACGGTAGGTGTACTGGCGGTTGTTTGGTCACAGCAGCTACAGACGGTGGATGCTAAACGCGATGCCATTTTGCGGCAGTATGCCAATATTGCTGCTGTGGCGGTAGCCAGAGCCCGTGATAGTGAGGAGATGTATCAGCTGGCCTATACAGATACGTTGACGCAGCTGGCAAATCGAACGAAATTTTATCAGAAATTGCAAAAATTATTGCTGGCAGATGGCATAAACCAGACAGGCTATCTTTTTCTGCTGGATCTCGATAATTTGAAGTTGATCAACGATTCTTTGGGGCATAGCCAAGGGGATTATTTCATTCAATATGTGGCAGGTGTTTTGCAGCGATTTGTGCCAGAAGATGGCCTTGTGGCTCGGCTTGGTGGCGATGAATTTGCTTTTTGGCTTGCGGCGGAGCGGGTGAAAGAACCCGGTCAGATTGCGGTGGAATTGCTTCGGGCGATAGAGGCGAGTGAAAAACCGGGAGAACAGAAGCTGCGGGTTACCGCAAGCATGGGGATTGCCGAATACCCGCGGGACGGTGCTACGGTTGAGGAACTGATGCAAAATGCGGATGCCGCCCTTTATGAAGCGAAGTACAGCGGCAAAAATGTCTGGAAGATGTGCACGAAGGAATCCGTACAGCAAAGCCGCGAAAAGCTCTTTTTGTCCAATGCCTTGCGCGGTGCGATTGCCGGCAATGAACTTCGCTTGGTTTATCAGCCAATTGTTACAGCGGATAAGCGGGTGGTTGCCTTTGAAGCACTTTTGCGCTGGCAAAACGATCTGTATGGGGCGGTGTCTCCGGTTCGGTTTATTCCGCTGGCGGAACAGTGCGGCATGATGCCTGCCATCGGGCGCTGGGTACTCGAAGAAGCTTGCCTGTTTGCCCAAGAACTCCGGCAAGAGGGCTTTGGGCAGATTCGCGTCCATGTCAATGTGTCAGTGAAGCAGATGGAGGACGAATCCTTTGGCGCTACAGTCAAAGAGATCATGCAGCAAAACAGGGAAACTTATAAGCAGGTGATTTTAGAGGTGACGGAAAGCGTCTTTATGGCATCGCTGGATCAAGCGGTCAGCAGCTTGCAAGAATTGAAGGAAACGGGATTTTCAATTGCGATGGACGATTTTGGTGAAGGGTTTTCGTCGTTGGCGCAACTGTTGCGCCTGCCTTTTGATACATTGAAGATTTCTCGCACGCTGGTACAAAATCTTGGCAATGATTCGCGGCATATGGAGTATATCGCGGCAATCGTGAAGATGATGCATGCGCTGGAGCTCGAGGTTGTGGCGGAAGGTGTGGAAACGGCTGAGGAATGGCGCAGTGTAGGCCTTTGTGGGTTTGACTTGGTGCAGGGCTATTATATTTCGGTGCCGTTGGCCCGGGATGCTGCCCTTGCCTGGATCAAAAAGGCAGAGTAAGGGGTCTTACAATAGAAATGTTTTAGGTAATGCGGACACAGCAGGCAGGTTTTATGCAGCTGCGTCCGCTTTTTTTGTGCTATTGCATAAACCGTAGGCAATTGGTCTTGTTTGCAAAGTGAATGCAACCTACTAAAAGCCGGATAAAAACTGGCGGGAAAAGCTTTTAGTGATGGATTGTAATAATTATAAGAAAAATGGCCCATTTTTAAAAAATTGTGCAAGAGGTATGATGTGAGTTATGAGCAATTTTCTCAAACTGAAAATTATCAGAAGCATTACAGCAAGTTTTTAATTTATCGAAAATAGGCGGGAGAGAGAGGCGGCTGGAAGTGTTTTATTGCTGAGCAAGGATGTTCAAAAATATTGTGCAAGTAAACAAGGAGGAACCTGTGTGAGAAAGAAAATAATTATTATTTTTATCGATTGGTTGTTTACCGCTGTTATTGGTATCGATGTATTACTACAATATCATCCAGAATAGTACGATGAAAGAATATAATGATACGAATCTGCAGATGCTATCGGCGGTGCGGACGGATATTGATACCTATCTGGAACGTAACCGGGATGCCCTGCGGATGTTGGCATTAAATCAGCAAATCATTCAGCTTGATCCGGCCGCAAAGCCTTATTTGGTTGAGATTAAAAAACTGTATCCTAAAATGGAAATCGCAGTGGATGATATGGAAGGCACGATGCGATTTCGCGATGATGATCAAAAACTTGTGAATATAGCACATCGTGAATATTTCCAGCTGGCGGCCAAGGGAAAAGAGACGACTTCGGAAGTTTTAATCAGTGCTACCAGTGGGATGCCGACGCTCAATATGGGGGTGCCGCTTCGCGGGCCGCAGGGCGTTACGGGGGTCATTCAAGGTGGGAATGCCTTGGCTGGACTCAATGAGTTTTTAAATGAACATATCGACAAAAAATACACGGCCTTCATTATAGATCAATCTGGTAAGGTTTTTGTCCATACCAATTCGGATATTGCCCGCGATCGGCCGGATTTGAGCAAGGAAGACTATGTCAAGGAAGGGTTGTCTGGGAAAAATGGTTTTGCCGTGACGAAGGATGAATCCGGGCAGGAAAACTACATATATTATGTGTATGATAAAGCCAATGGTTGGTTGATCTGCACCCAGCTTGCCAGTGACATTGTCCGGGCACCGATCGTTGATTTGCAGAAAAAAGTCGCTGTGGTGCTGCTTGTCTTGGTCCTATTGATTGCTGGTATCGGCGTGTTTATTTCAGATCGTCTGGTAAAACCGATAAAGACACTCTGTGAGTACGTTGGCGAAGTGGCTAAGGGGAATTTATCTGTTGGCGAAATCAAGCAGATATCCAATGACGAATTCGGCGAATTGGCAAAAAGCTTTAATGCCATGATCGTCCAGTTGAAAAAGCTTGTCGGGCAAATTTCGTATTCGGCGCAACAGGTGGCGGCGTCTTCGGAAGAATTGACCGCCAGTGCCGACCAGTCGGCCCGCCTTACAACCCAGGTGGCGGAAGCTATCACCGATGTGGCGAAGGGAACAGAAGAACAGGTTGGCACAGTCAACCGAGCAGCGGAATCGGTTGAGAAAATGACGAACGGCATTCAGGCGGTAGCGGCCAATGCCCAGACGGTGGCGCAAACATCGGAAAAAACGGCACTCGCGGCGAAAAATGGCGGCGAAGCGGTTTCGACGGCGATCAATCAGATGAACAATATAGAAAAGACCGTCAGCAGCTCGGCGAAGGTCGTGGTGAAATTAGGCGAACGCTCCAAGGAAATTGGCCAGATCATCGATACGATTTCCGGGATTGCCGGCCAGACGAATTTGCTGGCACTCAATGCGGCCATTGAAGCCGCCCGGGCCGGTGAACAGGGCCGCGGCTTTGCCGTAGTTGCCGAAGAGGTTCGCAAACTGGCGGAGCAATCGGAGGAGTCAGCCAGACAGATTGCCGAACTCATTACGGAAATTCAAACGGATACGGATGCAGCTGTACTGGCGATGAACGATGGTACCCGTGAAGTCAATGTCGGGGCAGAAGTCGTCAACACGGCAGGTACAGCCTTGCAAGAAATCGTTGGTTTGGTGAATCAGGTTTTAGAACAAGGCAAGGGGATTTCTCAGGCGAGCTCGCAAATGATCGGCGGCAGCGAGCAGGTTGTGCGTTCAATACGGAGTGTGGATAAAGTGAGCGCGGGCATTGCCGAGCAAACGCAAAGTGTTTCGGCAGCGACGCAGGAACAATCGGCTTCCATGGAAGAGATTGCCGCGGCCAGCCAGAGTCTGGCTAAATTGGCGCAGGATCTGCAGACGGCCGTCAGTCATTTTAAGGTTTAATATTAAAAAGTGCCAGGCAGCAATTTTAGATTGTTGCCTGGCACTTTTTTTGCAGCGTTTTGTCAGGAGATAGGACTATAAGAACGGTTATCTTTCCGCAGCAGGCGTGTTAAAGTATTAATAGAATGTAATCAAAGGGGCCGCAATAGCGCAGTTTCGATTATGGCCAGGCCTTTGATCATGGATGAAAACGGATTTTTTGTCTGGAATGCATTTTTCATGGAGTGAAGGGGAAATAAGATTATGGCTAAAATGGCAGCAGTAAAAGATTTGCGCCCGGGAAATATTCTCGCGGATTCGGTTTTGTCGATTGCGGGCAAAGTGCTCCTTGGCAAAGCCGTTGAGTTAACAGAGCGGCATATTTCTTTGCTGAATACATGGGATGTCCAAAGTGTTTTTATCGAGGCGGTTGGGGCGGAAGAGGTTTCGATGGAGGAACCGGTACAGGAACATAAAACCGGCGAGAAAAACGATTCTGCTGAATATATGAATTTTGTTCAGGAATACGATGCGATTGTCACCAGTACGGTGCAATCTTTTGATATCATCCGCGAACGCAAAATTATTCCGGTTACGCGCTTAAAAGATACGGCGGGAGATATTTTTTCTTCGATTAATAAGAATGGTTTTGAAACCATGAATTATCTGCTTGGCGGCGATTATGAATTAGCGGATGTTGTCTCGCGTCATTCGGTGATGGTGGCCTATCTGGCAGGAATCATTGCCCGTCAGATGAAGTGGAGTGAAAAAGATATAGAAGGTGTGGCTTTTGCCAGCCTTTTGCATGATATTGGTTCTTTGGTAGCATACAAGGGAATGGATCCTTCCGGGCAGGCCCATATTGCGGAAACCGCCGGATTGCTCAAGACGGCGATGGGGCTTTCCGGGGAAGTCATTTTGGGCATTGTGCAGCATCGTGAGCGATCGAATGGAACAGGTGTACCAAAAGGTTCCAAGGGTGCGCAGATTCATCCGTATGCCAAGATCATTGCGGTGGCCGATAGCTTTCATAATTTTGCCTATGCAGATGCGGCAGCAAATCCGTTTCCGATACTCGATGTGCTGACACAGGAGATGTATGGAAAGTTTGATACAGATGTGTGTCAAAATTTTATTTCGCGGATTAAGGACAGTCTGATACTCAATAAGATTTTGCTGTCGGATGGGCAGACGGCGGAAATTATTTTCTTCAACCGTAACAGTTATGCCGTGCCAGTTGTCAGGACAGCGGGCAATGAGATCATTGATCTGGCTAAGCGGAAAGATTTGAAGATTCAACAAATCCTTATCCCAAAAAATTGAAGGAAAACGCGAAAAATTCATCTTATGTGCAAGGTGGGCTTTTCGCGTTTTTTGCGCATTTTTTTATTGACTAAATGCCAGCCAGGCAGGATAATGGAAAGTAGATAGTTGTCTGATTATACTGAAAAATATCATGGCTCTTTTTTGCCGAAAGGATGCCGACTGCATGGTAAACAAAAATTATGCTTTGAAAATTGCTTTTGTATACCTTTTGTTTGGCGCGTTGTGGATTTTGCTATCAGATACTTTTCTCGGGACATTAGCGTTGTCAGCACAGATGGTGACGCTGCTGTCGGTTATTAAAGGCTGGATTTATGTTGGGTTATCAGCGCTGCTGATTTACAGCCTGTCAAATCGCTATATGAAAAAAATAGCACAGGCCAATGTTTCTTTACAGGAAAGTTACGATGCGCTTGAACAGGCACATCGTGAATTGGCGGCCAATCGGGAGACGCTGCGGGAACGGTTTGAGGAATTGACCCGCATGCAAGAGTACAAGCTGGCACTGCTCAAGAGTCTGCCGGATTTTATGGTGCGTTTTGATCAGGACGGGACTTTTCTTGACTATAACAAACCGGAAAACTTTGAATTGTATGTTTCTCCGGAGGAGTTCATGGGGAAAAATATTGCTGATTTCTTTCCGGCAGACATTTCACAAAAGGCTTTGCAGCATGTACAGCGATCTATTCAGAATCATGGCAACAGCCAGGTGCTTAAGCTCGATTACCAGCTGGTGCAGAACAATGTGATCAGCGAATTTGAGGCCAGGTTTGTCAAATGCGGGGAAGCAGAGGCGCTGGCAATCATTCGGGATATCACCACCCAAAAACAAACGATGCAGCAATTGGAGTATTTATGTCTGTATGATTCATTGACGGAAGTCTACAACCGGACGTATTTTGAGGAAAAAGCACTGACAATCGGCAGCAAGGGCGCCGGCATTATCGTCTGTGATGTTGACGGTTTGAAATTGATCAATGATACCCTCGGTCATCGTGCCGGTGATGAGCTGCTCAAAAGCGTGGCAAAAATATTGCAGCAATGTGTTGCGGTGCCGGATATTGCTGCGCGGATCGGCGGCGATGAATTTGCGGTACTGGTATTTGAACCTAGTCAGGAAAAAACGGCGAATCTGGCGGAAAGCATCAAAAGAGCCGTAGCTGCATACAATAAAGACCATGCGAGTTTGCCGCTGAGCTTATCGGTTGGCTGGGCGGTCAGTTTTGAAACGGTTGTGAATATGGATGCGCTGTTTAAGCAGGCGGATAATAATATGTACCGGGTTAAGATGCATCAGCGGATGAGCTCCCGTAGTTCAATCGTGGAAGCGATGATGCAGGCTTTGGAGGCCAGGGATTATATTACGGAAGGGCATGCAGATCGCCTGCAGTATTTGGTCAAGGGTTTAGCAGTGAAACTGAATTTTTCGGAGCCGATGATCGCGGATTTGAATCTGTTTGCCAAATTCCACGATATCGGGAAAGTCGGCATATCGGATCAGATCCTATTTAAACCGGGACCGCTCAGTGCAGATGAGTTCATGGTTATCCAGCGCCATTCGGAAATTGGCTTTCGTATAGCAAAATCAGCGACGGATTTAGCGCCAATTGCCGACTGGATTTTAAAACATCATGAATGGTGGAATGGAGAAGGTTATCCGCTCGGTCTCGCCGGTGAAAAAATCCCTTTGGCCTGCCGTATTTTGGCATTGGCGGATTCCTTTGATGTGATGATTAATGAACGCCCTTATCATAAAGCCCGGACGCCAGAGGAAGCGATAGCGGAAATCCGGCGCTGCGCTGGAACGCAATTCGATCCGGCGCTTGTCGAGCCGTTTATCGAAATCATCGGGCAGGCGGAGCAATGAGTTGCGAGGCAGCGATTCATTCGCGCAAGAGAAAAGCTGGAAGACAATATTATTGGAAAAATCAAAATATTCAGGTTGCGTATAGGATGATCTGCTATAATTAAGGTGAGTGAGGAGGCGGGATTATGGCTGCAAATGCAATGGCAGCAACGGCTGCTCGGCAGGATGCGGTTTACAGCGTACAACAGTTAAAGCAGGCGAGGCAGGCACTTGAAAATGCAATCCAACAGACGAAAGCCCGGAAAGCAACGGAAATTGATCAATCGGTAACGGACTTGGAAAATGAAAAAAAACAAGTGGATCAGCAGATTTCTCAATTGGAGAGTTCAGCTGCCAATAGTCTGTTGGCGAGCGGCGTGGGGACACAAAGCACCCCTGCGCAGTCTGCCCATACGAAACTCGGACCAGCGTATCAAACGGCGATCAGTTCAGCGGGGTTGCATTTTTTTGCTGAGCAAAAAAAACAGCAGACTGAACAAAAAAAGAATGCGCTGATGACTTCGTTGACGTTGTAAAAGGCGAGTGGTTTTTCAGTTAAAAGATGACGGGGCGACAAAATTCCACCGGAAAAACAGTACGAGGCAGGGCGGGGGTGTCACCTGAGGGAATCAAGATCATAAAACCTGTAAGGAAAGCCATTGCGGCGGAATTTACAGGTTTTATTTTAGTTGCAGTCTGATTTTGGCGGTGATTGCGGGCGTTTACTGTTCACCTAGTGAAGGGAAAGGAGCGCAAGAGAATGCAGATATTATATCGATGCGGTTTTCGGTTTTTAGTATTGTTGCTGGTATTTGTCAGCGGGCTGCTTTATCCGGCGCTTTTTTCGCAGGCTGCGCCTGTGGCGGATGCAGCTGTTCCGACAAGCCGCCAGATTATCATTATCACAGCCCAGCCCTATACTTCTGAATGGTTTGCTTCCTTTAATGACGCTTTCATCGCTGAAGTCAGTAAAGCGCAGCCGTTTGTTAAAATCAATTATGAGTACATTGCCGGGGAAATCGCAGGAGATCCGGATTTGTCAGCAGCTGTAGTTTCTTTTTTACAGCAAAAATATGTTTGGGAAGATATCGGGTTGATTATTGGTGTTATGCCGGCAGGATCAGATTTCCTGCTGGCACACGGCAACGAATTTGCCGCGGGCATTCCGCAATTGTTTGTTTTGCCGACACAGGAGCAACTGCCGCAGGTTTTGCAAAGAATACCGGGAGCGAATATACAAAGCGGCGGCAATGCGATTGCCGGCACATTGCAAAATATGCAGCAGCTGCTCCCGCAGACGAAGCATTTGTATGTGGTTGCCGGGGCTGGGGCGGATGATTTGGCATATCTCTCACAAACCCAACAGCTTCTGGCAACAGAAAAAGGTTTTGCGGATGTGACCTATCTGATCGGACTTGATGCAAATGAGTTGCTAAATAAATTGTTGGAAGCTCCTGCCGATTCGGTTATGCTGATATTGACATATACCATGAATAATAAGGGGCAGCCGGTCACCACGCAGCAAATCCTGCGGATGATCGCGTCGCAGGTACCGATGCCGATTTTTGGTTTTTATGATGCGATTCTTGGTAATGGCATCACCGGTGGTAATCTGACGAGTTCCGAAGCGTATGGCCTATCGGCTGCCGGTGCGGCCAATCGCTTGCTGGTGGGGAAGGAAAAGGGATTTGGTATCGTAGTACCAAACCGATTCATGTATGATTGGCGGGAACTGCAGCGATGGAAAATTTCTACTGAACATTTGCCGGAGGGCAGCGAAATCAAATATGTGGAGTATTCCCTTTGGGAACGATATCAGTGGTATATTGTTCTCGTCGTGTTTCTGGTGATTTTGCAGGCTATAACGATAATCCGCCTGATGATTACGAAGGCCCACCTTAGCAAATTGGAGAAATCCTTGCGTTCAACGAATATAGATCTAGGCGTAAAAGTCGTTCGGCAGAGCGGTGCGTTAGCGCTTTCGAATGAAGAATTGTTAGTGGCTAATGCAGAGTTAAAAGCGGTCAATGAGGAGATTACGGCCGTCAATGGAGCACTTGACGGCGTAAATCACCAGATGGAAAAAGAAATCGAGGAGAGAAAGCGGATTGAAGCTGAGTTAGACAAGACCAATCAGACATTGAAGCTGGCCCAGGATCATCTGGAAAATCGCAATATATATTTGGAAAGTGAGGTCGCTAAACGGGTCAAGGAAGTCACGTCACTGCAGGATGTTGCGATCACCGCAATGGCTTTGCTGGCTGAGACGCATAATCGGGAGACAGGGGCGCATATTCAGCGGACAAGCCAGTATGTGAAGGAACTGGCATTTCAGCTACAGTCGAAGAAAATGTTTCCGGAGGTGCTCACCACGCGAAATATCTTTTTGTTAGTCAAGTCCGCACCGCTGCACGATGTCGGCAAGATGGGAATTTCTGAAACCGTTCTCTGGAAACCTGATAAACTGACCGCTGCTGAATACGCTTTGGTTAAAAGGCATACGATTATTGGCAAAGAGGCGATTGAAGGGGCGGAAAAACTGCTGGGGACAACGGATTCTTTCTTGCGCTTTGCCAAGGAAATGGCAAGTGCGCATCATGAACGCTGGGATGGGACAGGCTATCCTCTGGGGCTCGCGGGGAACAGCATTCCGGTTTCGGCGCGGCTGATGGCCTTGGCGGATGTTTATGATGCCCTTGTCAGCCGGCGGATTTACAAGGAGCCGATACCACATGAGCAGGCTTGTCAGATGATCATCACTGAAGCGGGCAAACAATTTGATCCGGCTGTTGTTGAAGCCTTTTGTGAAGTTGCGGACCATTTTAAAGCGATTGCTGCTTCTTATCGGGATGATGAAAAATAAATTTTAAACCAAAAGTCCTATGAGTATTTTGCGATATCATTATCAAACCGGATATTATAATGTATAATTGATTTATGATGAACAAGTGCTGTAATGTGCGTTTAAACCGCAGGTTCAGGCTGCGTGGAGTTCAGCAGATGAAGTGTAAGCCAGTGTTTGGCGTGGCGGAGGGACAAAATGAAAACGGAGAAAAGGGCATTTCAATCGATCAGAACCAGAGTCATAAGATTTTTACTGCTTATGTCTATTGGAATGGCATTGCTGACCTATTATATTTTAAACAACATCATGCTTCACAAAATTGATCTTTTAGAAAAGCAATATACAGAGCAGAATGTAGCCCGGGCCGTAAACGCCTTGCAGCAGGAGCAGCAAAACCTGGGGGATATTCTTACAGACTGGGCGTTATGGGATGATACGTATGCGTTCATGGCCGATAGAAATGAAAAATATATTAAAACGAATATGAACTATGAGTCTTTTTCGAATTTGAATTTTATGCTGATGGCCTTCTTTGATGAACAGGGAAGCTGCTTATATGCGGGAGCAGTCAATTCGCAAAAAAAATCATTGGAAGTGTTATCACCGGATTTAATCGATTATATGAAAAAAAGTGCGTTCCTTTCTCTGACGGATGAGACTTATCGGCCGAGGGGAATCATCCTGCTGAACAACCAGCCCGTACTGGTCGCTGCCGCGTCGATTCTTCCGACGACAGGTGTAGGAACGCCGCGCGGCCGTCTTGTGATTGGCAGAGCTTTTGACGCTGAAAAAGTGGCAGCGTTAGCCAAAGCGCTGGAACTGAATATGACCTTGGTGCATTTGCCTGATTTAGGGCCGGATGAGGTAAAACCTTTTATGGCGATTCATGACGATGCGCCCATCGCTGTTGCAGTATCAGGTGAAAATGAAATTGCTGGCATTACCGTTTTGAAGGATATTTATGGTGAGCCGGTATTAGGTCTGACGATAAAAATGCCACGGGATATCCATACCATAGGCGTTACTGCCGTGTGGGCAACCTTGATTTTATGGATTGGTCTGTTTTTGTTGTTTGTGATTGCCCTGTTATCCGTTTTAGACGACAGCATTTTCTTGCGTTTGCAGACGCTGAACGAGGAAATAAGACAAATCGGCAGGGATGGCAAGGTGGCCCTGTTTTCCCGGCGTGTGCAGCAGCAAAAGGTTCAGGATGAATTCACGACCATGTCGGCGGAGATCAATGCGATGTTGGATCAGTTAGAGAAGTCACAGCTGTTGGCGAAGGAAAACGAAGCGGCTTTGCAAAAAGCAAATGAAATCTTGCAGATCGAAATCGGCGAGCGCAAAAAAGCGCAGGATGATATCAAGTATATTGCCTATCATGATTATCTGACGGGACTGCCGAATCGGATCCTGTGCCGTAAGTTATTAAATAATGCCATAGATGATGCGAAATACCTGCGGACTATATTGGCCGTGTTGTTTTTGGATATTGATGGTTTTAAGGGTGTCAATGATACAATGGGCCATCTGGTGGGCGACAGCTTGCTGCAGGAGGTTGCCAACCGATTGGTAAATACCTTGCGGAAAACGGATGTCGTTGTCCGGTTTGGCGGCGATGAATTCATTGTACTGATTGAAAAAATAAATGGTGTGCAGGATATTGAATTGATTGCCAATAAGATTGTACGATGTTTTCAGGATCCGTTTAAGCTCGAAGAGCAGGAGTGTTTTGTCACGACAAGCATCGGCATTGCGGTCTATCCTGAGGATGGAGATACGGCGAGTGCCTTGATTAAGAATGCGGATGCTGCCATGTATACGGCCAAGGCAGGTGGCAAGAATCAGCATGCTTTTTGGCAGCCACCGCTGGAAAAAAAGAAATAATAACTCTTCGGTGGGGCAGAAAAAACATCATAACTGATCTACCAAAAGGAATCGCAGCAACGAAGAAGATATGAAATATTGCTGCGGTTCTTGTTTGACGAGGGACTTTTTCTAAATTGCCGGAAAGGTTATCGTGCGATGGCGTCGAAATAGATATATAATTACAAGAAAATTCAGTATTATCAATTAAATTGCAGAAGATGAGCCCTGAAAAATTTCATGAGCAAGAAGAAAGTACGTCAAGGAACTGCGATCTGGTCAATGAGAAAGGGAGGAAACATAAATTGGAGGGGAAAATAATGAAGAATGTTCCAGAGTTTGTTCGTTGGTTTAATGAGATACGGCTGGAAGATATTCCGGTCGTCGGCGGAAAAAATGCTTCTTTGGGAGAAATGTACAGGGAACTTACGCCTCAAGGAATTAAGATACCAAATGGTTTTGCAATAACGGCGGCAGCGTATTGGCGAATCGTGGAAGAAGATGGTGTCTTGGCCCGACTAAAGGCGGTGATGGCTGGGCTTGATAAAAAAGATGTGGCAGATTTAGCATTTCGTGCCAAGCGGGCTCGGGATCTGATCTTGGAGGCGGGGATTCCGGATGTCGTTTGGGCCGAGGTGAAGACGGCTTATGCCAAACTTTGCCAGGAGTATGGCGCTCATACCGATGTGGCCGTGCGAAGTTCGGCGACGGCTGAGGATTTGCCAACGGCTTCGTTTGCGGGGCAGCAGGAGACGTATCTGAATATCCGTGGCGAACACGCTTTGCGGGAAGCCTGCACGAAATGTTTTGCTTCATTATTTACGGATCGGGCGATATCGTATCGGATCAATAATGGGTTTGATCACTTCAAGGTGGCCCTGTCGATCGGCGTAATGAAGATGGTGCGGTCGGATTTGGCGACGAGCGGTGTGACCTTTACGATCGATACGGAAACGGGATTTCGCGATGTGGTCTTCACTACGGCATGCTATGGCTTGGGTGAAAACATTGTCCAAGGTGCCGTTAATCCCGACGAATACTATGTTTTTAAACCGACGTTCCGGCAGGGGCATAAAGCTATCATCCGCAAAAATTTAGGTGACAAGCGGATTAAGATGGTCTATGGCAAAGGAGATTCCAAGGTTTTGACGCAAAATGTCGAGGTTGCGGAGGTTGATCGGCGGCGGTTCTGCCTGACGGATGACGATATCATGACTTTGGCGGGTTATGCGGTGGCCATTGAGGATCATTATTCGCAGAAAGCCGGTGAGCGCCGGCCGATGGACATCGAATGGGCCAAAGACGGCATCAGCGGCGATATCTTTATCGTGCAGGCCCGGCCGGAAACCGTGCAGGCAGGCAAAGCGCTGGACGTCCTTGAAACATACCAGCTTGACGGCAAAGGTGAGATTTTGGTTCGCGGCAAGAGTGTCGGCGAGCGCATTGGCAGCGGCAAAGCGCGCATTATCAAGGATGTGTCGCAGCTGGCGCTGTTTGTGCCGGGTGAGATCCTTATCGCGGACACAACAACACCGGATTGGGAGCCAATCATGAAAACGGCTGGGGCAATCGTGACCAACCGGGGCGGACGCACCTGCCATGCTGCGATCATCAGCCGGGAACTCGGCATCCCGGCGGTTGTAGGCACGCGGAATGCCACGGAAATCATCCGAACCGGCGATGAAGTTACGGTGAGCTGCGCTGCCGGTGATGAGGGTAATGTTTACGCGGGGCTGCTGTCCTTTCATGTGGAATCGCTGAGTCTGAAGGATTTGCGGCGGCCTAGGACGAAAATCATGATGAATCTGGGGGATCCCGATCAGGCATTTTCCCTCTCGATGATCCCCAATGATGGCGTCGGCCTGGCAAGGATGGAATTCATCATCAACAATTACATTCAGATCCACCCGATGGCTTTGATTCACCCGGAACACATTACTGACGAGCTGGTAACGCATAAAATAGAACAGCTTACCTTTGGCTATGCGGACAAGTCGGAGTATTTTGTTGAAAAATTAGCAAACGGTGTTGGAACGATTGCGGCGGCTTTTTATCCAAAACCGGTTATTGTGCGGATGAGTGATTTTAAGACCAATGAATATGCCAGCCTTATCGGCGGTTCGTATTTTGAACCGCAGGAAGAAAATCCGATGATCGGCTTTCGCGGGGCCTCACGCTATTATGACAAACAATACCGGGAAGGTTTTGCACTGGAGTGCCGGGCGATGAAACGGGTTCGGGAGGAGATGGGGCTGGACAATCTGGTGCTGATGATTCCGTTTTGCCGCCGGGTGGGTGAAGCGGAACGGGTCTTGGCGGAGATGGCGAAAAATGGCTTGAAGCGTGGTGAAAACGGGCTGGAGGTCTATGTCATGTGCGAGATCCCGAATAATGTGATCCTGATTGACGAGTTCAGCCGGGTTTTTGACGGGTTTTCCATCGGATCCAATGATTTGACACAGCTTACCTTAGGTGTAGACCGCGACTCGAGTCTTGTGGCCCATGACTTTGATGAGCGCGATCCCGGTGTTATCAAGATGATTTCCCAGGCCGTCCAAGGTGCCAAGCGAAACCACCGCCACAGCGGATTGTGCGGACAGGCACCGAGTGACTATCCAGAGTTTGCCGAATTCTTGGTCAAAGAAGGCATTGATTCCATGTCGTTAAATCCAGATGCGATCATGAAGATTACGCTCAAGGTAATTGAGATGGAGGACAGGCTGGCGAAAAAATAATGCGGGCAGAAGAGGCCGTACGGGAAAGATGAATAACCTGCTTGTGCCGCCTGAACGCTGTTTGGACGGCACTTCTTGTTTCAATTTTGAGCTAAAAATTAATGGGCTGTGCATTGTCGAAAAGCTGGATTTGTTGTGAGGAGGCGGCATTATGGGGCGGGAAAACGAAATGAAGAAAATGGCGGCACTGTCAGCCGAAGCGGTTTTCGATTCTTTAGCAACAAGCCCAAAAGGTTTGTCGGCAGATGAAGCCGCCCGGCGATTGGCCTTCTACGGACCGAATCAATTGCCGAAGGCGGCAACCTTGTCTTTGGGGCGTTTATTGTGGCAGCAGTTTACGCATATGATGGCTTTGCTGCTATGGGCAGCGGGGGGGCTGGCTTTTGCGGTTGACCTGCCAGAACTAGGATGGGCTTCCTGGTTGGTGATTTTGATCAATGCATTGTTTAGTTTTTGGCAGGAGTACCGGGCAGATCGGGCTCTTAGCGCTTTATCGGCAATGCTGCCCCGGGAAGTGAAAGTGTATCGCGATGGTCGGCTGGAAATTGTGAGAGCAGAACAGATTGTTCTTGGAGATGTTTTGGTCGTTGAAGCCGGTGATCATATTTCAGCGGATGCCCGGTTGATTGAAGCAGAGGATTTGCAGGTGGATGTATCCCTTTTGACCGGGGAATCGCTGCCTGTGGATCGCGATGCGTTGCCGATTTCGCTGGGGATGGAACCGGCGAATTTGTTGTATGCCGGAACCTTGGCTACTGCGGGTCGCGGTGTTGCCGTTGTCTATGCAGTAGGGCGGGAGACCGAATTGGGTCGCGTGAGCAAACTGACAGCCGGGTTGATCCGGGAAAAAAGTTCATTGGAACGGCAGGTGCAGAAGATTGTACACTTGATTACGCTGTTGGCGTTGTCGATGGGCGGCTTGGTGTTTGTTTTGGCAATTGGTTGGATGGGACTGGATTGGCGTGCGGGTTTTATTTTTTGCATCGGGATTATCGTTGCCAACGTTCCAGAGGGATTGTTGCCAACGGTCAGCTTGTCTTTGGCGGTAGGGGTGCAACGGATGGCTAAGGAAAAAGCTTTGGTTCGTAAGCTGTCCGCTGTAGAGAGTTTGTGTGCAACGAGCGTGATCTGTACGGATAAGACGGGAACGATTACGATGAATGAAGTGACCGTAAAGAAACTTTGGCTGCCAGAGGGCGAGGCTGAAATTTCCGGTACTGGCTACAAAAAGCAGGGGGAAATCACTATTTCGCGTGGCACGATAAACGCAGAACTGGAATTGCTGCTGCTGATTGGCAGTGTCTGTTCTGAAGCGGATATTGAAAGTCAAAATCCTGCCGATGAAGAGTGGAACATCATCGGCGATCCGACGGAAGTCGCTTTACTGGTCGCAGCAGCCAAGAAGGGCCAGGCGGTGGAGGATATTCGCGCGCAGTTTACAGAGCAGCAAACGAAGCAATTCAACTCACAGAAGAAGATGATGAGCACTTTTTGCCGCAATCAGCATAGTCCTTTATTTAAAATAGGAACGGCTTTGACTTTTGTCAAAGGTGCACCGGTCGAAATGTTGGCTGTTTGTCGATACAGCTGCCGTGGTCAAAGCGTTTTTCCGCTGAATAATAAAGAACGGCAGAATATTATAGACGCGAATGATCGTTTGGCTAACGAGGGATACCGCGTCTTGGCTTTTGCCTATCGGGAGGGCGAAGCCGCGCTGCAGGCAAGTGAAGGCCAGTTGGTTTTTGTAGGATTAGCGGCGATGATGGATCCGCCGCGACCGGAAGTGGCAAGTGCCGTTCAGCTCTGCCGGGAAGCTGGTATCGCCGTGACGATGATTACCGGCGATTACGGTTTGACGGCAGCCGCGATTGCCCGGCAGATCGGAATTGTCGATGACGGCGTCAGCATCGTCACCGGCAGCGAACTTGAAGCGATGACGGAAAAAAACTTGCAAAGCTTATTGCTGCAGGATAAGCCCATTGTTTTTGCCAGAGCCACGCCGGAACACAAACTGAGGATCGTGCAGGCCTATAAGGCAACAGGCCATATCGTAGCGGTTACCGGCGATGGCGTCAATGATGCACCGGCACTTCGGGCAGCTGATGTCGGCATTGCTATGGGGAAGGGCGGGACCGATGTAGCACGTGCTGTTGCTGATATTGTATTGCTTGATGACAATTTTGCTACGATTGTCAAAGCAATCGAGCAGGGCCGGGCAATTTATGATAATATACGAAAGTTTATGACCTATATTTTGGCATCAAATATTCCCGAGATTGTTCCTTTTCTAGCGATGGTGTTTCTTCATATTCCACCAGCACTCAATATTTTACAGATATTAGCAATTGATATCGGTACGGATATGGTGCCGGCATTGGCTTTGGGTGCGGAAACTCCTGAGCAAGGGGTTTTACGCCGCAAGCCGAGCGACTATTCGCAAAACTTGCTGGATCATTCGCTTTTGCTGCGGGCGTATAGTTTCTTAGGTGTTATTGAGGCAGTGCTGTCGATGGCAGCATTTTTCTTTGTTTGGAACTCTTACGGCTATTCACTGGCCGATATTCAGCAGTTTACGGAGTCGCTTATGGCAAATAATGCGGCGGCATCTTTGCAAAAAATATATCAACAGGCTACGACCATGGCCATGGCGGCTATTATTGCCTGTCAGCTCGGCAATATATTGGTTTGTCGATCAGAATATCAGCCGTTTTGGCAAATTCCGATTCGAAGCAATCTTCTAATCTTTTGGGGCGTGGTATCGGAACTTTTGCTCACGGCAGCGTTGTTCTATGTGCCTTTTTTAGCAGCCATATTTATGACACAACCGCTGCGCGCCTTGGATTTTTTTGTCCTGTGTTTTTGTCCGCTGCTTCTCATTGTCCTGGAAGAGTCACGGCGTTATTTCATTCGGCGCTTTTTTTAGCTGTATGCGTGGTTTTTCTACTTGATTTGCTGTATCATAAAATAGTATATAAGGTATGTGGGAAAGAGGATTTTTTTATGAGGCAAATTGAATGGAAAAATTATGTCTACGCAGCATTTTTTTTGGCCATAGGGATCTTATTGCAGAGCATACGCCTGCTCCTGCCGATGATTCCGGGGCCGGTGAATATGTTCCTAATCGGCAGTCTGGTCAATATGACGCTTTTGCTGGCAGTGCTCTGCACGAAAAATCGCTGGTTGGCGTCTATCGGGATGTTTTTACCGATGGTGGCCTTTCTGCAGGGAAATCTGCCGATTGTCTTTCTGGTGCCGATCGTCGGTATCGGCAATGTCATCTATGCCCTGCTTGGCTACAGTCTTTGGCGAAGCAAGTTTGTATGGTTGGCGGCGTTGATTAAGCCGATATTTCTGACGAGCGGCACGATGCTCGTGCTTTCCCTGATTGATTTGCCGCCGCAAGCGACAGCTGCTTTGTCTTTTATGATGAGCTGGCCGCAGGTCGTTACCGGCTGCATTGGTATTGTCTTGGCGAAATTCATGCTGACACGATTGCCTGGCATATAAAAACGAGAAAATAGCATAAAATAAAAACAGCTTGGCGAAGAACAGTGTTCTTTTGCCCAGCTGTTTTTTATTTTGTCGGAGTTTTTATATAAGGGGCAAGTGGCATCGATGTTGTGTTGGCAAAAGCATCGATGACGAATTGCTGGAATTTTCGTGTGGCTGGCGACAGATAATTGTTGGTATTCCAGGCAATACCGATGGCTCTGGCACAGGTTGGGCGGGATACCGGGATGAAAACGAGATCAAGATGTTCCAGTCCAGGAATATGCGGGATCAGCGCCACGCCGAGGTTGGCGGCAACCAAGCTGGCCACGGTCATGATCTCATCGCCTTCAAAGGTGATTTTAGGGCGGACAGCAGCCGTTTCGAAAAATTGGTCGGCCAGCAGGCGCAGTCCGTACATAGGCTTAAAGGTGATAAAGGGTTCGTGAGAAATTTCTTCCAATCGCAGGCTGCGGTGCTTTGCCAGCGGATCCTTGGATGGCAAAATGATGAAGAGTTCTTCCGCGCAGAGCGATACCCAGCCCAGACTTTCTGTGGTCATCAGTGTGGAACACAGGCAGAGATCCGTGTCGCCTTCAATCAGCTGCTCTGTGAGGCGGGCCGAATTGTCCTGGTTCAGGCTGAACTGGATTTTGGGATATTTTTTTTTGAAATTGCTCAGCAGCATTGGTACGAGATAGGTTCCGAGCGAATGCAGAAAGGAGAGGTTCACGACACCTTGATCGGGTTCTGACAGATCCGTTACGGCCTGTTTGCCGTTGGCGATTTCCTGCAGGGCACGTTCCGTGTGAATCAGAAACGTTTGTCCATAAGGTGTCAGGCGAATCTTTTTGCCGACCCGGTTGAAGAGGGGCACGCCGAGTTCTTTTTCCAGTTTGGCAATCGAACGGCTCAGTGCCGGCTGAGAAACAGAAATGCTTTGCGCCGCTTGGGTAAAGTGATTAATATGGGCAAGCGCTTTAAAATATTCTAACTGGTTCAGTTCCATAAAAATGGCTCCCTCGTTGTTATATCATAATTGCATAGAATATTATGCATAGCGTGTATGACTAATTTTATTATAAGCGAAATTGATAAAAAATTCCATCTTTTTAAACCGGTGGTATGGTGACGGTTTTTTAATTTTAAAAACTGCTATAAAAAGCCAGATGATTTTAAATAAAATTGACAGGGTATGCATTGCAAACATAGGGCCTATTGTAAGAATGCATTAGACGCATGGCAGGGAAGGGCGTATGATGAAGACAATAGCAAGGGGCTATATTTGGGAGATGAAAGTTTTGGAAAATGTTTGTATTCAAAAAGGCTCAAAACGATATAGACAAGCGATTGTGGCTTTGTTTTTAGGCAGTATCATTGCTTTTGGTGCCGAATACTGTGTGCAGCCGATTATTCCGGTTATTGCTGCGACTTTTGATTTGCAGCCGACGGAGGCGAGTTTGGCTGTATCCTGTGGAACGGGCGGGATGGCCATAGCGATGCTGCTGTTGGCCGTTTTTGCTAAGCGGATGGCAAGAAAAATGACCATGACCATTGCCCTTGTCGGCGCAGCTTTGCTGACACTGGGAATAGCGGCAACCGAAAGCTTTGGCCTGATTCTTTTATTCCGCTTTTTTCAGGGAATCCTGCTCGCCGGGTTCCCCGTTATGGCGATCGCCTATGTCAATGAAGAATTCGAACCTAAAATCGTCGGCTCAATCATTGGCATCTATGTTGCAGGAACATCCTTGGGCGGCCTGGCCGGGCGAATCATCTTAAGCACGCTTACCGATTTTTTTTCCTGGCAGACATCCTTGGCAGTTATGGGGCTCGTTTATGCTGTCGTCGGCATCTTTTTTTGGCTGTTTTTGCCGGCAGCGCAGCAAAAAATAGCGGAATCTGTTCAACCGAATGTCATAAAAGATCTAAAGCGATTGCTGGGGAACAAACAGCTTCTTGGCGTTTACGCCATTGCCTTTGCAGTCATGGGCGCTTTTGTCTGCATGTACAATTTCATCAGCTATGTGCTGTTGGCAGCGCCGTATAATTTGAGCCAGACGGCAATTGGCTTTATCTTTACAATTTATCTGGTAGGTACGGTTGCTTCAGGCGTGATGGGAAGGCTTTGTGATCGGCTGGGAAGTGGAAAGGTATTGACTATGGCAATCCTTTGCATGCTCACGGGGAATTTATTGACATTGTTTACTTTGCTCGCATTAAAAATTTTAGGGTTGGCAGTCTTCACCTACGGATTTTTTGGTGCGCATACGGCGGCCTGCGGCTGGGCCGGTCGTTTGGGCAAGGGGAATAAGGCACAGATTTCGGCACTTTATATGCTGTTTTATTATATCGGTGCCAGCCTGCTTGGCACCGTCGGTGGGAAATTTTTATCTGCCTATGGCTGGGGCGGGATTGTTGCCTTTTTGACGGCAATTACAGGTGCTGCCTTTGTCCTAAGCATTATCTTGAGCAAACAGGCGGTTTCAGGCAAGACAGAAATGCAGTTGCAAAAAACTTAGGCCTTTATAACCAGAAAAATGAAAAACTGTGAAAATAGTCCTTAAGTTTTCAGGACCATTTGCCGATATAATGTGCATAAGGAAGCTAATTAATCCAAGGAGGGGTTAAAAATGATAGCTAAAGTTATGCGTGTTACAAGGACACAAGCAATCAACCGCTATGATTTGTATCATTCAACGGAGCAAGAAATGCAGTCACCATATCATCAAAAGCAGCCCAAGGCAGAGGGCTTTGAAGCTGTTTTGAAGCGTACGATGGAAAAATCGCCAACGACTTCGGTTCCGTATGAGGTGGATATCAGTAAACAGCCGATTTTGACGTACTTTGCTAAGTAGGGTATAATATGGGCAAAACATCAGAATGGGTGTACGTTGTATGGAACAAGATGAATTTTATATGAAGCTGGCTTTGGCTGAAGCCAAGAAAGCTTTTGTTTTAGGGGAAATACCGGAAAAATCGCCAACGACTTCGGTTCCGTATGAGGTGGATATCAGTAAACAGCCGATTTTGACGTACTTTGCTAAGTAGGGTATAAT
>Ga0183099_1000311_pt1 | contig 38404 bp, 31 predicted proteins | sample Biomet1_FD_127788 | JGI IMG/M metagenome (GOLD analysis project Ga0183099, IMG submission 127788) | Microbial communities from bioreactor (seeded with anoxic lake sediment) at LBNL, California, USA - Biofuel metagenome 1 | ecosystem: Engineered > Bioreactor > Anaerobic > Unclassified ... | reverse complement strand
GAGGTGACGCTGAGCCATCATGGCGTTTTATTTTTAGACGAACTGCCTGAATTTGGCAAGGCAACGCTGGAAGTGCTTCGCCAGCCCTTAGAAGATGGGGTCGTCAGCATATCAAGAGTCAAGGCATCCTTAGCCTTCCCATCGAGAATGATTCTTATCGCGTCGATGAATCCGTGCCCTTGTGGCTGGAATGGAGATTCAGATCATGAATGTTCCTGTAGTGCAAATGAGATCAAAAGATACACCAAAAAGATTTCCGGACCGCTTTTGGACCGAATCGACATTCATATCCAAGTGCCAAGGGTTGAGTATAAGGATCTGGTAAACCCTGTAGAAAGCGAGTCATCAGAGGTAATCAGAGCCAGAGTCGAGGCGGCACGGCAGCGGCAAACAGAACGGCTGGTGCGGTCTAAGATATTTTGCAACGCCCAGATGAGCCATGCGATGCTGAAAAAAATGTGCCCATTGACCGATGAAGCACAGAACCTGCTAAAACAAATATTTGAAAAAATGCGGCTAAGTGCAAGGTCGTATGACCGCATCATAAAAGTATCCAGAACAATAGCAGACCTAGACGGTGCAGACACAATCAGCGACCGCCACGTGGCAGAAGCTATACAACTGAGAAATGATGTCGGGATGAGCGGAACGACGTAGAAGAAAAAGCAGAGACCTTAACGTGAAGGGCTCTGCTTTTTTGTGTGGAAACCGTTTGATGCTTAAGTGGAAAAGTTGCCTATAAATATTAAAGAGCCTTTATATTAAGAATCAATTATCGTGTTAAAGTTTTAGTTGAAAATAATCAAAGAAAGATTATAATCAAAATATTAACCCAACTAGAGCTGGCAAGGAGAAGTAAATCAGCCTGTGAGGAAAAGGGATTGCAGGATATACTGAACCATATAGGTTTAAAAATATTTGCAAATTAATCTTACGAACTCTACGGAGCGTTTATTGTATAGGATATAGTACCTTTGTATAATTTATTACATGGAGGTGATCGTGATGCAAAATACAAATGTGGGAAATACAATTCGCATATTGCGCCAAGAGGCTAAAATGACGCAAAAACAACTTGCAGATAAAATGAACATTAGTGATAAAACGGTCTCTAAATGGGAGCGTGGTCTAGGGTGTCCGGATATGTCACTTATCCTTGATTTATCAGATATTCTTGGTGTTGATACAAAAAAACTGATTTTAGGAGATATGACACCAAATGATTTTGTCGGAGGAAATATGAAAAATACAAAATATTATGTTTGCCCAATATGCCATAACATTTCCATTTGTACTGGTGAAGCAGAAATTGCTTGTTGTGGTAAAAAATTAATAAATCAAAAAATGCAGAAAGCAACTCCAGCAGAACAGTTATTAGTGGAGGTTATCGAAGATGAGTGGAACATTACAAGTACGCATTCGATGACAAAAGACCATTATATTTCCTTTGTAGCGTTTGCTACGGGAGATCGTGTTCAATTGATTAAACAATATCCGGAATGGGACTTAAATGTACGTATGAGTAAAAGAGGTCATGGGTTTTTAATTTGGTATTGTATAGAACATGGACTGTTTTATCAAATGATTTGAACATATTGTAAAACAAAATTTATAGGTATAAAAATAAGGAAATGTTGCATTGACGGAACTATTTGTCGGCAACATTCCCTTATTTTATGGGGATTTTTAAAGAGGTGAAGGTATGGAGAAAGTTATTGTACAATTTGTCGCGGTTTTTGTGAGCATTATGGGGGTTTGAGTGAGAGTGGTGGGGGCTAAAGCAAGGTATATTCGAACTTTGGATTGTCTACAGTAAACAGTTGTGTTGTAAAATACTTGATATTAAAGGGAATAACTGTTTAGTACATGTGCTGAAAAAATGCTATAATCAGTTAGAAGAATTCTTCGGCGTAAAAAGACAGTCTACATTTAATTTTAAATCGTGAATTGATTTTAATTTTGAGGAGGCTATATTTATGTCTGAAAGTACTTTGTTAACTGGTATGCCAGGTGGTTGGAAAGTAGAAACACCAGTTTCGGAAGAAAAGAAAAAAGTTTTTGAAGAAGCTTTACATGGTCTGGTTGGGGTTCATTATGAACCAATTGCAGTTGATTATCAAGTTATCAATGGAATGAATTATATGTATATAGCAAAGGCTACTGTAGCAAATGCGAGTGCAACTGAAGGACTGGCAAAACTTCATATTGAATCTTCGCCAGCTGGATCACCGCCTCATTTGATGGATATAACACCAATCGTTCCTTGGCAATAAAAATATGTGCTGCGTGTAGAGTGGATTTCACTTTATACGCAGCTTTTTAATTTTTATCAGAAATATAATGATTTTATAACTCAAACTTCGCACATCAATAAGTGCCTATGTCCCTTGAAAATTCAATAATTGGTTTTATCCAGATAGTAAGATTTCAAGCTGTTTTCTGCAGTATTGCCGAAAATGCTCGTGGCAATGCATCAAGAAATACATCCAGTATTTTTTGCAGTTCTTTTTCACTTAAATCCAGATTTTTAGTCAACAGTTCTTCCAATAATCGCATGAGCTGTTGAAATGCCTCATACCAGGTAATATCAGCCATTTCGTCTGTGCATAAATAGAAAAGTTCGCCCATGGAGCGTTCATCGACTGCTAAACGGTTTTCCACGGCCAGCATCATATAGCGCGTGAAGATTATTGCAACATGTGCAGTCATGGCATCATAAGAAAGGCTTCTGCATTCTTTGCTGAGTTTCAAATAGGATTTGCAGAACTTGAAGAAAACTTCAATGCCCCAACGTTTTCCGTAAAGGCGAATGACTTCTTCCTCGCTCAGTCCCATATCCGTGGTGATGAGTACAAGATACTGTCCTTTCTTATTACGGTTCCGCACATAAATAAGGCGGGCTGGGATGCTGTAAGCTTCTTTTTCAATGCGTATCTCAGTCGATAGTAAATATTTCGAACGGCCACGGCGCTTTTTACTCTGCCGAAAAATTTCTGGCACGGACATTTTTATCCCATTGTAAAGGTACTTCACCTTGGAAGTTTTTTTCGCCATAGCGACTACGTCGTAGCCCATGGACTTTATATCCAGCAATGAAGAAGGCGAACAGAACCATGTATCAAACAGCACATGCGTTGCCTGGACACCAGCAGCTTTTGCACTTCGCAGAAGCTCAAGCATTACTTGTGGAGCCTTTGTTTGTGAAAGCTGACGGCGTTTATAAGCAAGTGTACGGTGATCCATATCGTTAGCTTCATTCAATCGGTTTTTCGCATTTGCAGAAGATAGCAGGCAGCTATTTACAGGGAGTACCGTGTTTCCGTCAGACCAGCAAACGGTGAGCAACCGAAACCCTCGATCATAGACACCTTTTGCATGGTCATAGACTCTGGCTAAAAGTTCGACATTCTTTGAACGGCTCCGTGAAAACATAGAGTCATCAATGATGAGGACATTGACACGATTATCCTGTGTAAGCGGAATAATACTTTTAGCAGCAATTCTTGCACTGAGCAAAGATGTGAATTTCAGCCAGTTAATTTGTTTGGCATTCAAAAAGCGGTATACCGTATCCTTGGCAAGTGCATAAGAATCGCGTTTTGTCAGCATTCCCATATACAGTGACCGGTGTGTAAAGATTGCACTGAACAGCGCAAAAAATACAATTTGAAGGGAAATCCCCTTGGATTTATAAGCATTTGCAGCTTTTAGAAGTGCTATGACGTGATACTGCTTAAAAAATCTGGAAATGGAATCGGAAATAACTTTATCTTGATAGTCGTTTTGTGCTATACTTTTCATGGCATGAGCCTCCGTTTTCGATGATTTTGTTTAGCGATTAAATTATACTAAAAACGGAAGTCTCATGCTATTTTTATGCCAATTATTATTGGATTTTCAGTGGACAGAGGTTATTTTTCAACTGCGAAGTTTGAGTTAATATGATGAAAATCAGAGGAGATTTAGTTTATGTTAAAAAGCTTTTGGGATCAATTTGTTGGGAGCATGGTAAAAACCGATCGTTACGAGATATTTATGCAAAGACCAATGAGTAAGGCTGCAATATATTTGGTAACGTTTATTTTCATGATAACAGTTGTCAATGGAGTGCGAGTCTCGTTAGCGTGGAATGGCTTTGTAGATCAAATGGAGATGGCACTTGAAACTGGAGCACCGGATTTTTCTTTTGTAAATGGTGAAGTAAAGGTTAATGCCCCGATGCCTTATATAATAAGTCGGTCAAAAAGTGATTTATTGATAGTCGATACAAGTGGCAAAATAAATGAAAATGTTTTAAAAGACTACAGCAAAGGGATTTTTATTGGAAAAAATAAATTCGTTAACAAGCAGACTCCAATTGAAGTCCGTTCATATGATTTGAGTGAATTTAAAGATATTTCTTTTACTAAGGCTGATGTGGTGAAAGCTGTACCGTGGATGAAATGGTTTAATATTGTTTTTGTGTTTTGCATGTTCATGTACGCGATTATAAGCAATTTGTTCGCGGCACTACTCATATGTATTTGCGGCTGGATTACAAGCAAGATTTTGAGCATGAAAATTCTTTTTGCAGATATTTATAAAATCAGTATTTATACCTTGTCGTTGCCATTGCTTCTCGAACTAGGCAAAGATTTATTGAAAGTGAATATTCCTTTTTTTGACTTGTTTTTTTATATCGTTGCCTTTATCTATATGGTGAGGGTATTAAAGAAGAGAAAGCATAATATAATTGAGTCAGAATAATATGGATAACTGTTTTTTTCCATGACTAAAAGGTTCGTTTTATGATAATCAATGAATTTGGCCGGTGGCGTTATATAATCTGTTAAGTCGTTCTTTAATATTATTTGCGAATAATTGAGGTGATGCTAGTGGGATTTCCCATAAAATTTATGCCAAAACGCAGTAGGGTGATTGCTGTTGGAGGCCTTGCTATTACTATTATTGGATTGGTGTTAGCTGTTTTTACATTTGGGTTAACCTTTGGTACGGTAGGAATAATTATGATTGGAATAATGCTGTTTGCATATGGAGCTACATTTATTGAAGTTAAAAGTGGAAAAATAAGGTTGATTTTTTTACTGCTGAGGCGACTGATTTTTGTCAGTATAATCATAGGTTGTGTATCGTTTATTTATATTGAAGGGCGCATTTTTGAATCAATGAAATCGAATGATGACGTAGATGTAAAGTATGCGGTAGTTTTGGGGGCTGGGATAGATGGGGGAAAACCGTCATTAACACTTAAAAGAAGGCTTGATAGCGGAATACAGTTCCTAGAGGAACATCCTAGTGCGAAGTTGGTTGTGTCCGGCGGATTTGGATCAGGTTTGAGAATATCTGAGGCAGAAGTTATGAAAAGATATTTAATTGAACGGGGAATAAATGAAGGAAGAATATTAAAAGAAGAAAAATCTGCAACAAGTGATGAGAATTTAAATTATACCCAGGAGTTATTACGAGAACAAGATGGTGAGCAATTACAGGATATAGTCATTATTACTAGTGATTATCATATGTTCAGAGCTAAAGTTATTGCGAGCAAATATTTTTCACGAGTTTATGGGATAGCATCTGATACACCGTTTTCTATCATGATAAATTATAGTATAAGGGAATATTTGGCGGTTTTGAAATTGCAGATTCTTGAGATAATATGAATCTGTTAGAATAAACTGGATAGATTTTTTTGCATATACAATGAATTCCCTAAGACGGTGGTGATAGTTCTGAAGAAAAAGATTGATTACTATTAATACATTTAAGGCCCTAGAACGATTTGCAGAAATCGTCCTAGGGCCTCTTAATTTTCGATTTTGATAAACTTATGATATAATTTTAATTGTATTTATATGGATTATTTCCTGATTTAGCTAAAAATGTACATAAGGAGTCGATTGTTATGTTTACGAAAAAATGCTTATATACTGCATTCTTTTGTGCGGTATGGTTTATTACTTTTCCACTTGCAATTGTTACAGCTGAAACAGTCCCTGCTAGCGATGCACAAATATGTTTCACTCAAGCAAATTTTTATGAAAGGCAACATGACTACGAGGCAGCAATCAATGAATATACGAAAGCCGTTGAAATTGATCCATCTTTTGTCGACGCATATAGCAACCGTGGCGCACTATATGCATTAAAGAAGAGGTACGATTTGGCCATAGCCGATTATACACAAGCAATTGCTATTGACCCTAAGGCTGATAAGCCACGTGTATTACGTGCAAAAGCTTATTGTTCACAAAAACAATTTGATTTAGCTATCAAGGATTACACGGTGGCAATTAATATTAATCCCAATCGAAAATCTTTTTTTGTTAATCGTGGAGCCATTTATTGGATTAAGGGGCAATTTGATCTAGCTATACGTGATTATAGTCAGGCCCTTTTGCTTGATCCGCAAGATGAATCTCTTTATTTGAGCCGTGGTATATCTTATAATTATAGCAATCAATATAAATTAGCTATTTCTGATTTTAAAAAAGCTATTGAAATTGATCCTAACGACGTTTCTTGTTTTTTTGGCCGCGCTGAAGCATGCTTGGCATTAGGAGAGTATGAGTTGGCGGTGACTGACTATCAAGAAGTACTCAGACTTAACTCCAAATTTGCGATTGCAAATTACAAACTTGGTATTTGTTACACTAATTTAGGAAAACATGAAGATGCTATTATAGCTTTCAAGGAATATTTAACAGCAGGAAAACAGGATGAAAGAATTGCTGCAGATGCAAAGAAACGTATTATAGATTTAGGCGGAACACTGTAAACTTTAATGAAAAATTCAGAGATGTTGTTTCAGTGGCTGAGTGTCTATTAAAAAAAGATGGAGAATTTATTAAAATAGGAAATGCTAGGAGGAAATATGCAGATGAGTGGTGTTATTGAATATAAAGGAAATAAGTATAAATATCTTGGGAATGGGTGCAAGGCAACTGGAGCAGATGTTGGTTGGAGGATGGCATCGACTATATATTTTCGATGTATTTCGTGTGGTTACCTGATGAATGGTGATCCCCATGTGGATGACTGCTGCACTTGTGGGAAGCTTTCTAAAGATACAGGGGCTGGTAGATTCGGTTCAAGACTTGGTGACAATGCTATAGAACTTTATCAGAAAGTATAAATTATAAAAAATACCCCATAGATTTAAATTAGGGGGCGTATAAGTAGAAGTGGAGAATAGACTTGAAGATTGTCGATATCAAAATAGGTGATATTAAAGAAAAGGCTATATGGCAAGTAATTAATTGCGATTCTTCTAATTGGTTAGACTGGCAGATTAAAAAAGTTCATCTTATAGGAAACTCTGACATCATTGTACATTCGGCTGTAAGTGTTGATGAGTGCACCGTTTATCCAACAATAGTAATTAAATATTATGAGGATGGAGGGGAAATAGGCGAAATAGGTATTATCGATGGAACGACATGGTTGAATGCGAACGAAGTAATGTTTAGAGGAAAAGTGAGTAGATCATTCTTAGCATATATTAGTAAAGCTGATATTCATGAGTATCAAAAAGGAATATTGGACAATAGAAAGTGGCACTACAATAGATTTCACCACTATATACTCCAACTTGGAAATAAAAAAATAGTTGAATATATTGAGCCAGATGTTGAAATTCCTCAGTATATTTTAAAAGGGACACCAAAAGAAAACTATTCGGTTCTTGTGAAAATGGTTATGGAATTTGTGGAGTTTAGCAATAATCGAAAAATATCTATGGCAAACAAAAAGATTACTAAATTAATAAAAATCGTTAATTATCTTAAGCAAAATCCTCAAAATCATGAGATGCTTGAAAGTCTGCTAAACTCTAATAATTCAGAGGTTGTACAAATGATGCAATATCAATTAGTTGATCTCTTTGAAGAAACATGTTTACGGCTAATAAAGGACAAATCATTGGAAGATAGTATAGAGGGAATGGGGGCGAAATTTTGGATAAGTGACTATGAAAAAACTACTTTAAACAATAAAAAAGAGGAAGCCTATAAATAATAGGTAAAATGGTATCTATGGTAGGATACAAGAAAAAGTGTTCAATCTATAGGTACTTTTTTATAAAAAAATTCAATGCTCTGTTTTTTATTAACAAGGCTTCAAGATGTATTCAAAATTTTCCCCCTTTCCCTAAGAGGAGGCGATGCGATTTAGTCGAATATAAACCATAAGAGGTAGTGTTCGTAGTTTTCCGTTTTGGGCTTTTTATTTTTCTTTTGGAGATTTATAAATTTAGCGAAAACAAGGGGGAATTTTTATGCGAGTGCGTTTGACTATTACCAATAAGATGATTATTGCTATGTTGCTATTGTCTTTTTTGGCAACCATTGCAACCTTAGGCCCGGCTTTGTATCAGATGGATCGATATATAAGCAACGCGGCACAGGAGTCGGCAATTCAAGGAGCAAACGGCTTGCAATACCTGCTTGAATCGCAGAAAAAATCTGCCCAGAATTTTGCGGAGGAAGCGGCGTTGAATCCCGATATAATTCGAGCAGTTGGAGCGAAGGATAAGTCTGCAGTCTTGCAGGCTATGGGGGCAATGCTAAAACATACGGATTTGGATTTTGTGACGATTACAGATGAAAAGGGTATCGTCATTGCCAGGACACATGAACCGGACAAAGCCGGCGATAGTGTCAGCAACCAAAGCAATGTAGCTTCGGCGCTAAAGGGGACATCTTTAGCGGCGGTTGAAAGTGGCACGGCGGTCAAACTTTCGGCTCGAGCCGGCGTTCCCGTCAAAAATGAACAGGGCGTTGTCGTCGGAGCCATTTCGGCGGGCTATGATCTCAGCAATGGCAAGATTGTCGATCAAGCAAAGGGAATCTTTCATACCGATATGACGGTCTTTTTGAATGATGTCCGCTTGACGACGACGATATTAAAAGATGGGCAGCGCATTGTCGGCACGAAACTGAATGAATCGATTGCGGCAACTGTATTGCAGCAGGGAAAAAGCTATTCGAATAAAGCAGACATATTGGGCTTGCCATATTACACATCTTACTTGCCTTTGTATGGAACCAACAAAGAAATCATCGGGGTTCTTTTTTCCGGACAGGAGCTTCAAGCATCCATCGCCCAGCGCAATCAGCTGCTGGTGCTTATTGGTGCAGTTTGGCTGCTGGTCTTGGTTATGTCGTTCTTTGTCGTGGTTTTTCTTTCCCGAAAGCTGTTTAACCCATTGAAAGGATTAATCAATGCCATCGAAGATGTCGCATCAGGAGATCTGACGCGTCAATTCAAGGTGGATTCTGGCGATGAGCTCGAAGTCTTAGCCAATCATTTCAATAAAATGATTCAGTCACTAAAGGATTTGCTCAAGCAAATCCATCAGGCGGAGGCGAACTTGTCAAGTGCGGCGCATGATATCCATTTGCAAAGCAGTCGTTCAGCCGATGCGTCTGAGCAGGTGGCTCAGTCTATTGATGAGGTCTCAGGGGCAGCCCAAAAGCAATTGCATTTTGTTGTGACTACAGCCAAGACGGTCCAATCGATGTCGACGGAAGTGAATGCTGCTGTGACAAAAACGGAAAATGTCGTTGCGTATTCGGATAAGACGACGGCGGCAGCAAAAGCCGGCAATGAGACCATTGAGCAGGCGTTAAGGCAAATGGATGCGATTTCGCTTGCAGTTGGCAGCTTGGGGCAGGCAATTACAAAGCTTGATACCAAGTCTTTGGAAATTGGGACGATTATAAGTACGGTGGGAGAGATTGCCAATCAAACCAATCTTTTGGCGCTAAATGCTGCAATCGAAGCGGCGCGCGCCGGCGAACAGGGCAAGGGATTTGCCGTTGTAGCGGAAGAGGTAAGGCGTCTGGCCGAGCAGTCTGCGGTTGCGGCTGATGAAATCAGAAATCTTGTTGATGAAATTCAACTTGAAACGAAAAGTGCAGTTGTGGCGATGGAAAAAAGCAGTGAGGAAGTTCGCGGCGGCGCAGAGGTGTTTGCAACCACTGGGAAGTCTTTCCATGAAATCATTGAGCAAATCGAATCGATTTTGGAGCGGGTCCTGTCCATTTCGGATCATATGAAAATTCTTTCCAAAGACAGTTACCATGTCATCAAAGAAATAACGGATATTGAAGGTTTGAGCAAAAATGTAAACGCTCAGACGGAAACCATTTCGGCAGCGACGCAGCAACAGACTGCGAGCATGAATGAAATGGCGAATTATAGTGATGATCTGATGGGAATGGCAAAAGAGTTAAAAGAAGCTTTGCAAAAATTTAAGGTGTAGATAAAGGGTGTCTGAAAAAAGATCTTCGAAGCGATGTGCTTTGAAGATCTTTTTTTATGCGATCTAAGGCAAAAAATATATATGTAAGTATTATTTTTCACGTAAAATAGTCTAATGAAACATAAGCATATTGAATTTTATAGTTGATGGAGAAGAGTATACTTCCTTAAAAATAAGTAAACTTTATGCATAAAAGTGTAAATTACTTAAATTTTTAAAAAAATATAAAAGAAAACGTTTACATTTAAGGAAAAAGCATTGCCATTATTTGGACTTATGATAAAATCTGAATTACGTAAAACGTATTTATTAAAACATAGAGAGGTTGATCCCAATGACAGCTAAAGAAATGAACCAGGCAGCAAGTGAAGAATTTTTATCCGGAGCCAGGCACATCATCTATGACTTGAGTGTTGCTGAATTGGTCAGCGCCGCCGTAGAAAACAGAGAGGGAGTTTTATCAGATAAAGGAGCGCTGTGTGTAAAGACCGGTAAGCATACCGGCAGGTCACCTAAAGACAAGTTCATTGTTGATGCGCCGGAAGTTCATGATAAAATCAGCTGGAGCAATAACACTCCCTGCAGTGAGGCGACGTTTGAGCTGCTCTATGGAAAAATGAAAAAATATGCTAAGGATCATCCTTTATATGTAACTGATGTGTATGCAGGTGCGGACCCGGCAAATCGGCTGCCCGTGAGGTTCATCAATCAATTGGCCTGGCATCAACTGTTTATTAAGCAGCTTTTCATCAAAACGAGTGCAGAAGCGGCTTCATTAGATGGATTTACTGTGATTTGCATGCCGGCAGTCAAGGCGTCGCCGGCTGAAGATAAAACGAACTCCGAGACCTTTATTGTACTCAACTTCACGAAACGAATCGTTCTGATTGGCGGCGGCGAGTACGCCGGTGAAATGAAAAAATCAATTTTTTCCGTGATGAACTATATTTTGCCGCAAAAAGGAATTCTTTCGATGCATTGTTCTGCCAATGTGGGCAAGGATGGCAATAGTGCTTTATTCTTTGGCTTGAGCGGCACCGGCAAGACGACCTTATCCGCTGATCCTGAGCGGTCTCTCGTCGGAGATGATGAACATGGCTGGAGCGATGACGGAATTTTCAATATTGAAGGCGGCTGTTATGCAAAATGCATTAAACTGACAGAGGAGACTGAGCCGGAAATTTATCGGGCCATCCGTTATGGCAGTGTACTAGAAAATGTCGTGATCAAAGAAGGTTCACATGAACCGGATTATTTTGATACGCAGTACACAGAAAACACGCGTACGGCATATCCACTGGAGTATATTCCAAATGCCGCATTGCCGAGCAGGGCCGGACATCCTAAGGCGATTATTTTTCTGACAGCAGATGCGTTTGGTGTATTGCCGCCGGTTTCAAAGCTCACGAAGGAACAAGCCATGTATCATTTTCTATCGGGCTATACCAGTAAGGTCGCTGGAACGGAACGCGGCATCACGGAGCCGCAGGCTACGTTTTCCATTGGTTTTGGTGAACCATTCTTGCCGTTGTCGCCGCTTAAATATGCGCGATTGCTCGGTGAAAAGATCGATGAGCATGGCACGCAAGTATATCTTCTAAATACAGGCTGGACTGGCGGTCCATATGGCATCGGCAAACGGATGGATTTGACGTATACGAGAGCCATGGTTAGTGCCATCTTAAACGGTGAGCTCAAACATTCACTTTGGGAGAAGGATCCGATTTTCCAGGTCATGGTGCCAAAGCTTTGCCCGGGGGTTCCGTCTAGGCTGTTGATACCGGAAAACACTTGGGATGACAAGGCTGCCTATCGTCAAACGGCGCAAAAGCTAGCCGATCGTTTTGCTGAAAACGTAAAGCGTTTTAAAGGGGAAATGCCGGTTGAAATACTCAATGCCGGACCGGCTGTTATAAAAGAACAGGTATTATCCAGATAAATTGTTCCCTGATTCTGAACAAAAAAACCTGCCATTTGATTGGCAGGTTTTTTGTTTAGAATCGATATTATTTTATATGGTCGACAAGAGCAGGGGCAATGCCGAAATACGTAGAAGGAGTGAGGGCAAGCAGGCGTTTTTTGTCATCTGCTGGCAATTCAAGGCCTTCAATAAAGGTACGCATATCTTCTTCGGTAATGCCTTTGCCACGAGTAATGGCTTTGAGTTTATCGTAAGAGTTCGCATGACCGTTTTTACGCATTACGGTTTGGACAGCTTCAGCAAGGACTTCCCAAGCGTGTTCAAGATCGCCTGCGAGTTCTTCGCGATTGACCACGGTTTTTCTGAGTCCTTTGAGCGTATACGTGATGGCAATCTGGGCATGGGCAATGCCGGTACCGATATTACGCTGAGCAGAAGAATCACTGAGATCGCGCTGCAGGCGTGAAATCGGCAGCTTGTTAGCCAAGTGATCGAGCACTGCATTGCTGAGTCCGAGGTTTGCTTCGGAGTTTTCAAAGTCGATCGGGTTTATTTTGTGCGGCATTGTAGAGGAACCAACTTCACCGGCAATGGCTTTTTGTTTGAAATAGCCAAGCGAGATGTACAGCCACATATCGCGATCGAAGTCGAGCAAGATGTTATTGAAACGCGTCATCGCATGGAAGGTTTCTGCAACATAATCATGTGATTCGATCTGCGTCGTAAGTGGGTTGAACGTAAGGCCAAGGCCTTCGATGAAAGAACGGGCAATATTTTCCCAGTCGGCTTCTGGATAAGCGATGCTATGTGCATTGTAATTGCCGACAGCACCGTTGAATTTGCCTAGATATTCTTGCGCACGGATCTGTTTTAACTGGCGATTCCAGCGGTATACGAATACGGCAAGTTCTTTGCCAGCCGTCGTTGGGGAGGCTGACTGACCATGGGTGTGGGCCAGCATCGGAATGGATTTTTCTTCTTCAGCCATAGCGGTAACGGTATCGACGAGGGTCTGCGCTGCTGGCAGCCAAACATCTTCGATGCCGTGTTTGAGCATAAGGGCATAGGAAAGGTTGTTTATATCTTCTGAAGTACAGGAGAAATGGATGAATTCAAGTACATCCGATAAAGACATAGCTCCCAAAGTTTCTCTGAGGTAATATTCGATTGCTTTGACATCATGGTTGGTCGTGCGTTCGATTTCTTTGATTTTGAGTGCAGCAGTTTCATCAAAGTTTTTGACGAGATCACGCAAAAAAGTGATTTCTTCTGGTGTGAATTTGCGGATTTCAGCCAAAACAGGATTGCCAGACATAGCAATCAGCCATTCCACTTCTACATGGAGGCGATATTTGATCAGAGCCCATTCGGAAAAATAACTTTCTAAAGGCTCGGTAATGGCTCCATAGCGTCCTTCTAACGGCGTAAGTGATTTGATACTCATTTTTATCCCCCATCATTTTAAAAAATTAACAGTGTCTATGATATTTAATGCCTAAAATCTATGTTTATTATACTACATTACACCCTTACAGTGCCATGTTCTGGGGGAATTTATTGAATGATTTGCAGGAAATGAGAAAAATATCGATTTTTTAGTCAGCTGTCCGTGGTGATTTAAGCTATTGTCCCGGATGAAATTCGAGCTATAATAGAAGCAGAAGAATTTGTATTTTAAAGGAGGCTGGAGCGATGTCCTATTTATTTTTATGGTATCCAAAATGCAGTACCTGTCAAAAGGCAAAAAAATGGCTTGATGAAAATGGAATCGACTATACAGCGCGAGATATCAAAGAGGAACACCCGAATGCCACAGAACTAGAGCTTTGGCAGGCAAAGAGTGACTTGCCGCTTAAACGATTTTTTAATACCAGCGGGCTTTTGTATAAGGAAATGAAGCTAAAAGAAAAACTGCCCGACATGGAGACAAAGGAACAATTTGCTCTTTTGGCGACGGATGGCATGTTGGTGAAGCGGCCGCTTCTCATTGGGGAAAAACAGGTTTTTGCTGGATTTAAGGCTGAGCAGTGGGACGTATTGAAATAAGCTTGGCTGAATTTTGCCTTGTGAGGAAAAGCAGCAGCATAAAAATGATCTATATTAAAGGGGATTTATGAAAAAGTTTACCGTTTATCATATTGAAAAAGAACAGGATCAGATGACGATCGAGAGCTACTTGAAACAAGTTTTGCAGTATTCGGGGCGGAAATTGCAAAAGCTTACCAGGCAAAAAGGCATTTTGCTGAATGGAAAACCAGCCTTTTTGCAAAAGAGTCTTAAACTAGGGGATACCTTGAGCCTAAAGCAGCTGGAGGATAATTCCTATGGCGTGGTGCCTGAAATGGGCTCGGTTGATATCTTGTATGAGGATAAACACATGCTGGTGCTCGATAAACCAGCCTATCAGTTGGTCCACCCGGCTGGACAGACTGCAAATGGGACGTTGGCAAATTATCTGGCGTATGATTTGCAGCAAAGAAATATACTGGCAGCAATCCGTCCGTTGCATCGTCTCGATCGCAATACGTCAGGCTGCATTGTCTTTGCCAAAGATGCACAAAGCCAGAACCTTTTAGAGCAGCAACTCAAAGCCAAAACGCTTGAGCGCACATATGTGGCGCTGGTAAAAGGTGTCGTCGAGCCAGAAGCCGGACGGATAGATGCACCGATTGGCAAGCACCCGAGCCGCGTGAATCGAAGAGCTGTAAGAGAAAATGGCGATGCTGCTATTACGGACTATAAAACAATCGCTCGCTATGAGGATGCATCTTTACTTGAGCTGCAGCTGCTGACCGGACGGACGCATCAGATTCGCGTACATCTGGCCCATATTGGTCATCCGATTCTTGGAGATGGCATGTATGGAACGCGGTCTGGAATTATTGGCAGACAGGCGCTGCATGCTGTCTCGATTGCTTTTACGGAGCTTGAGACACAGAAAAAAATGACGGTTGAAGCCCCTTTGCCCGAGGATTTTCAAGAAGCCGTAGCATTTTTTGCTCGCAAGGAATAAATTAATATCTGTCCCTCGTTGGATGGAATAAAGGAAAAAAGTCCTGCTGGATTTTAGAATTCAGCAGGACTTTTTTTGTTTTTGCCTAAATATTATAAATGATCCCATAATTGCGGATAGGGGTTCGGTAAGGAAAATAAAAAAAGAATAAAGGTGATATGTTGTGACCGCTCGACTGTCCCTGTAAGATACTGAAACTGAAAATTGCAAGGATGACAACGGCCCTGATGAGTTGAAATGTAAATTGAAAGGAATGCCACAGTGAAGCGGTGCTTCTTTGTGCATTCATCAAGGATGAGTTTTAAACAATGGAGGGTGAAAAGTATTATGTTAGCATCAATCAGGAATAATACCTCGTATGTGAGTATTATGAGCAGCCTTAGCCGCAGCAATCAATTGATGGAAAAAAGCGCGCAACGGCTTTCTACGGGGAGCCAACTCAACAGTGCGGCGGATGATCCGTCGGGGTATGCGATTTCTAAGAAAATGGGGATCCAGATACGAATACTGGAAAAGCAGTTGGAAAATACCCAGCTTGAACAGTCTTCGCGAAAAATGAGCATGGGCTATATGGACAGCATCAACAGTGCACTGGCAAACATGAGTGAAATCGCTTTGAAATCAGCTAATGGGATTTATACGGCGCAGGATCGAAGGCTGATGGAGGAGAAATTCACCGGAACCGTGGGAATCGTCGATGACGCTGCTAGAGACAATGGGTTCAATTCGCTCGATATATTAGGCGGAATGTACGAAAATAATGAAACCACATCAGTCAATGCAGCAGTGGAACCGACGAATGACCACGGGGTCATTGCCGCGGATGCAGGCAATATTACGATTACCGACAGCGGTAAATATACAATTGCCGAAGGGTACACGGGAACGATCACAATTGCCAATCAAAATGTTTCCCTGCAGTCAGCAAGTGGAACTTCGCTCAAAAATGTCAATATCAAGTCAGAAGGAGACAATACGAACCTTTGGCTTAAAGGTGTATCGATTGATAATACCGATAACCAGGAAAGCGTTGTAAGCTTTACGGGAAAAGGCAATACGCTGCATGTCTCCGGTGCATCTTCTTTTAGCTCGACCGCAGCCAATGGCAATGCCGTCATTGCTATGGGGGAAGGCTTGAGTCTTTACAATGAAGGCACACTCAGCGTGACAAAGAGCGGTGGTTCTGGCGCTGGGATCGGAACGAATAACGGAGACCCTGCGGATTCGCTAGTCATCAAAGGCGGACTTCTAAATGTTACGACCAATGGTCTCGGTGCGGGCATAGGAACCGGCAAGGATGGCAGTTTGAATAAATTGGCTCTGCTCAATACGGTTTTGTCGGTGACCGCTTCCGGTGAAGGTGCAGCAATTGGCGCTGGGGGAGCAAATTCTTTTGTCGGAAAGCTTACCATGGAAGACGTTCAAGGAAGCGCAGTCGGAGTCAGTTCGGCATTTGGACAAAATAGTACCGGCAAAGGCCGTATTGGCGATATTTCTTCTTTTGGGAGTACGCTGACCTACAATTCGCAAACGTTGATGCAATTGCAAGTTGTGGGAAAAACTGCACAAGATGATATCGCCGCAAAAATGCAAGGCTATATCAGTCCTTTGAGTGCAAGGGCGTTAGGGCTTGACATGCTTCATGTCGATACCGCAGAGAATGCACAGATTGCCTATAAAAAACTGCAGTCAATCCTGGCGACTTCATTAGAAAAGACGGCGTCTCTCGGCGCTACGAATGAAGCGCTCGACAAAAAAGCAGATAACCTTACGACGCAAATCGAAAATCTCAGAAGTGCGCAAAGCGTGATGTCAGACACCAATGTGCCAAAGGAAATGATCCAATATACGACAAATAAAATACTCAATAATGTAGGATTGATCATGTTAAAAAATACGAATAAGAATCTAGGACTTCTTTTAAATCTCGTACAGTGAGATAAAACTATCGTAAATCAATTCCGCTATAGCCAGGCTGAATCTCTCGCGAAGATTCAGTCTGGTTTTTTTATAGGCTTTTGTTTAAGCTGCTAAAATTATTTGCGGGTAAAAAGTGGGCTGCACTTACAAAAATTTGGTCAACGGTAGAATTTTGGCGGAAAAACAGCCGGGAATTGGGCGGTGTAGTTTGCTAACTTGGGGTCAAGGGCAATTGCCTTTTGAAAGCTCAGCTTAGCATCGCTGTAATATTTGAGGCTGTAAAGGGCCAACCCTTTGCCCCAATAGGCTTCGGCGGATTTTGCGTTTAGGGCGATCACGCGGTCAAAATCTGCCGAAGCGTGCTGATAGTCCCTTAAGTCGGCATAGATCCAGCCTCGGCAAAGATAGCTTTGCGGGTTTTGCGGCGCGATTTCTGTCAATTTGTTGCTGTCAGAAAGAGCTTTTGTCAAAAATCCCAGTTCGCGGTAAAGATTGCTGCGGCCAAAGTATGTATCAAATCCATTTGCATCTAGTTCAACCGCTTTGTTGTAGTCAATCAGGGCTGCATCGTACTGTTTGAGCTGTGAGCGAGCATAGGCTCTTGTTGTATAAGCCATTGGATTGTTTTGATCGAGCTCGATGGCTTTGTTTTCGTCCTGCAGGGCAGCGCCATACCAGCCGAGTACGGCATAGGCTAGGCCGCGGTTGGCGTAGCTTACGGCTTGATTTGGTGCCAGTTCGATGGATTTGCTGAAATGGACAATGCTGGCTTCATAATCTTTTTGCACATTGCAAAGATCGTAGCCGGTGTTGAATTCTTCTTCGGCTTCACTGCCGCTTTCTTCAGCGAATACGGTGCCCATTGATGCGAGCAGGAGGCAGGCGGAAAGGAAGCATATTTGCAGGATTTTTTTAGCTTTACACATAGATAACCCTCTTCCTTCTGTGGTTTTTTATATCCATGGTTTAGGTAGGACTTCTCGCCTATTTCATATACCATATATTATATATCATCCAGCTCTTGGAATCATCCTCTAGAACGAAAAAAATTAAAGTTTTTTTGTTCACGTTTTGACGCAAGATGCTGATGGGGCAAATTGTCTGTACTTGAGATAAGATTACATTGCCCTGGATGGTATATATAGTATAAAATAAATGTATTATAAAGTTTGTTATAAGGGGAAGTTATTTATGATGCAACCGGCGAAGCCAGAAACAATCCACCCGAAGGACTTAAAAGGGAAGCTTTTAACCGCCTATGAATATTTGATGGAGCATAAAAATTTGGATAGTGCTCAGAAAGTCCGGCAATTAGCAGAAAAATTGGTCAGCGGCGAGTTTACCATTGCTTTTTGCGGGCATTTTTCAGCGGGAAAATCGAAAATGATCAATCGTTTGATCGGCGAAAACCTTTTGCCATCGAGTCCGATTCCGACGAGTGCGAATTTAGTAAAGGTCACGATGGGTGAGGATTGTGTCCGGGTGTTTTTCAAAAATGAACGACCACGTTTGTATCGAGCACCATACGATTACCAAATGATCAAGAACTATTGCAAAGACGGCGATCAGATTCGAGAAATCGAAATCAGCCATGAACACGCAAACTTGCCAGAAAAGACGGTTGTCATGGATACGCCTGGTATCGATTCAGCTGATGATGCACACCGGATAGCTACTGAATCGGCAATCCATCTTGCAGATCTGATTTTTTATGTCATGGATTATAATCATGTGCAATCGGAGCTCAATTTCATGTTTACCAAAGAGTTGGCGGCAGCCGGAAAAGAGGTTTGTCTGGTAGTCAACCAAATCGATAAGCACTCCGATCAAGAGCTTTCCTTTGAAGAATTCAGGCAAAGTGTAGCTTCTTCCTTCGCTTCCTGGGGCGTAGAGCCGGAACATATTTTTTATACTTCATTGAAGGAAACGCAGCATCCTCAAAATGAATTTGTCGCTTTGCAGAACTTTTTAGCCGATCGACTCCAAAAGAAGGATGCCTTGCTGCTCGGCTCGATTTTAAAATCCTTGGAAAAGATAATGAAGGATCATTTTGCCGCTGAAGACAAAAGGGCGGAACAAAAGCTCGAACCTTGCCAGCAACTGCTGGCAGAGCTGCCAAAACAGGAACAGGAGATCTTGGTCGAGCGTTATGCATCACTCAAAGAAGAACGTGCAGCGCTCAGTGAACCGGTCCAAACAATAGAAAATGAGTTTTTGGCTGGGATCGATAAAATACTCGGCAGTGCTTACTTGATGCCGTTTCAGACGCGTTCTTTGGCAGAAAATTACTTGGCAGCTTGTGAAAGCGGCTTTAAAGTCGGTCTGTTTTTTACGAAACAAAAAACAATCGAGGAAAGGCAGCGGCGTTTGGATGCTTTTTATGTTGAGATACAAGAAAAGGCAAAATCGCAAGTGCAATGGCATATCAAAGAGTTTCTTTTAGCCTATCTGAAAGAAAAGAAGATCGATCGAAAAGGGCTGCTTGAAAGAGCGGAACAATTTCAGGTTGTTTTCACGAGCGAGGTGCTGAGCGCAGCGATGAAAGAAGGTGCCAGGTTATCCGGCGAATATTTGCTGAACTATACCGATGCTGTGGCTAATGAAATAAAACGCATCGCCAGAGGATCGCTCGATTTATTTCGCCTTGAATTGATCGAGGCTATAGAAGTGCGCAATACAGCAGCGAAAAAGAAGATAAAAGAAAAGCTTGCAGGCATGGAATCTTATATTGAAGCTGTCGAACAAATTCGACAGGTCGAAGAAAAAAGTCGGTTGGAGGAGAATGCTTTTACACGGTCTTTCCGGCAAGCTGATAAAATTTTCGATGAAAAAGCAGCTTTGTTTCAGATATCGGAGATCGAATATGAAATCATCGAAGGAAAAGATCGACCGGCTAGTGTAAATTCTCAGGCAGAGCCGCAGAAATTGTCTTCAGTTTTGCCTGCTGAGGGCGTTTTGTCCTCAAAACGATTCGATGGAGATCGGTTGAAGGACACTGCCGCAAATCTAAAGACAAGTGCACAGCTTTTACAATCTTTGCCGGGATTTCAGAAGATTTCGCGGGAGTTAGCCGATAAAGCGCAGCGACTTGAAAAGAAAGGTTTTACCGTGGCACTTTTTGGAGCCTTCAGTGCAGGAAAGTCATCTTTTGCCAATGCTTTGCTCGGTGCGAGCGTCTTACCTGTTTCCCCGAACCCGATGACGGCGGCCATCAATAAAATCAAGCCAATCGAGCCAGGCTATGAGCATGGGAAGGTAATCGTAAAGCTCAAGGCTGCGGCTGTGATGCTTGATGATGTCAATCAGGCGATGCAGCTCTTTGGCTTTATGGCGAGCAGTTTGGCGGAAGCAGCGACAATCGCAGAAAAGCTGGATGGAAATCTAGGACAGCAAGGTGCCGCAGAAAAAACCAATTATACGTTCTTGCAGGCTTTTGCGCGGGGCTTTGTTTCGTTTTCTGATAAACTTGGTGAGGCTTTAACGGCAACGTTGGCAGATTTCGGTGATTATGTTGCCAAAGAAGAAAAGTCATGTTTTGTGGAATGGATCGATCTTTATTATGATTGTGCACTCACGCGTAAAGGCATTACATTAGTCGATACGCCGGGGGCGGATTCCATCAATGCACGCCATACAGATGTAGCGTTTGATTTTATCAGGAACTCAGATGCGATTTTATTTATTACCTATTATAATCATGCTTTCTCTAAAGCGGATCGTGAATTTTTGATTCAGCTTGGCAGAGTAAAGGATGCTTTCCAGCTCGATAAGATGTTCTTTTTGATCAATGCGATTGATTTGGCCGATGATGAGGCAGAAAAGCAAAGCGTCATCGATTATGTCAGTTCGCAATTGGTGAACTATGGGGTGAGAAAGCCACATGTATACGCGCTGTCCAGCTTGTTGGCACTTGCGGAGAAACAGCAAGAATGTGGTGAAAATCCTTCTGGTATGGCAGTGTTTGAAGAAGCTTTTTATCATTTCATCACATATGACTTAGCCAATATGGCAGCGGCGGCGTCTGAAGATGAACTGCAGCGTGTCCATGGATTGCTGGGACGTTTGGTGGTCAGTGCTCGTGAGGATGTGACCGGGAAACAAAAGAAACGAGAAAACATCAAAGTAGAAAAAGCCGCTATAAGTCAAATCGTAGATGAAGTGCAGGCAGGTCCTTTGAAAAAGCGTTTGGAACAGGAATCGGAAGAACTCGTGTATTATATCAAGCAGCGTGTATTTTTGCGTTTCAATGAGTTTTTTAAAGAGTCTTTCAATCCGAGTGTCTTGCGTGATGATGGGCGCAATTTGAAAAAAGTACTTAAAGAAGCTTTACATGAATTTTTGCATCAGCTTGGGTTCGATTTTTCCCAGGAAATGAGAGCTACGATGGTTCGGCTGGATCATTTTGCCGGTAAGGTATTACAGCAGCAGCAAATGGAACTGGAAGCAAAAATTATGGAGATCAATTCCGATATCTCATTTTCCGCGTTTGTCTATAATAAAAAAGCGCAAATGCATTTTGCCGCAGCATTTGAAGGGATATCTTCTGGTAAATTTACGAAAGCGATGTCTTATTTTAAAACGCCGAAAGCCTTTTTTGAAAAAAATGAAAGTCGTTTAATGTGTGAAGAACTGCAACGAGTCCTTGATGAGGAAACCGATGCGTATTTGGCAGAGCAAAAAAAACGCATACAGGCTTTGTATGCGGATATGATGGAAGCGAGTTGTGCAGAGTTTTCGCTGCAGATGCAGCAAGAAAAAGAAGATTTTTATCTGAGCCTTCTGTCGGCGTTGGATGGAGGTCTTTCAGCCGAAGGGCTGCTGGAGCTCCAAGCGAAATTGAAGAGTATGATAAAGGTGGATGCTTGAGTTTCCTGTGTTTTATTTGATAAGCAACAAAATCCCTGACTCGAAAGGAGTCAGGGATTTTGTCTTCTATGTTTAGTTTATCGAGCAATATGAAAGACGAAGATTTGTGGATAGCGCTGCACTAGATTCTGTCCAGCTGGGGCGTTTCGCAGATATGCCAGGCTTTTTCCATTGGGGGAATAGCATACCCAATAAGGCAGGATAGCATCTTCATCGGTTGATTTTTCGGTAAGCCTTGTGGCAATGCCTGTTGCAATTTCCGTAATGAAAAGACTGTTGTCAGCTGCGTAGGCAAAAAATTTGCCATCGGGGCTCCAGTCAAACGAGGTCTGGATAGAAAAGCTGTTTTGTGTCACCTGTGTCGGGGGACCACCAAGTGTAGGTATGGTCCAAATTTGGACAATACCTTCATCATCTTTTGCCATATAGGCGATTTTACTACCGTCTTGACTGCTGCGGAGCCAGTGGCGTGGACCTTGGATGCCGGGATATTTACGTTCCGTGGTAAAGGTGAGACGTGTCTGCTCTGTTCCTTTTGGCGGTTGCGGCCTTTTGGCTAACGTTCCTTCCAATGGTCCGGAAGCACTGGCAATCGTTAAGTCTTCCGGTAAATCAAGACGATATGCTTCGGTGACTTCTTTGCCATTTTCATCGCGGACGATGCCTTGGAATGCCAAGGCTTTTGCTTGGCGCGTGCCGTCTTTTTGCAGATAGCCATTAGTACCGATCCAGCCTTCTTCCAAAGCTTTAATGATTTCATCGGATCCGGGTGCTGCGTTGGCATTGGTTTTGCTCGCAAGTACAGTGAAAAAGCCATCGAGATTATGTTCGCCTTTTGGGCAGTTGACTTTTTTGCCGAAGGAAGTGATGCCGATATTTCGGATGTTCATATCTTGCTCAGCCGTTTCTTCTTTTATATTGCTGAGGACATCGTCTTCATAAGTGAAGCTTAACATCGTCGCATCGGGATGCCAGACATGGACATGGCTGCCGCCGCGAAGGGCTCCGGGTGTAAACGGCGCGATGACGTTGCGGGCATCTATTGCCTGTATCGTTTTTGGCTGAGCTTCATCGATGATTGCACCATAACGGTGTACAGCACTATAATCGTATGCTGTAGAAGGAAATTCCGGACCGTGGATGAAGGCTGCTTTGTTTTCAAATGGATGATAGCTTGCGACTCCGACTTTGGCCTGGTTTTGAGCTTTGTACAAGGTGATGACTTCCCCGGTATGTACCTGTACTTTTTCGATGCGATCGCCATCAAAGACAGAATCCTGGGAACGGACGTCGTAGACGATCCAATTGCTGTCAGGTGAAAAGATGTTGCGGTTTAAAAGAGCATGCCCGTTCGGGCTGTCGGTGAGCTGCGTTTCCTGTCCGGCAGCAAAGTTGGTTTTTTTGTTTTTTTCCATGGGAAATCATCTCCTTGCGTATTTTATCGCAGGGCAGAGAAATGTGTGTGAACACTTTACTGCCTTTGATTTTTCGGAATATAACCAGTCTAAAGTATATACTAAGATAAAAGATACTTCAATATGTTCAGATTTTTGAGGACGGCAGCTCAGATAGGCCGAGCTGATCTTCTAGTTTTGCCGATATAGTACATAAATAAAAGAAAATTCTTTAAATTTTGCCGGAAAATTATTATAATAGATTTATAAGGTAAAATCGTATACCGTATCCATTCCTGAGCTTTACCAGAAGGGAGTTTGGAAATGAAAAAATATGTGGACTGGGCGTATGAGTTCATTACGGCGATTCCGGTGACTGATGACTTTGCTTTTATAGGCTTGTTGGCTATTTTGGGAGCATTCGTATTGGGTTATATCGGCTGGCGTAAGCGCAGGAATGTGGAAAGTGCTTTGGAATTTTCGGAGCTGCGGTTTAGGATCGCAGCGCAGCAGGGACAATTGGCGGTTTGGGATTATGATATTGAGAAAAAACAAATCACCCAATCCCTGGAAGGCCATGAGCTCAAGGGCCTAGGCAAGGTCATTGATAATATGCCTTGGAAATTCATTGAAGCGGGATACCTGCATCCAAGTTCGGAGCCGTCTTATTATGCGATGTATCAGCGGCTCTTCGATGGGGAAAAAACGGCCGGAGGAGTTTTTCGATTTAAGTGCCGGGATGAGAACAATGAGATCATTCCTGGCTACAATTGGTTCAAGATAACGTATACGACTATTACGCATGGGCAGGGAAAAGCTGTTCGAGCAATCGGTGTTTCTGAGGATGTGACGGCAGAAAAAGACGCGGAAATGGAAGTTCTCAATTCCAAAAAATATCAGGCAGTTACCTTGGCTAGGGTACTGGCGAGATATGAAGTCGATGTGACAGAAGGAAAGCTGCTTTCTTTGGATTTGAAGGATCTCGAGCCATTGGCCTTTTGGAACGATAAATTGAAAATGCATATCAAAAAGATGGTGTATCCTGAGCATCAAGATCGTTTATATGAAGTGCTTTGCCAGGAGAGCTTGCAGCAAAATTATGAGGATGGAAATTTTGAGCTGCAAAGCGAAGTACTGATAAAGACGCCTAAGGCGGGGGAATACTATTGGGTTACTTGCAATGTCTATCTGATCAATGAATCAAAGACGGAACATATCTATGCTTCAATTTACTTCAAGAATACAGACCAGCAAAAACGGCGCGAATTATTTTTGAAAAAGAATGCAGAGCGCGATCCCTTGACGGGTGTCTACAATCGCAAGGTCATGCAAAATCTTGTAGGGGATACTTTACATTATGAAGGGATGAAGACCAATGGGCATTTGATGGTCCTTGACATCGATGACTTTAAACAGGTCAATGATCGTTTTGGGCACAGCACGGGTGATGCAGTCTTGATTGAATTCAGTCGCTGCCTCATGCAGTTTGCTGCACGTCAGACCGATATGGTAGGGCGGCTTGGCGGCGATGAGTTCCTGGTATTTTTGGGCGGAAGCACGACGCTGGACGGAGCTACGCTTGTTGCCAATAAAATTTTGCAGGCTTTGGCGCAGCAAAATGGGATTCGTCCTGATTTGCCGCCTATATATTGCTCGATTGGAATTGCTTCGGCGCCTGAACATGCCAGTGATTTCATGGAGCTTTATCGTAAGGCTGATCTTGCGCTATATCAGGCAAAGGCTGAGGGGAAAAGACGCTATTGTGTTTATCGTGAGGACTTTGACAAATAAAATGACGCCGCCGGCAAAAAGCATGTGCTTTGCCGGCGGCGTCATTTATTTATTTGTCGGGATTTAAAGAACTGCTGCCAAAGGCATAAGGCAGGATCTCATCGAGTGTCACGATTTTTTGCTGACCGGCGATGTTTGCCATGATGATCTTGGGAATGGCGAATTCGCCGATGACCTGGCGGCAAGCACCGCAAGGCGGGCAAGGGAATTCTGTATCGGCAATGATCGCAATTGCCTTGAATTGATGGTGTCCTTCCGAAACGGCTTTGAAGATAGCCGTCCGTTCGGCACAGTTGCAAAGGCCATAAGAGGCATTTTCAATATTGCAGCCGCTGTAAATCGTTCCGTCTGCACATTCGACTGCCGCCCCCACCGGAAAATGAGAATACGGGCTGTAGGAATTGTTTCTGGCTGTACGGGCAGCCGTGATAAGTTTTTCGGTAGAATCCATAACTAAGCACCTCGATTTAATGATTTGATAAAAGAGTGGTTTTTTAATACGTTGCATGTTTGGCTGTTAAGACGATTTTAACACGGCTGAGAGGAGAATTCAATTGAGTTTCTAGTTAGCTTATTTCGTTTTCTTGTATGAAAATGAAATAAAATACCAAAAAAATGCGAATTTATGCTATGAATAAAGAAAAAAACAGTTAAATTGAAAAAATATTGCAAAAAGAAACTTCTTATGTTAACATCAGCTCATGGATAGGATATTCCATAGACTTTGGAAGAGAGGTGAAGGAATATGAGGATTATGGTCACGGATTCTTATGAAGAAATGAGCACAGCGGCCTCAAGAATTTTTGCGGGGCAGCTTTATTTGAAACCGGACAGCGTACTCGGGTTGGCTACTGGTAGTACGCCGTTATTGATGTATCAAAAGCTTGTTGAGGTACATGAGAAGATCGGGTTGGATTTTTCCGAGGCCATAAGTTTCAATTTAGATGAGTATATCGGATTGTCGAATGATGATCCCCAGAGCTATCATTACTTCATGCATGAGAATTTTTTTGATAAAATCAATATTAAAAAGGATAATATTTATATCCCAAATGGTTTAGCAGAAAATATATCAGCTGAGTGCAGCGCTTATGATCGCCTTATCGAGGGGAAGGGCGGGATTGACCTGCAAGTTCTGGGAATCGGGCAGAATGCGCATATCGGTTTTAATGAGCCCGATATCAAGTTTGAAGCAACGACCCATAAGGTCAGGCTTGATGATGAAACGATCGAAGCCAATTCTCGCTTTTTTGAAGAAAAAGCAGATGTGCCGCGCTATGCGATAAGCATGGGCATCAAGACGATCATGTTGGCAAAGAAGGTCATTTTATTGGCCAGTGGACAAAATAAGGCTGAGGCGATCCATAAAGCGATTTATGGCGGAGTACGTCCAGAAGCGCCAGCATCTATTTTGCAGCTTCATCAAGACGCAATCCTTATACTCGATAAAGACGCGGCTTCGCTTTTGCCGCCTGAATTGACGAAGATATGAAAGCGTAAGTTCTGAAAGATCCAGCTTATTAGGAGGGATTTTATGCCGGATATACTGACCTTGATCAAGGGCAAGTTGGTAGTTTCTTGTCAAGCGTTGCCGGATGAACCGCTGCATAGCTCTTTTGTTATGGGGAAAATGGCGCAAGCGGCTAAAGCGGGCGGCGCAGTTGCAATAAGAGCCCAGGGGATAGAGGATATCATAGAAATAAAGAAGGTTACTAATCTGCCAATTATTGGTATAATAAAAAAGGATTATCCGGATTCAGCCGTGTATATCACACCGACGAAGACCGAAGTCGGGGCATTGCTGAAAACGGGTTGTGAGATGATCGCGTTGGATGTGACTTTGCGAAGTCGCCCCCTAGGGGAAAAGGCTGAGCAATTAATTGAGCAAATCAAATCACACAATGTCCTGGTTATGGCCGATATTTCGAATGTCGAAGAGGGCCTTTATGCTGAAAAAATTGGAGCAGACTGTGTATCGACAACATTGTCCGGGTATACCGATTATACACCGCAGCTGATCGGTCCGGATTTTGAATTGATTGAGTGCCTTAGTGAAAAACTAAGCATTCCGGTTTTGGCGGAAGGCCGCATCAACACGCCCTTAGATTTGCAAAAAGTCTATGCGTGCGGTGCGTATTCAGCTGTTGTCGGTTCGGCGATAACACGACCGCAGTTGATTGCGGCCCAATTTGCTACGGTACTTAAAAACTGAAGAGATAGGAGCTGCAAGTTGCAGCACTTTTAGGCATTAACCAATAAATACCAGCTTTATAAAGAGATAAAGAGGTGTGAGGTTTATGAATATGTTCAAACAAGCAGGTCAAGGATCGTTTTTTGAAAAAGCGCAGCGTTTTGGCAAGTCGTTTATGCTGCCGATTGCGGTGCTGCCGGCGGCCGGACTTTTACTCGGCATTGGCGGAGCTTTATCGAATCCGAATTCTATTAAGGCGTATCCATTTTTAGATGTTGTTTGGCTGCAGAATATATTTGTTATTATGGCTGATGCAGGTGCTATTGTATTTGCAAATTTAGCAGTTCTGTTTGCTGTCGGTATTGCCGTCGGGTTGGCACGTTCGGATAAAGGAACGGCGGGACTGGCGGCACTTTTGTCTTTTTTAGTGATGAATGCGAGTATCCATTCTTTGCTGAAGATCACGGGGGTTTTGGCAAAAGAAAATTTAGCCGGAGCGGGACAAGGGATGGTTCTTGGCATCCAAACGTTGGAAACAGGGGTTTTTGGTGGGGTTGTCATCGGAATCGTGACCTATCTACTCCATGATCGTTACAATAAAATAGAGCTGCCGCAATTCTTGGGCTTTTTTGGTGGATCAAGATTTGTCCCGATTATTTGTTCTTTTATTGCTATTTTTATTGGTGCGATGATGTTTGTTGTTTGGCCGTATTTTCAGCGTGGTATTTTTTCACTGGGAACACTCGTTGATTCGACGGGCTATGTTGGGACGCTCCTTTATGGTTTTGTCCTGCGGATGCTTGGGCCGTTTGGTCTGCATCATATATTTTATCTGCCGTTTTGGACGACGGCTTTAGGCGGAAGTGCGATAATTGATGGACATCTGGTCGAGGGTACGCAACGCATTTTTTTTGCGCAATTGGGAGATCCTTCGACAACGCAGTACTACATCGGTATTTCTCGGTTTATGTCAGGTCGTTTCATCACGATGATGTTTGGTTTGCTCGGAGCCTGCTTGGCGATGTACAATACAGCTAAACCGGAAAACAAAAAAGTGGTCGGGGGACTATTGCTATCAGCTGGGCTGACGTCTTTTTTGACGGGCATCACCGAGCCGATTGAATTTTCTTTTTTGTTTGTCGCTCCTGCTTTATATGTCTTGCATGCTTTTTTTGATGGCTGTGCATTTATGCTGGCTCATATCTTGCAGATTACGATTGGTCAGACTTTTTCGGGTGGATTTATCGATTTTATTTTATTTGGTGTTCTGCAAGGGACAGATAAGACGAACTGGCTGATGGTGCCGCTGGTTGGAATACCATGGTTTTTCTTATATTATTTTTCGTTTTCCTATTTGATTCGAAAATTTGATTTTAAGACATTGGGCAGAGAGGATGCCGATCCTGTTTTGACGCAATCCTCAGTGCCGGTAACCCATGCGGAAAAAACAGATCTGATTGTCCGTGGACTGGGCGGATGCGGCAATATCGTTGAACTGGATTGCTGTGCGACACGGCTTAGGGTGACAGTCAACGATGGCAGTTTGATAAAAGAGCCTCTATTAAAAGAGAGTGGAGCTCGCGGGGTATTGCGAAGCGGCCGGGGCATTCAAGTGATTTATGGTCCGCAGGTGACGATCATCAAAAACGAACTCGAAGAAATTTTGCATATATGATGCAAGGAACAGGATTTGAAGTTGTGATGAATATACTAGAACAATTGCACAGACCGGATTTTAAACCGTCGAAATCAGATCGTTTGTTGATGAGCTATTTGATAGAGTCGGCAGCAGAGGCTGTCCATTTACCGATTTCAGAAATTGCTCAAAACAGCGGCGTTGCAGAAGCTACGGTTACGAGATTCGTCCGGAAACTCGGCTTAAGCAATCTTTCTGAGTTTAAAATGGCGTTGGCGGGTGCCTTGACAGATACCAGTCAACGCTATATCATAAATCCCGATATAACGACGACCGAGCCTGTCATGGTCACGGCACGAAAGCTGCTCGATGCCAATATCGGCATGCTGGAAAAGACACTGCATTGCCTCGATGGTGACAGCATTGATAAAAGTTCAATGCTATTGCTGCGGGCACGACGGATTTATTTTATCGGTATGGGGAATTCTGGTTATATGGCGAATGACTCAAGTTATAAATTTTTCCGTATTGGCCTTGATTGCCAAGGTACGGATAATAGCCATACCATGATGATGATGGCCGCTTTGCTTAAAAAAGGCGATTTGGTGGTAGTGATATCACATTCTGGGGAAACGCAGGAAGTCATAAAAACGGTTGAGCTGGCAAAGCAAAATGGGGCTGCGATTATCGTCATCACGGCAAATCGTGCTTCTTATTTAGTGGAGATGGCGGATGCTGCGGTTTTGTATAAAGCGCAGGAAACATTGCTGGAAACAGGGTCTATTTCCGTAAAGCTGGCACAGTTTTTTATTATGGATCTTATTTACACGCAAGTGGTCAAGGCTATGGCGGACATGGCTGCGGAAAATAAACGTCTGACGACGCAGGCGGTAGGATTGTTGCGTTCAGATAAAATTTGACAAATATTATTAAAAAGGAGAATTGACGATGGGAAATTGGTTTGCAAAATTACAGAATATAGGTAAAGCGCTGATGCTGCCGATTGCCGTATTGCCAGCAGCGGCGCTTTTGTTGCGGTTTGGTGCACCGGATTTGTTGAATATTCCGTTCATTGAAAAGGCGGGGGCAGCAGTATTCGGCAACTTGGCGTTGCTCTTTTCAATCGGTATTTCAGTTGGATTGGCAAAAGATAACAATGGTGCAGCTGGATTGGCGGGGGCCGTGGGTTATCTCATTTTGACAGAGGGACTAAAGGCAATCAATCCGGCACTTAATATGAGTGTTCTTGCCGGGATTATCAGCGGTATCGAGGCAGGCCTGTTGTATAATCGATTTTATGCAATCAAGCTGCCTGAGTTTTTAGGATTTTTTGCCGGACGTCGTTTTGTACCGATTGCAACGGCGGTAACGTCGATCATCTTAGCCGGTATCTTCGGTGTGATTTGGGCACCATTGCAGGTCGGAATCCAGTCAATCGGTGAATGGATCATCGGTGCTGGTGCGCTAGGAACGTTTGTCTATGGCGTATTGAATCGGTTGCTGATTCCTGTGGGGCTGCATCATATCTTAAACAGCTTCATCTGGTTTGTCTTTGGCAATTACACCGATGCTACGGGAAAAGTAGTGACGGGAGATCTCAATCGCTTTTTTGCCGGGGATCCGCATGCCGGAATGTTCATGGCTGGGTTTTATATTATTTTTATGTTTGGCATGCCAGCGGTCGCTTTGGCGATGTATCATGCAGCCAAAAAAGAAAATCGCAGCAAGGTGGCTGGAGCGCTTCTTTCGGTTGCGTTTACTGCCTTTTTGACTGGGATTACCGAACCAATTGAATTCATGTTCATGTTCCTGGCTCCGGCACTTTATGTCGTGCATGCCATCTTGACAGGGCTGGCGCTGTCGGTTGCTTATAGTTTTGGAATTTTGCATGGTTTTGGTTTTTCGGCAGGGCTCATTGATTTTGTTTTGAATTGGGGCTTGGCAACAAAACCTGTGCTGCTCATTCCGATAGGTCTGGTTTTTGGTGTCGTATATTATGTGATCTTTAGTTGGGCGATTCGCCGCTTTGATATTCCGACGATTGGCCGCTATGAAATAGCAGAGGAAGCTGGCAGTGCGGCGGGAGCATCTAGTGATTACAGCCGCAATATGGTGCAATGCCTTGGCGGATTAGCCAATTTGGCAACGGTTTCTTCTTGTGTTACGCGGTTGCGACTGGAAGTCAAAGATGCATCGAAGGTCGATGAAGCTGCGATTAAACAGCTCGGGGCTGCCGGTGTCATTAAAAAAGGCAATAGTGTGCAAGTCATTTTGGGAACAAAAGCGGAACATGTCGCCAATGAAATAAATGATTTACGCAAAAGTGCTGAGCAATAAAGCAGAGGCTGCCGCATTTGACGGCAGCTTTTTGCTATCATCCATAAGAAATTGGCGGTGTTGAATTTGAAAGCAATTGTTCATGGCAAGATCATAAGAGAAAATAAGATTTGGGAAAATCAGGTTTTGCTATATGCGGATAAAATAATAGCATTGCTGCCTGAAGCGGAGTTTTCCAACGAGATGGCAGATGAAATCATCGATGCAGGTGGGCGATATATATCGCCTGGTTTCATCAATGTCCATATTCATGGCTGTATTGGCGTAGATGCCATGGATGATGACGATGATGCCCTAGCGAAAATGCGTGAAATCTTGCCAAAGACTGGGGTAACGGCTTTTTTGCCGACGACAATGACCTATGATTTCCCCAAGATTTATCGCAGTTTGGAGCGCATAAAGCGGGCTATGGAACAAAATGGCGGTGCGGCAGTCCTTGGCGCCCATGTGGAAGGTCCGTTTATATCGGTCAAGTACAAGGGGGCTCAAGCGGCACAAAATATTGCACAAGCGGATTTTTCACGGTTGGAGCAATATGGAGATGTGATGAAAATCATCACGTTGGCACCGGAACAACTCGCTGATTATGCTTTTGTGGAGCTTTGCCGGCAACATGGCATCTGTGTGTCGATTGGCCATAGTGATGCCGATTATGAACAAGCTTTAGAAGCAATTCATGCGGGTGTAAGTCATGTCACGCATTTGTTCAATGCAATGCCACCGCTGCACCATCGTAAGCCTGGTATCATAGGCGCAGTTCTTGACAGTGATGTCAACTGTGAGCTGATCGCTGATAATGTGCATGTGCATCCAGCTTTGCAGCGCATGGTTTACCGGGCCAAATCCCCTGAACATATCATTTTGGTTACCGATTCCATGCGTGCATGTATGTTACCGGATGGGAAATCAGAGCTGGGCGGACAGGAAGTCTTTGTTGAAAACCAAGTCGCCCGGCTGGCTGATGGTACGATTGCCGGCAGTGTATTGACCATGGACCAGGCGGTTAAAAGGTTCTGGGAAAACACGGGAGCAAATCTTGCTGAGGTCGTCGCCATGGCATCGGCTAATCCTGCTAGAGAGCTCGGGTTATTTGGTGAGCGCGGTTCGATTGATGTGGGGAAAAATGCCGATTTTGTGATTTTTGATGAAAATGTTAGTGTTTTTGCAACGATTGTAAAGGGCAAGAAAGTTTATGTGAGTGCTTAGCAAATCTTTTAGTGGATGAAAATGAGGAGTGGATGGAGATGTTTGGTTTATTTAATCGTAAAAAATTGGAGATATATGCACCGGCTTCAGGTGAAGTCATTGATATCAGCGAGGTTGCCGATGCTGTGTTTTCGGCGAAAATGCTTGGCGACGGCTTCGCCGTTGAGCCTGAAGAAGATGTGATCACGGCACCTTGTGATGGGACGATCACGCTTTTGGCAGGAACCAAACATGCGATAGCCATTGAGACAGATGGCATCGAGATTTTGATCCATGTTGGACTTGATACGGTTGAACTTAAAGGCGAAGGGTTTGTTGCGTTCGTTAAGCAAAAAGATCAAGTCAAAAGAGGAGATAAGCTCATTTCATTTGATCGTCAATTCATTGAGGGCAAAGGTAAGAAACTTACAACTATGCTGGTATTGACCAACATGGATAAAAAGGTAAAAAACATCAATAAAAACTTACAGGCAACAGATGGTAAGATCCTTGCTATTGAACCTAAGTGACTTTAGCAAAATAACAGAAGTTGATGAAGAAAAGAAACGAGCCTTTTTAGGAGGGCTCGTTTTTTATAATCTAAAATGATATATTTATATCATTTTATTATTTTTAAAATGAAAAAATAATTGCATTTTAAACGAGCAGATGATACAATGAAGCCAATAAAACTTAAGGGAATTTTGGGAGGATGGTTTCATGCAAACGGATCTCTTAGCAAATTATGTTTGGATTGGTGTGGATATCGGGACGACAGGAGTGAGGGCTATTGCCTATCAACCGGATGGCAAAAGCATTGCTGCCGCTGAGGCTTTGTATCCATTAGATACGCCCCATCCTGATTGGGCTGAACAAAATCCGGCACAAATTTATGATGCGGTAGAAAAAGTTGTAAAAGAGACGGCAGATGCGCTGCGTTATAAACGCAAAGTTCTGGGCGGGGTGGCTCTAAGTGCAGTCATGCATAGCTTTGCTGCTATGGATGAGGAGCGAAATTTATTGACGAACATGATGACCTGGGCAGATAGCCGCAGTTCAGATATCGTTCAGGAAATGAAACAAGATGAAGCTCTTTGTCAGAAGTTTTACCAGAAGACCTGCTGTCCGGTCCACGCGTGTTATCCTTTGACCAAGATTCTTTGGCTGAGAAAGCATCATCCGGATTTGTTTAAACGCATGCGGTATGTTGGCTCAATCAAAGATTATGTTTTTGCCAATTTTACAGGCGAGTGGGTTATCGACAAATCGGCAGCCAGTAGTACTGGCATTTATAATGCTGAAGAGCTTAAGTGGGATGAGGAGATTCTTCGCTATATCGGGATTACAGAAAATCATTTGCCGCCGGTTGTATCGACGACATATAAGCAAATGATATTGCCAGAAGTCGCAGAACGGCTTCATTTACCAGCCGGTATTCCCATTGTTGTTGGGGCAACGGATGGTGTGCTGGTCAATGTTGGCATTGGTGCGGTGAAGTCAGGCCAAATCAGTGCGACCATCGGAACGAGCGGCGCATTACGGATGTTGACGGCAAAGCCTAAGGTCGATCCAGCCGGGCGGACCTGGTGCTACAATCTTACGGATGATATGTGGGTTGCAGGAGGGGCCATAAATAATGGCGGGATCGTCCTTCGTTGGCTCAGGGATAAGGTTTGCCATTATGGCGGTGCCCAAATGGAAAACCTTGATATCGATGCATATGATCTTATGACGATGAAGGCGGGGCGCATCGATGCGGGTGCCGATGGGCTCATCATGCTGCCATTTTTTACGGGAGAGCGCGCTCCGCACTGGAATTCGGAACTACGAGCCATGTTTTTTGGTTTGTCGCTGAACCATGGAAGATCTCATATGATACGGGCAGCTTTGGAAGGGATTTGCTATAGCCTCAATAGCGTGTTGGTGGCTTTACGTGATTTTGGTCCAGTAGAGGATATCCGTGTCAGTGGCAGCTTTACGAAATCACCGCTTTGGCTGCAGATTATGTCAGATGTTTTTAATGAAGAAATCACGCTGCCGGATAATAGTGAAGGTGCTGCTTTTGGTGCGGCGGTTCTGGGCTTTATTTCAGTTGGCGTGATGAAGGGCATTGAGGACACAGCCAACCTAGTACAGCCGAAGAAGATTTATCGGCCGCAGCCGGAGGATGTTCTAGTCTATGAGCAGCTTTATAAGATCTATGAAAGGCTCTATACCAACGTGCAAAGTGAATTTGCCGCGATAGCAGCCTATCAAAAAAATATATGATATTCATGGTTAAGAAAAGGAGTCGGTGAATATGCGATTAGGATTGATTGGCATTGGTAAGATGGGGTATAATCTCGCCTTAAATATGATGGACAATGGGCATGAGGTTGTGGCCTATGATATCATGCCTCAAAATACAAAGGGGCTCGATGAAAAAGGCGTGCAAGTAGAGCAAAGTCTTGAGGTTCTGGTTGAAAAGCTTGAATGTCCGCGAGTGCTCTTTATGATGGTGCCAGTAGGCAAACCGGTAGAGGCTACATTGGAAAAGCTCAAAGAACTGCTTGAACCAGACGATATCATCATCGATGGCGGGAATTCTCATTATGCCGATACGGTAAAACGCGCAGCAGAGTTAAAAGAAAAAGGCATTCGTTACTTAGACTGCGGCACAAGTGGTGGTCGTGATGGGGCCAAGGCAGGCGTATGCGTGATGATTGGTGGGGACGAAACAGCATATCAACACTGTGAAGGTCTGTTTAAAAGCATTTCCGTAGAAGATGGTTGTTTGTATACAGGTCCTTCAGGTAGTGGACATTACTGTAAGATGGTACATAATGGAATTGAATATGGTATGATGCAAGCCTTGGCAGAAGGTTTTGAGGTCTTAAATAAAAGCGACTATAGCTATGATATGGCTGCTGTGGCAAAGATGTGGAACAATGGATCGGTTATTCGAGGCTGGCTCATGGAATTGGCGGAGAATGCTTTTTGTCAGGAAGGAAACGATCTTGACGGACTGCGTGGTATCATGAATTCGACAGGTGAAGGGAAATGGACGGTGGAAGAAGCTCTTTCTAAGCAGATTTGTACACCGGTCATTGCGTTGTCTTTGATGATGAGGTATCGCTCGCAGGAAAATGATACTTTTTCAGGTAAAGTCGTCGCTGCATTGCGCAATCAGTTTGGTGGACATGCAGTAGAGTATAAATAAACGGAATAACGTGGAAAAATCAGGATGTTTTGTGTGTATCCTGATTTTTTCAACAATAAAAATGACAATATATTATCATTTTTATAATAAAATAAATGATAATATATTTACAAAAAATCCTTAAAATGATATGATTGTATCGAAATTAATAAATGAAAAAAGATTACATAATATCATAAATAAACTGATTTTTTATTGATTTCAAAAAATATTTACTGGGAGGATAAAAAAATGCCTTTATTTATTTTGGCTTGTGGTATCTTATTGTTGTTTTTTCTTATTGTGAAATTGAAATTGAATAGTTTTTTGTCTTTGATTTTGGTTGCCATGTTGGTTGGCTATGCTGAAGGGTTGCCAATCCTAAAAATCATGCCAACGATTCAAAGCGGCTTGGGGGCGACTCTTGGTGGTTTAGCAATTGTCATCAGTTTCGGGGCGATGCTGGGGAAACTCATGGCAGAAAGCGGCGGAGCTCAGCGAATTGCGACGACGTTGATTGATGTGTTTGGGCGGAAGAATGTGAAATGGGCGGTTTGCCTAACAGGATTTGTCGTTGGCATAGCTTTGTTCTATGAAATCGGATTTGTCTTATTGATTCCCTTGGTATTTACAATTGCCGTCGAAGCTAAGATTCCGCTTTTGGAGGTAGGAATACCGATGGCGGCTGCATTGTCAGCAACGCATGGCTTTTTGCCACCGCATCCGGGGCCGACAGCGATATCGGTTATTTATAACGCAGACATAGGCTTGACTCTTATTTACGGTGCGATCATCGCCGTACCAGCCGTGATTTTAGCAGGACCGGTTCTCTACAATACGGTTCGGGACCTCAATCCTTCCGTACCCAAAGGTCTTTACAGCCCTAAAGTTTTTACGGAAGAAGAAATGCCATCGTTTTTGGTCAGCGTTTCAACAGCTTTAATTCCCGTGGTATTGATGGCATTATCTGCCATCGCAAAACTGGCGATGGCAAAAGATTCTGTACTCCAGAATGTGTTGATCTTTCTAGGTTCGCCGGATATGGCAATGTCTATTTCTGTAGCAGTGGCAATTTTTACATTTGGTCTTAATCGTGGCAAGAGTATGACGGAAGTGATGAAGACAATAGAGCAGGCTGTTTTGGTAATAGCGATGATATTATTGATTGTTGGTGCAGGTGGAGCGTTGAAACAGATTTTGATCGACAGTGGAGTTGGACGCTATATCGGTGATCTGATGGTGGGGTCCAATCTTTCACCACTGCTGCTGGCGTGGTTGATTGCTTCTGTCATCCGTATTGCAGTTGGTTCAGCTACCGTTGCAGCTTTGACCACGGGCGGAATTGTTGCTCCGTTAATTGCTATGAGTGGAGTGAGCCCTGAACTCATGGTGTTGGCGACTGGTGCTGGCAGCTTGATTGTCAGCCCACCAAATGATCCTGGGTTTTGGCTATTTAAAGAATTTTTCGGATTGACAATAAAAGAGACTGTTCGTACCTGGTGTGCGTTGGAAACGACGATTGCGGTGGTTGGACTCATCGGTGTGCTCGCAATCAATGCAGTTATCGGATAAGGTCATATAAAAATTTTTCTTCCTAACAATAGAAGGCATCGGCAAAGGATGTTTAAAAATGGACAAGAGCGGCAAAACAGGCGCTCTTGTTTTTTTTTACGGGAAATTAAGGTATAATAACCAAGGAGAAAATTATTGGAATGAGGAATTCGGATATGGAGAAAGAACAGCTTTTTCAATTGCCGATTTTGCGGAGTCGTTATCATGACCTGACTAAGTCTGAACGTCGTATTGCCGATTATATCGCAGAGAATGAAAAAAACATTATGGAACAGACGATTTCTGATATTGCTGTCCAGACAAAAAGTTCGGAGATCACAGTATCACGCTTTTGTAAAAAGTTAGGGTTCAGCGGCTTACAGAGCTTGAAGATTGCTTTGGCCGGAGAACTGTTGGGTCCGGATGAATCGATTTATTTGGATATACAAAAGGCCGATTCTTATGAAGCCATAGCAGGAAAGCTCTTTCGTAATATAAATGATGGGTTGCAAGATACATTAAAAGTGCTTGATTTTAGGGCTATAGAAAAAGCGGTCGGTGTATTATGCAAGGCTCGGCGTATTGCAGTATATGGCTTTGGCAATTCGGCGACGGTTTGCCGGGATATTGAAACGAGATTTTTACGCTTTGGCATGATGGTCAACGCCTACAGTGATTCTCATATGCAGGTAACGTCAGCATCTTTATTGACTGAAGCGGATGCGGTGATCGCGGTTTCGCATACGGGCGCTACAATTGAACTTTTGCAATCTGTAGATATTGCCAAAGCCAATGCTGTGCCGGTCATTGCTATTACAAGTTATGTGCGTTCATCTCTAGCAAAGAAAGCTGATATCATCCTTCATGGGATGGGGCGAGAGGTAAAATACAGATCAGAAGCAGTTGCTTCAAGGTTTGTGCATTTTGCTATAGCCGATTTATTGTATACGGGAGTCTCTCTACAAAACAGTGAAGAGTATGTCGACCATATGCAAAAAATGCGTCAAGTGATCGCGAAAAAGCGGGTTTGATTATTTTTAAAAAAAATGAAAAAACCTGTTGACAAACTGAGCAAAAGCCTGTATCATAATACAAGTCGCTGATGACAAGGAACACGAAAGACTTGGTCTTCCGGTCCTTAAGAAAAAAAGGGTTGA
>Ga0183099_1000310_pt1 | contig 38405 bp, 25 predicted proteins | sample Biomet1_FD_127788 | JGI IMG/M metagenome (GOLD analysis project Ga0183099, IMG submission 127788) | Microbial communities from bioreactor (seeded with anoxic lake sediment) at LBNL, California, USA - Biofuel metagenome 1 | ecosystem: Engineered > Bioreactor > Anaerobic > Unclassified ... | reverse complement strand
CAATGTAGGCGGTGTTATAGAAACAGCATCATGGAAACACCTTCCGGATGCTATTCTTTTGGCTTGGCAAGCAGGTCAGGAAGGTGGCAATACTGTGGCTGATGCACTGAAAGGAACAGTCAACCCATCTGGTCACTTACCGATGACTTTCCCGATGGAATATACCGATCATCCATCATCGCGCAACTTCCCTGCTGGATTTGTTTCTAGCGATAATGATGAACAAAATACTACTTTGCTCAAAAAGAAAAATGTTGGCTATACCAATTACGAAGAAGATATCTGGGTAGGTTACCGTTATTTCAATACCAATAAAAAGGAAGTATCTTATCCGTTTGGTTACGGACTGTCCTACACCACTTTCAATTATAGCAATGCCGATTTTAAGAAGGCAGGTAATGATTGGAAAGTTACAGTGAAAGTAACCAATACCGGAAAGGTTGCCGGCAAAGAAGTTGCTCAGGTTTACATAAAAGCAGCTCCTGGCGAAGTAAAGAAACCATTGTGCGAACTTAAAGCTTTTGGTAAGACTCAACTATTGTCTCCCGGACAAAGTGAGCTTCTTACAATGACCATTAAGAACTCCGATCTGGCTTCGTTTAACGAAGGTAAATCTGCCTGGGTAGTTGATGCCGGACAATACACCGCCCTCATTGGTGCTTCTGTAGCCGATATCCGTCAGTCAGTGCCCTTCGCTGTAGCCAAATCACAGATTACCGAAGTACACAATGTATTAAAAATGAAGAATGAAATTAATCAAATGAAGTAAGACTAAATTAATTCTATAACGAAAAAGACGTGGCTTTCAAATGAAGAAAACCACGTCTTTTTTAATACAACTAACGAGATTAATCCCGATTATGTGATTTATAGAAAATTTATTTTACTCCCAACAATTCCACTTCAAAAATGAGAGTAGAGTAGGGCTTAATCTTTCCTGCAGCACGGGTACCATATCCCAGCATATATGGAATGTAAATTATCCAGCGCGAACCAAGAGGCATAGCCTGCAAAGCTTCCTGCCAACCAGTAATCACCTCATTCACACGAAATGATTCAGGACGTTTGCGGCTAAAAGAGTCGTCAAATACCGTGCCGTCAATCAGTGTACCTTTATAATGCACCTTCACGGTACTTTTCGCACTAGGCACAGGGCCTTTTCCTTGCAATATTACTTTATACTGCACTCCGCAAGGTAGTTCCATAACACCTTCTTCGTTCAGGTTCTCTTCCAGAAAGAGCATATTTGCTTCTTTGTAATCTTTATGTTTTAAGCTCATAATTGTTCTGTTTTATTATTGAATTATATCTGTTCAGGTATGTTTTCAGTGCAAATGTACTATAATTCGTTATATTTTTGCCAGTTTATTCCTGTCAAGGACTGTAACAACCCGGCCTTCGGTTTTGATAATGCCTTCATCCTCCAGCTCCTTTATTATACGGGCAAGTGATGGACGTTGTACTCCGAAGTACTCAGCAAGTTGAGTTCTTGTACGTTTAAGTATAAAGTAGTTCTTTTCTGGAGTAGTCTTTTCCAGTAAAAAAATAGCCAGCTTATATTTGAGGCTTTTGAGAGATATCATTTGCAACTTCATTGACAGAAAAACGGCCATATTGGAATTTAGTGTCAAAAAGTTAATCATCAGTTTTTCATTATGAACCATTTCATTGAGCCAGTCCGATTTGGCTATTTTCAGAAAAGTACATGGTTCCATTGTTACTACATCAACAGGGTATTTGTTGTTATTTGCAAAGATAAAAGCCGGTGCAAGAGGCATTACAGCTTCCAGCAATTCTATTTCCAGAACATTTCCTTCCTGTGTAATCATTTGAGTTCGTACCACACCTTCTACCAATAAATATAAATAATTGATCACATCTCCTTGCCGGACTACCGTTTCACCTTTCCTGAAACTGATTTTAGCCTTTACATTTCTTTCTAAAAAAGCGTCATGCTCTTCCTTACTCATATTATTGAATAGCGGACAGATGGTTAAATCTCTTTTATTCATATCTTTTTGTTTTGCAGAATTCGTACTTGCTAAGTAAACAAACTTAATTCAGGAAGATATAAATTTCTCCGATTAAATATTGTTAAAAGCTATATAGTGTAATCTGGGTTACAGTTTTTGGCTTGTCACTCATGTACCTTTGTTGCATAAGAAAGATGAATTGATCATCTGAAGAATTAGTAGTATAAACCAATAAAAAATAGAGTTATGGATGAAGATATTGAAATTTGCCATTGCAATGGTATAATGAAAAGTGAAATAGTGAAAGCTATCAAAGAAAAAGGGTTAACCACGGCAGATGAAGTAGGTGAAGAAACTACTGCCGGAACAGTTTGTGGAAGTTGCATTCCTGATATTGAAGATATATTAAATGAAGTAAACGGTTAAAGTTCAAATGTATGAAAGATTTAAGGAATATGAAAGTAGGTGATATTGTCACTGAAGATTTTAGAGCTGCAGAGATATTTAAACGAGAAGGTATTGATTTTTGCTGCGGTGGAAATCAAAGCTTGGAACAGGCTGCAAAAGAGAAGAATCTGAATATAGCTGAAATTGAATATAAGCTGAATAATCTGGATGAGGTAGTTTCAAACAGACAGCTAAACTATAATGACTGGAATTTAGACTTTTTGTGTGATTACATAGTAAATGAATATCATAACAAGGTTTATAAACTTTTACCTCAATTAACGGAATATCTGAATAAACTAGTTCAGGTTCATGGAGCTAATCACCCCGAACTGAAAGAAATTGCTGATTTGTTTGCATTGGTAAATACAGAATTGCCTATACATCAGCGACAGGAAGAAGAGGTGTTTTTCCCGGCTATTAAGGAAGCACTGCGCACTAATTCAGTGCAGGCCAAAGAAATCATTACTTCACAAATAGCTCCGATGATGGATGAGCATGAACTTATAGGTGGTACGATAGACAAGATAAATGTGTTGAGTAAGAAATATTCTGTTCCTGATGATGGCTGTAATACCTATCGTCTGACTTATAAATTACTTGAAGAGTTTGAAGATGATCTGCATACGCATGTGCATCTGGAAAATAATATTTTGTATCCTAAAGCATTAAACTTAACCAAATAGAGAGGAATATTCATTAAATATTCTGAGTAAAAACAGTAGTTATGGAAAGAGCAAGTGAAGAATTGAGAAATGAGCATGAAGCTATTAAGATAGCTCTGAGCATTTTAGATAGCATAGCAACAAAGATACAGCAAAGTGAAAATGTAGATGTGCAGGATTTAAAAGATTTAGTAGAGTTTGTGGTTCTTTTTGCCGACAAGAATCATCATGGAAAGGAAGAAGATTTATACTTCCCTTCTCTTGAAGAAGCTGGCATTCCTAAAGATGGCGGACCTATTGGTGTAATGCTGGCAGAACACGAACAGGGAAGAAGCAATATCCGTGCAATGAGAGAAAGTGTTTCTGAGCAAGATGCTGATCTTCATACTTTTGCAGACGCTGCATTCTCTTATGTTGCTTTAATGAGAAATCATATTGAAAAAGAGAACAACATTTTGTTTATGATGGGAGATCGTATGATTCCCGGAGGTATACAGAATGAGCTATTAACAAAATTCAGAGAACACGAAGAAAAGGTTCTTGATGAAGAAAAGTATAATGAACTTCAGGTGTTATTGTCAAAGCTAGCGAAGAAATATCTGAGCTGATATAAATTATAAAGATGAATGTAAAAAGGCAGCAAACGAAAATTGCTGCCTTTTTTGAAATATTTCCAGTTTCAGTACTTATTAATTAAGCCCAAAAGATTTCATATCTTCTTCCACGATTGTGATAGTCTGAACACCAAAATTATCCTGAACAATTTTTAAAAGGTTAGGAGTTAAGAAGCCAGGCAAAGTAGGACCGATATGTGTATTTTTTATTCCAAGATATAGCAGGGCAAGATGAACAATGATTGCTTTCTGCTCGTACCAGGCAATATTAAAGATGATTGGTAATTTGTTGATATCGTCCAGATTCAGAACTTCTTTTAATTTGAGCGCAACTACTGCCCATGAATATGAATCATTGCACTGACCGGCATCGAGTACTCTTGGTATACCGTTGATGTCGCCCAATTTCAACTTGTTATAACGATATTTGGCACATCCGGAAGTAAGAATTACGGTGTCTTTAGGTAGTTGTTTTGCAAATTCAGTATAATATTCACGGCTTTTCTGGCGGGCATCACAGCCTGACATAACCACCAGTTTTTTTATAGCTCCGGAATTTACAGCTTCCAGAATCTTATCGGCAAGAGATAAGACCTGATTGTGTGCAAAGCCGATAGTTATTTCACCATTCTCAATTTCAGTAGGAAGCGGACATTTCTTTGCCAACTCTATGATTTCAGAGAAGTCTTTATGACCATTAGCCAGTTTCTTATCAATCACTTTCCATTCGGGCATTCCAGCAGCTCCTGTTGTAAATATCCTGTCGTTATAGGTTGTCGTTTTGCGCGGAGGTACCAGGCAATTGGTAGTGAATAGAACCGGGCCATTAAATGTTTCAAATTCATCAAGCTGGCGGTGCCATGCATTTCCGTAGTTTCCCACCAGATGTTTGTACTTCTTAAAATGAGGGTAGGCATGAGAAGGCAACATCTCGGAATGAGTGTAAATATCAACACCTTTACCTTCGGTCTGAATTAAAAGTTGTTCCAAATCATTCAGGTCATGTCCGCTAACAAGAATACCCGGATTTTTACCAACTCCGATGTTAACCTTAGAAATCTCAGGATTTCCAAAAGTGGAAGTGTTTGCTTTATCAAGTAAAGCCATCACCTTAACTCCATGTTCACCGGTTCTTACAAGCCAGTCGAGCATATCTTTTAAGTTCATAGGTCTGGAGATCATGACAAGAGTCTCTTCCATGAAGTTGTATATATCCTGTTCTTCAAATCCCAGATTGAAGGCGTGTTCCGCATAGGCTGCAATGCCTTTTATGCCAAACAATGTATACTGTTTCAATGCACGGATATCTTCGTCTTTGTCAAAGAATAAAGTGCTGACCTGCTTTGCTTTTTCATAAAAGTCTGCTTCGCTTGTTCCTTTCCAGTCAAGTGCATCATTCTTTTCACTAATATGTGCTTTTGTTTTCAGGTTATCCCGGAGAGTGATGCAATCATTGATAGCCTTCATTATTGCTTTGTTATCAAAATTGGCATTTGTAATTGTGATAAACAGGCCATTAGTAATATGTTTGCTCTCTACATTGGTATCTATCCCTTTCTTTCGGGCTTCAATAGTTGCAAATGCAAGACCCTGACACGCAAATATTAATAAATCCTGAATATTGGCGGTATCTTCTTTTTTACCGCAAACTCCGTTAATGGTGCAGCCCGTATTCTTGGCTGTTTCCTGACACTGGTTACAAAACATGCTCATAGTATTTCAGTTTTTAAAAGTTAATATACAAAGATGCCGGCTCAAAAAATCAGTATACAATAAACAAATAGAAAAATAATTAGTTTATTTACTTTTGGACTTTTACAAGTATATAACATAACTATAACACAAAATATAGAATATGTTTTACTTAGTCAGAGAGTGATTGATATTCCATATTAGTGAATTATACCCAATCCCTCAGAAAGGAATAGTATGCAAGTGCAATAATTAGTAGTCTGATTTATTTCCTGGTTTAATATATTTATGTAATATTGTACTCTCAATTCATTTGATATGGCACCATTCTCAAAAGAAATAAGAACATATACCTTTTCCGAATTTGAAGGAAATAATCCTTCTTTCTCGCTCAGACGACTCGAAGATTTGTATCGCATGAAACACGGCGAATCCGATATTCCGCATCGTCATGATTATTATACCATTATTTTTTTTGAGAAGGGAGCCGGAACTCACATTGTTGACTTTACTGAGTATCCGATTGAAGATCACAGCATTTATTTTATTATTCCCGGACAGATGCATCAGGTAATACCTACTTCCGAACCTAAAGGCTGGACAATGAAATTTACCGATGAGTTTTTAATATCCAATTCCATTTCCGATAAACTGATAAATAGCATTTACCTGTTCAATGAATACGGTCAGTCACCTCCGCTGTCAATCAATGAAATACAAATGCCTGTCTATCTCAATATAATTTCTCAGATAGAGTTTTTTTCTAACTCTCTGGAAAGCTATACGCAGGAAGCCATTGGTGCATTGATGAAACTTTTCTTTATACAAAGCAATAATCATTGTTCGCTGCACAAAAGCAATAATCCACAGTTGCAGGAAACCACCAATCAGCTGTTGCATTCGTTCAAACAACTGCTGAACAAACATTATGCTTCCATGCATCTGGTGGCCGATTATGCCAATAAATTAAATGTTACCGCCGATTATCTGAATAAAACGGTAAAAAGCATTACCGGCAAATCTGCCAAAGATCATATTCAGACTAAAATAATTATCGAAGCAAAGCGTTCACTACTTTTTAGTGAGATCAGCAGCAAAGAGCTGGCTTACGAACTCGGCTTTGAAGAATCGGCCCATTTCAATAACTTTTTTAAGAAGATTACCAGTCAAACTCCCTCCGAATTTCGTGTTTTAGCACGTCAGTCCTGATTTTTGCAATCATTCACCTGATTTCATTACTTCGTCAGCCATATTACCGCCGTATCTTTGTTACATCAAATTCAAGGAGAGTTTGAACAGTAATAAAGAACAGAAGTATGAAAACAATATTGCATAAATCAGAGACACGTGGACATGCCAATCATGGCTGGCTCGATACTCGCCATACTTTTAGCTTTGCTGATTATTACAACCCTCAACGTGTACATTTTGGTATGCTAAGAGTACTAAACGATGATCGCATAGCACCAGGAGAAGGTTTCGGCAAGCATCCTCACGACAACATGGAGATAATTACCATTCCACTTTACGGCGATCTGGAACATAAGGACAGCATGGGCAATCATGGCGTTATCACTACCGGCGAAATTCAGGTTATGAGTGCCGGGACCGGCATTTTCCATAGTGAGTTCAATAAGAATAAGGATAAAGAAGTCGGGCTACTGCAAATATGGGTTTTCCCCAACAAAAAGAATGTAACACCGCGGTATGATCAGATTACTTTGGCCGATATTCAGAAACCCGATGAATTTTATCAGATACTTTCACCTAACTCCGAAGATCAGGGAGTATGGATATATCAGAATGCCTGGTTCCATTTAGGCGATTTGTCTGAAGGATGGAAAGGAACGTACCAACTGAAAGATAAGAAAAACGGTGTTTACTTCTTTGTAATAGAAGGAAAAGTAATAGTTACCGGACAGGAGTTGAACAGAAGAGATGGGTTAGGTGTTAGTGAAGCAGAGTCAATAGAAATAACAACATCTGCAAAAACAAAACTTCTGGTAATGGAAGTACCAATGCAATAATCAAGTTAAAAATATTATAATTTTAAAAAATAGACATTATGGATGCAATTAAAAAATTCTTAGCAACAGACCAACAATCATGGTCATTATTAGTAGCACGTTTGGCGTTAGGCCTTGTTATATTACCTCACGGAATGCAAAAAGCCCTCGGAGCTTTCGGAGGATACGGCTTTTCCGGCACACTCGGAGCCTTTCAATCCATGGGAATGCCACTTCTCATTGGAGTTCTGGTAATTCTGGCAGAATTTGTAGGAAGTATAGGTATTCTTGTTGGAGCCGGAACCCGCTTTATGGCTTTCTCAGTTGGCCTCACTATGGCAGGAGCTGCTGTCCTTGGCGGACATATCAACAATGGTTTTTTCATGAACTGGTTCGGAGCGCAAAAGGGCGAAGGTATTGAATACTTCATTCTTGTTGTTGGCCTGGCTCTTGTTCTTCTCATTGGCGGAAGCGGACGCTATGCTGTAGATAATCTTATTTCAAAGAAACTTAAATAATCAATTACAATTTTAGTAAGAAACGGATAACTTCCGTATTAAATAGTGCTTTAACTTAAAAAGAATGAATATGAAAAAACTGATTTATCTTGTCTTATCTGCAATACTTTCATTTACGACAGTAAGTGCAGAAGCTCAAAATGTAAAAAAGAGCACAACTCCTAGTCAAAAAGAAATTAATAAATTGCGTGCAGAAATTAAAGCTTTGACAGCCAATAATGCTGTTATTGCAAAAAATCTTGTTACTTTTGATACGCTTGATTATACTGTATTCAGTAATCAGCAGTGGGTTCGTTTACACGAGAGCCATTCTAAAAACATTAAGGTAAACTGGCCTGATGGACATTTCACTATTGGAATTGAACGCCACATTGCAGATTTGAGCGCTATGTTCGTTTATGCTCCCAATACACAAATTAAAGAACACCCTATTCGTTTTGGATCAGGTAACATGACTTGTGTAATTGGTGTTATGACTGGTACTTTTACAAAGCCGATGCCTATAGGTGATGGAAAATTTATCCAACCAACCGGCAAATCTTTCAAATTACCGATGTGTACTGTAGGAATCTGGAAAGACGGAGTAATGATTGAAGAATATCTATTTTGGGACAATCAAACCTATATGAATCAGTTAGGTTTAGGAAAATAATCACTCAATAAAAAGTATTAACTTTAAAAACAAGAAAAATGGAACCGAAAATTGCTAAAAAAGGGCCTTATGAAGTAGAATTGGAAGCAGGTAAAACATATCACTGGTGTACTTGCGGTGAAAGCAAAAACCAACCGTTTTGTGATGGTTCACATCATGGAACTGAGTTTAAACCATTGGCCTTTGAAGCTAAAGAAACAGGCAAGGCGCATTTATGCGGATGTAAACACACAAAGAATCCTTCTTACTGCGATGGATCTCACCACAAATTGTAATATACATAGGATATTAGGTGAAGTAAATATTTAGATCAATAAGGTTTTGATTTTTATATAAAAAGGTAAAAAGATAGTAAAAGGCAGTAATCGAGATTACTGCCTTTTTTGATAAATAATTTTTTGTTGGCTTGAAGAATGTCTGTTAGAAAAGGATATATTTTGGATTATAAACTATTGTTTTTTATGTAATCCATCTTTATATTCAGAGGGAGTGATTCTCATTTGTTTTTTGAAGCATTTACTGAAATACTTTGGATCATTGAATCCCGTCATGTATGCGACTTGTGAGAAATTGAATTTATCAGTTTCTATAAGCTGTGCAGCGCGTTTTATCCGTATCTCACGAATGAAGTCAACAGGTGAAAGACCTACAATAGATCTCAGCTTTTTGTAAAAAACCGTGCGACTTAGCATCAAATTCTCTGCTATTTCATCTATTGTAAGCTCAGAGTTGTCCATTTGCTCTTCCATGAAATCCATAATCTGTTGAATAAATAGCTCGTCATAAGATGCTATTTTGGGTGTAGAAGGAGAAAGCATACTCGATGTTTCTATTCCCTGCTTGTTGGAGAGACTAGCCATATACATTTCTTGAAGCAATTGTCGTTGTTTGAGTAATGACACAATTCGTGCTTTAAGATAGGAAGAGCTGAATGGTTTGGTGATGTAATCGTCAATGCCTTGTTCAAGCCCTTTAATACGGTCATCTAATGAAGATTTTGCTGATAATAATATAATTGGTATGTGGCATGTATTGCGATTTTCTTTTATTTCTTTTACCATGTCGAGGCCATCCATGATTGGCATCATTACATCACTGATAATTAGATCTGGAATAAACTGCAAGGCTTTTTCTACTCCTTCCTTTCCATTGGAAGCCTCAATTATCTGGTAGTTTGTATTAAGAATATCTCGCAGGAAACTTCTTAATTCATAGTTGTCTTCTACAATTAAAATGGAACATTCTTCTTCATTATCAAAGGAGTTTTTTGCTAATTCTTTATTGCATTCTAGTTCTTTTTGAGACAGATTATTTATCTCAGGACTATCATTTAAGATGAATTCTGCCCGTGCATCAGCTTCATAAATTTCTCGCCTCAGTGGCAGATTTATTCTGAACTCACTGCCTTTACCTAATTCGCTTTTCACCTGTATATCTCCATGATGTAACTCAACCATTTCTTTAACTAATGAAAGCCCTATGCCAGATGAAGGCTGTAGAAAATTGCTTTTAGTCAGTGTTCCAAAACGCTGGAACAGAGAAGTCAATTTACCAGGCTCAATTCCAATACCTTCGTCAGTTACCGAAATAGAAAAATAATTTTTGTTACTACTTAATCCTATTTTGACAGATTTTCCATAAGAAGTATATTTGAATGCATTAGATAGCAAATTAAAGAGTATCTTTTCAAATTTGTCTCTGTCTATCCATGCATAGATGGTTGCACCATCTGTCTGCAGGCTATAGTTTATCTGCTTTTCTTTTGCTATCAGGTCAAAATTACCCATAACTTTATTTAATAATTCAGAGATCTCTGTTTCTTCTATGAACAACCTCATTTTCTTATTCTGAATCTTTCTGAAATCCAAAATCTGATTTACCAAACGTAACATACGTTCTGTATTCTTTTGTACCAGAGTGAGATGGTTGCGCGCTTTTAAAGAAAGCTCTTCGCATTCCAATACTTCATTAACGGGGCTCGAGATGAGCGTTAATGGTGTACGAAATTCATGAGAAATATCGGTGAAAAATTTTAATTTTATTTCGGCCAGCTCTTGTTCGATATTTACCTGATGACGTAGCCTGTATATATAGAACAGTATGTAAACAGTTATTAACGTAACACATACGAACAGAAACAGATACAATACCCAGGCCCAATATGTTTCCCAAAATGTAGGTAAGACATGTACAGACAAACTGCGAATATTATTGACCCAAAAGCCATCACCATTAGTAGAACGTATTTGTAACTCATATTCGCCTGGAGGTAAATTAATGTAGTTGGCGGTACGGTTTTTATCTACATAGTTCCAATTCTTTTCCAACCCTTTTAGTTTGTATGCATAATTTATCTCATCAGGATTTGTGAAGTCAATAGCTGCAAATTGAAAGGTGACATTTCGTTCTGAAGGTTTTAATGATAATACTTTCAACTTATTTAGGGAGATTTCCTGAGTTCTTCCCTGAATCTTTAGTCCTGTAAAGACAATGTTGGGTATATATCTACTCTTCCTCATTTTATCAGTATTTACTGTTAATAGGCCTATATCTGTTCCCAAAAGGAGACGGCTATCAGACATGAAAATTGAAGAAGCTTCAGAAAAATTAGATTCTTGCTGTATAAAATTGGAACTAAAATTATCAAACACTTCACGGTTAGGGTCAAATCTGGATAAACTATTCTCGGATACAGCCCATAAATAACCGTGAGTGTCTTCAGAAATGGACGATACAAGGTCGGATCCCAGTCCATTTGCCATTGTATAGTGTTTAAAACGAATAAAATCAGTAAGTAAATTACTCGATAGAATTTTATTGATTCCACCCGTTAATGTTGCAATATAGGTTACGTTTCTTCTATCTGTAAATGTATACATAATATCATTTCCGCTGAGGCTGGATGAAATTTTGGGTATACGCATGTTTCGGTAGAACTTAATTTCTTCAGGCTGCCTGAATTGTTCTGAGAATGTTATCAATCCATCCGTTGTTCCAATGAGAATTACCCCTTTCGGAGTTTTACTAATATGCCTTATACGCATACCATGCTCATCAGGATAGTTTTTTAATATATTGCCACTATGCAGAAACTTCATGTTACCATGCTGATCTTCTTGCAATAAGTTTAATCCACCTCCATAAGTCCCTATCCATATACGACCTTTATCGTCTTGGCAAATACTATATATACTGTTGTGACTGATGCTGTATAAATCGTTATCCTGATGTATGTATCGTTTTATGCCAAATTGATTGGGACTTTTGGCATTCAATCTGAATAGCCCATCTTTTTTGGTCCCCATCCATATCGTTCCTCTATTATCAGCAAAAATGCAGTATACATTTCGTCCGAAAGAGACTTGTGTTTTACTAATTGTTCCTTGAGCATTTAGATATCCGAATAAAGACCCATCTTGGTTGAAAATACGTATTGCACCATTTTTGGAAGCAACCCATATTCTTTTTAATGAATCTTTGAATAAACAACGAGTTTCATATTTTTGGTTGTTCAATTTTTCCTCATATCTATGAGGAAAGAAAGAGATTTTTTGTGCACCCCTATTGCAAGCTAGCCAGCAATTCCCTTGATGGTCAATAAAGTAATTCATTATATTGGGTGCGAAAATTGATTTTGGGTTGCCTGCTTCAGTCATAAATGAAGTTAATTTGTTAGATTTAGGGTCAAAATAAGAAAAATTCCCATCTGTTGGTACCACCCAAACGGTGCCTACTTTATCTTCAAAAATCAGTTTTCTATTTTTTCGTTCATATTTTATAATTTCTTCTGGAGAGGTTACAAAATGTTTTATATCTCCCGTATGCATATTCAATCTGACTATTCCCGGCTCTTTTGTAAACATCCAAACGTAACCTTTACTATCTTTGAAAACAAGCTCAATATCATTAATAGGTTGTTTGTTGGTTCGGATATCGTACAATTTATACTGTTCACTTCGCATATTCATTGCTAGCAAACCTTTATTTGTTCCTATTAAGAGAGAACCGTCTTTAGTTTGTTCAACGGTATTGATCCTGGTAACTTCGTCGGGCAGTTTTATAAATTTTAATTGCTGTGTGGCAACATTGTAAACCGCTATTCTGTCTGATGAAGACACAAGAAATATTGAGCCACCATATTCTTTAATATATTGGAAAGGAAAATCACTTCTGATTTTTTTCTTTCCGATTATATTAATACCCTTATTAGTTAGTATCCATTCATCATTTTGAGAGTCTTGAAAAACAGAAAAAACAGAGTTGCCTTTCAGTGTTTGGTTATAGGTTCCATATTGATATATTCCATTACCGCTTTTACACTGACGATCATCCACTCTAAAGGCATTTCCACCATTGCAAATTATCCAGCTAATACCTTTCTTTAATGGATATACCGATTTAATATTGTATGTTTGATGGTGTATGTTCTCAGTTGGAAGCAATACATCTATAAACTTCTCATTAGTCGTGTCGAATAAGTAAATCCGATTGTCGTAAGTCTGACACCAGATGTCATCATATCTGGTTTCCCAAATACAAGAGATACGGTTACTCGTTAAGGTGCATCCATCGCCAGGCAGTGCCTTATAATTTCTAAATTCGTATCCATCATATCTATTTAGACCATTCCAGGTACTAAACCAAATATATCCATTCTGATCTTGCAAAATAGTCGTAACAAATCCATTAGACAAACCATTATTAACAGTAAATGGTTTAACCTTGCACAACGGCTGGGCTGTTAGTGCCAGAAAAGGAATCAAAAGGTATAAGCATAAAAAAAATAGATATTTTCTCATAGTACGGTCTTCTTGATATTGCAGGGCAAAAATACAACAATCAGATTAATAAACCATACACGAATACCCGATTAAATAGATAATACATAGTTTTCTCACATTATCTCTTAGTGTCCTCTTAACTGAACAGATATTCCCCTAAAATATACTTAACAAATTGGTATCTTTGCATTGTAATACAGAACGCAAATAATTTTTCATTTACGAATTCGTTGCTCTGTTATTTTTTCTATAACTTGCCAACGGTTATCATGCTTAATCGGTTGGATAACTGATTTAAAACAAATTCATAATATAAATAAAAAACAAATGATTAGAATATCTACCTGGGGATTGCTTAGTTGTATATTTTTTAGCACAGGATGCAAATCGGAACACAAATATGTTTTGCAGCCCGTGAACGAATATAAAGAGTATGTAATAGATGCTGAATCTGAACTTTCGACTTCGAATCTCTACACTTTCGAAGATCATGGAAAAGAGTATCTTACTTTTCCTGTTCACAACAAAAGAGCCATATTGATTTATGATTTGTCGTCTGGAAAATTAGTTCACAATTTCTTTTTCAATGTAGCCTCTCCCCGGGGAATAGGGACTGAACTTTATGGCTATTATGCAAAAGATTTGGGCCATATCTATGTTCCTGACTTTATGCAAAAAGTAATTTATGAAACTGACACCACCGGTGTTTTCAAAAAAACAATTAATTTCAGTACTACTGATGACGGACTGAAACCGATGCGTGCATACTATAATAATCTGCATAATGTCCAGCTAACTTTTATAGACAATAAGCTTTATATACCCCAACAAATGAATGCCAATCTTGGTAGCTCATGTGTAGAAAAAAGTCCGATAGGTATAACTGTCGATACGGTGAACGGAGATGTTCGTAAGCTACCCATGAATTTTCCATCTCTCATTACTTCGAAGGAACTAAGGAACTGTATAGAAGGAAGCCTGCCTTATAGCGAAACATTCGATGGAAAACGCTTCATTTACTCTTTCAGTATGGACGAAAATCTGTATGTAGTATCCCCCGATCATCACAAGATACAAAAGATAAAAGCCAAAAGTTCAGATATACCTGAAATAAAATTCAGAAAGATCCCATCCGATTTTTCTAAAACGTTGAAAATGACTTGTGAGATGGCTACTTACGGAAACATTATTTATGATAAATATCGTCAGGTTTATTATCGCTTTGCTTATCCTGAATCAAAATTGGCAGACGATGAGGACTTCTTAAAAATTTTAAACTCTGGTAAGAAAGAGTTTTCAATCATTATTCTGGATAAAAACTTTAATATTTTAGGTGAGACCAAATTCCCTCCATTCACGTATTTGCCCCATATCTTCTTCATTTGTAAGGATGGCCTGTATTTGAGTGTCAATCATTTCAAACGAAAAGATTTCTGCGACTGGAAACTTCGTTTTCAGAAAATTGAGTTGATAAAACAATGACCTGATTTCGGAAATAAATAATAGAGTTTTGAATAAATAGATTTTTTCGTATTGTGATAAAAGAAAAAGGCCGCGTCAAAAGTAATATCTTTTGGCGCGGCCTCTAATTTATTATTTCCTCAAATCTAATTTGGGGTTACATTTTTTCTCCACCTTGGGTCACCGATGCCTAATTTATAAATCTCGTGATTTCTCACTGCATCAGTGTTTTTGTAATAAAGACCGTTGAGGTCGTATTCGTGCATATTAACATCACCGTTTTTGCCAAGTGAGTTCGGACTTACCATCAAGTCAGCAGGAGAGATACCTACCACGCCTGTCTTAACCTCCGTTTCACTTTTGCCATAAACATTATATTTACCGGCACCTTGGCTCGTAGAGCTAAATCCATTGGAAGAAAATATACTACCATTGTTCAAATTTGTATTTGTAGAGTAATTATTCCTAACGTAGAAGTTTACTCCGTTGAAGTTACGGATATCCATACCTTGCAGATACATAGACCTGGTGTCGCCATCAGCCTTATGCTGAATGAACAGATTCTTCTCAACAGTAAATGAACTGTTCGACGGATTGTAACGCATACTGAACAATAATCGACCATTAGAGCGAGTACTGAAGTTGAAGAATGTATTGTTTGACAAATTAATATTCCATCTTACGTCAGCTCCCCAGGATCTGTTCTTTGCCTCAGAAAGGAAGTTATCACGTGGGCTGTCAATGAATGAACAGTTAGTAATATTCATGTCATTGTATACCGTTGTGTTATCGTTAGCAGCATCTTCCTGAATCCAGGCATATCCGCGTCCATTGCTATCATACAGACCACAGTTGTAGAACAAACAATTGTCTGTAATCCAGTGACGGACAACCCGGTATGAATTTCCCTGGAAACGAACCCAGCCACGAATCATGCGTTGGAACTCACAATTACGAATTTCAAATGATTCAAGAATGAAAGGCATAGCCTGTGAGTATTGATTGATAAAGTAGTTGCCCAAACCTGTAGTAGCAGTAGAAGGCTTGTTCAGATAATTATAGGCTTCAGGAGCATCAAATTTGATGTTATCAAATACAATAGATTCCACATTAATACCGCCCATCTCACCATTCATCGCATTACGTCCAAATGAGAAATTACAGTTATAAGGATTTCCATTTACATCTTTACCAACAGCCATCAGTACGGTAGCTTTTTCTGCACCCGTAGTTTTCAGAGTGAAGCCCTTTGACATGGTGATGGTATTCTGCATGTAATAAGTCTTTCCACTTTCAAGCAGGAATACAGTACCTTCTGCCAAAGAATTGTCCGACATGTATTTTTGTATTACAGTATCTATCCGGCATGCCTTATAAGTATGTGCACCTTGAATTGTGTCATTCGGGTCATAGTTGTATTTGATGGTAATAGGATCGCCTACTTTACCTTTCATACGCACCATAACAGTATTATACAGACGATCCCAATAGCGTTTCACTCTGTTATTCAAACCATTTACAACATACACGGCATTCGGAGACAGACCCTGAACATCAATATAACCTCTCTGAATATCCTCTTGAGTTAGCTTTATGCTTTGCGATGGCAGATTTTTATTATCATAAGAAGGTGCAACTGTAATCTGGTCCAACGGGAATTTTCCGTCTATGACTTCCAGATTGACATCGTTAGCCTTTTCTGTCAAATTGAAATTTATACGCATAGTAGTTTCTGTAACGTCATCCACAGTTATTACTTTAGGAATATTGCTACCGCGTGTCAAAGTAATATAACCTATATAATCAGAAGGATGTGCTCCATCTCCATAGCCAAACCATTTTGAATTGTAGGCTTCACCTCTTTTTGACAAAGTCTGGATAGCAAATCTAAAAGCTACTTCATATTGCAGATCCGGAATAGTCATACTGAGAACATCCGGACCAACAATCGTATCAATAAGGCAATCTGTATCAAACGAGGTTCCCTGAATGACCATTTTGATACGATACCCTGCAGCACCGTCAATACCAAACCAATTCAGATATACATCATTTTTAGTGCCCTCCTTTATACCGCTTGAATAAATGTCGTTGCTAATGCCTGTAGTCTTATAGTCTCTGAACATCGTCATGAATTCTCTGTCAGAGTCCTTTGGGCCTACCAGATCTTCATCCTTACAGGAATAAATGGATATTGCCATTAGGATGGCTGTAAAAAAATATAAAAATTTATGTTTCATAACGTCTTTATTTAATTAGTTATATCCGTAGTAGTTCTTGTAAACACCGTTACTTTTCTGAATAGCACTGTTAGGTATTGGAAGAATATAACGTACGGGAGGTAAGTTATTCTTGTCCATTATTGGGATAAAAGTTCCATACTCGTCAGCCTGAATAAAACCACGGAATGAGAATCTACACTGGTTGTTCGGGCATGACAAGCCTTCGTTATACCATTTGTAGAAATCGGCAACTTCATACCCTGTTCCTGGTGAATAAGCAAAAGCATACGGATTGTAGAAATCAATAATCTGTAGAGTTGTATTGGGGTATATATCCGTATTTTTAGGGTTGTCTGCAATCTTATAGAACATCTGAAAAGGATAATTATCAAATTCTTCTGTTCCCTCAACACTGTTGTCACCACCGGATGCGCATCCCATTGCATAGTACCTCATGAAGCTTTTGTAAACAACCTGCGAATATAGATTCCAGCGTACGAGGTCTTTCCAACGCATGTTTTCACCACCGAATTCAAACTTACGCTCATCAAAAATAGCTTTAAAGAAACTCTCTTTCGAAGCAGTTGCGGTTGCCACATAGTTGTTCACTTTCTCTGGACGATCTTCCGTCTTAAATGCACGGTTCCGTACCTCTTTGAGAGCAGCAATAGCTTTAGCACCATTGGCACCCGACACACCATCTTCAAGTTCGTTAACAGCTTCAGCATACATCAGCAACACATCAGCATAACGCATATATGGATAGTTGATACCTGTATTGCCTTTACTGGAAACTCCAAGTGCATTACCCGGTGATGTCCAGAACTTTGACCATTTATTGGCATGAACGCTATAATCATTACGTACAACAGGTTTTCCGTCATAGTTATAATACCACATACCTACCGTCTGGTTCAAACGAAGATCGTTACGATCGAAGTCATAACGGTAAAAAGCGTTCAGGCGAATACCTCCGCTGCTTTCTCCCCATACATTGATATCAGTAGTAATACCATTCAATGTACTTCCACTAGGACCATGTTGATAGCCTACAGAACCGCTTCCATTCTTTAAAAAAGGAATTTCAAAGATAGGATCGTCACCATTGTCAACGACATAGTTACATTCATCAACAAACACATCTTTGAATGATTTCGTCAAATGATGCGTGGATGAACTGATTACAGAATCGGCATAGATTTTCGCAATTTCGTAATACTCTTTATAATCATTCTGTCGTTTCATAGTACCCACATTCTGTGGATTGGTTTCATCGGGATAGAGTGAGTAACCACCTCGGGTCAACGCCATGCGGGCAATCATTGCATAACAAAATTCGCGTGAAACACGTTCTATACCATCAGTATTCTCTTTTGCATAATTCAAATGAGGAGCAGCTTTTCTCAAATCATTGATTAGTGTGGTCAGTATCTCATTTCTGTCAGTTATCGGAATAACCAGATTGTCTCCCAGATCATACGAAGGAGTAAAAGTAAAAGGTATATCACCGCAAAGAACAATCAAATCGTGATAAAACATGGCTCTCAACACTTTAGCTTCCCCCAATTGAGAAGAAACAAGAGTGTCTCCTTTCAAATACAAATCACTCTTTTCCACCCCCTTAATAAATATATTGGCCCGCTCTATTCCACTATAGGCAGCAGTCCACGCTTTAGAAATGGCAGAGCCGTTACGGGTTCCATCAAAACATTTAAAGTCAGAACCGCCAACATTTCTGATTTCCGAGCTGTAAGCAGAAAATTCAACGTCACTATTAAGCGCAAACGCATTCATGTAAGCATCCCCATAAGTATCACTTGACATTAGTGAAGCATAGACGGAGCTCAAACTCCGATTGATTTCATCTTTGCTTCCAAAGACGTAATCTTCACCATATTTTGACTCTGAACTAACATCCAGGTAATCAGAACATGAGGACAAGCCTGCCAATAAAAACAGGGCGATAAGTATTAATTTATTTTTTTTCATGTTGTAATCTCATTTATAGCGGGGTTAGAATGTAATATTTAAACCTAATAGGAAGTTACGGCTTCGTGGATAACGGTTGTAATCCACACCCGGAGTCAAACCAGTCTGCACGTCTACTTCAGGATCATATCCTGAATATTTGGTCCAAACAAATAAATTATAACCGCTAGTATAAAAACGAAGTCGTTCAATACCCATGCGTTTGCTCATTTTTTTAGGTAAGGTATAACCAATAGTTACGTCCTGCAAGCGAAGGAAAGAACCATCTTCAATAAATTTATCTATAGCCACTTTCTTACCAATATCAACAGGGCTGAAAGTCGTAGCCTTAGAGTTGATATCAATATACTCGTCTACACACCAATAGGTATTGAGCATACGATCACCCTGGTCATTGGCATAACGCCAGCGGTTAGGTTCTGCAAATTCGGCCAGTACATTATAGTAATTATTGCTATTTCCTTCAAACGAAGATAAAGTATAGCGAGTAGCGTTATTTACATCGAAGCCATACATGTATGCAAAGTTACATGAAAAATCAAAATTCTTCCAGGAACCATTAAAGCCGAAACCTCCGCTGAATTTAGGATTTGTATTACCTATAACTACCTTATCATTGTCATTAACGATATTCACGTCTTGTACACCATCCACGCCATCTACAAAGTTTTTGAACTTGAGCTTACCTGGTGCTGTACCAAACAATGCGTTACAATTTACTGTTCCCTCTTTGGCTTCATAATTATAATTGTTTGTCTTGTTGAACTCATCGAATCCGTAAAGGCCATCAGAAACATAGCCATAGATAAGTCCCAGCTGATCTCCTACTTTAAGGCAGTAGTCATAGTCGGATGATTTCCAACGAGAAGAAGTTGCCCAAATCACATCATCCACACCATTCAACTTGTCAATACGAGTTTTATTAGAGCCGAAAGTGAAATTTCCGTTTAATTTGAAATCGCGGCTGTCTACAATGGTAGCGTTGATAGTCAGCTCAAAACCGCGGTTAGTAACCTGACCGATGTTCTGCATCTGCTTAGTGTAACCTGTTGTTAAAGGAATCTCACTTTCATAAAGTAAGTCGTGAGTGGTGTTCCAATATATTTCCGGAGTAATAGTCAAACGTTCGCCAAATAAACCGAGATCAAAGGCAAGGTTGCGCGTCATAGTTGTCTCCCATTTAATTTTCGTATTCGGGAAAGTGCTACCACCTGAATTGACATAGTAGTCAGAACCTTTTTCATTCTTTTCAGCCCAACTAGGTCCACCTGATGAATTGATTACATACTGATAGCGCCACATGTCGTCAGTTATACGGTTGTTACCTGCCATACCAACAGCGGCACGAATCTTCAGATTAGAAATAAAGTTCAGCCCTTCCATAAACTTCTCTTTTTTCATTACCCACGCACCTGATACAGCAGGAAAGTATCCCCATTGATTGCCCGGTGCAAATTTCGTAGAACCATCAGTACGAAATGTAGCAGAGACCAGATATTTGCGGTCGAAGTTATAATTAGCCTGGCCAAAGAAAGAGGCAGTTCTATCAGGAGATGAAATGTAAGAGGTAGAACTATAAGGAGTACCCAGCCCCATATTGTTTAAAGCTTTCGTAGGACTAATTTCTTTCGGTAAATAGCGAACATTAAAATCACTGCCATGGCTCTGTGAGTGCTGCACTTCCTGACCTAGTAAGAACGACAGGTTGTGTTGCTTATCCAAGGTAAGGCCATAGCTCAATGTGTTAGTCCAGATATAGCTATCCGTTCTATTACTATTCTTATCAGCCACAGGCTGTTTTTCATAAGCCCCTGAAGTAAGATAACCCCAGAAACGATCCTGATTAGAAAAACCCATGCTCAACATACCTTCAGTACGGAATTGAAGTCCTTTCAGAATAGCCCATTCTAAAGAAACCTGATTGGTAAACGTATAAGAGTGTTGCATGTTATAATTCTGATCAATCTGTCCTTTGGGGTTTGTCAACTGGAAAAACTTTTCTTCTTCCGGGTCAACTGTTTCCGGAGCACGGTTCGCAAAGTCGCGTAAACCGTTGGTTGGGCGATAGCGAAGAATGTCAATGATACCACCATTACCTACATTATCAGCACCGGCACCGGCTGTACGACGATAACTTATACGTGAATTGACCAATAACTGCACTTTCGGAGAAAGTTGAGCGTTAAATTTCATATTCAGGTTGGTGCGTCGCACACCTGAGCCAATCAATACACCATTTTCGTCATTGTGAGTCAGCGAGGTGTTAAATTTCAATTTCTCGCTACCACCACCTACAGTCACATTATACATATAACTCATAGGATGGCCACCCAAAATTTCGTCCTGCCAGTCAATGCCTTGCACATTCTTGTAGAGATCAAAATCCTGAGGATGACCGAAGTTATCACGGAACTTGTAATTTTGGGTATTATCACCTACCACATTATCATATTGCAATTTTACATAATCGTACGGATCCAGTAAATCCAGTTTGCGTACAAGTGATCTTACCTGGGCATACGTATTGAAACTTACAGATATTTTACCCTCCTGAGCCGACTTGGTAGTCACAATTACTACACCGTTACCACCTCTTGCCCCATAAACAGCAGTCAAAGAAGCATCTTTCAATACATCTATAGATTGAATATCGGTAGGAGGAATGTCATTGATATTATTAGCTTGAAAGCCATCGACAATGTAAAGAGGTTGATTACTTTGTGTTACTGACGTACCCCCGCGAACTCTGATGTTAATTTCGGCTCCAGGTTCACCATCCAAGGTAGTAACCTGCACACCGGCAATCTTACCCTGAAGAGCTTCAGCTGCCGAAGCAACCGGTACGCGAGCCAGCGAGGCTCCTGAAACGGAACCTACCGAGCCGGTCAAGTCAGCTCTCACCTTACTGCCGTAACCGATAACTACAACCTCATTCAAAGCAGTTTGGTCGTCTTCCATAGTTATTTTTAGAACTTTTCCTGCTACTGCTATAACTTCCTGAGACTTCATACCGATATATGAAATCACCAGTCGTTTACCGGAAGCTGAAACTTTCAATGAAAAGTCACCGTTCAGATCGGTTCTCGTTCCATTACTTTTAGTGTTTTTTTCTAAAACAGAAGCTCCAATAATTGCTTCTCCGGAAGTATCCAGCACCTTACCTTTTACAGTAATGGCTTGAGCAAAAAGTTCTGGCGGTACTGATAACATAAATATCAATAGGAGTAGTACCCACCGAAAATTTGTTTTGTTAATCATAGATAAAAAGATTTTTTTAGGGACTTAGAATTCTGTTTGTTTGTGTTCAATGACAAGTCCCTATTATAGTCATTGAAGACAATTGGAAATGATTTTAAAAATCGTAGACTAACCGGTTAACGTTTATTTAACGGCTTCTAGCTTTCGCTGTAGTTGTGGTGTACATTTGTGTTCTTCTGATTTTATTAAGGTTTCATAAAAAAGAATAAATATTTCACAAAAATAGCGTATTTTAATAAAAATTATGGTGTAATAACTGGTCTAATAGGTGTAAAAATTAGTTCTAATATTTGTTTTAAGTAGGAAATACAGACTTCTGGCATAACCTGTATTCCTATTCCGGGTGGTGATTTTAGCTACCTGACCATTGTCTCGATTTATTTTACAGGAAAGTCTCTAATGCAAGCTTTACATTTGCACTCGGTAAGTTACCCAATCCTTCAAAAAGGAAAAGTATGCAAAATTCGGAAAGCTATATGGTGATAAAGGATACTCTATTGGTTTAGGTTGAAAAAAAAGATAGGTATATAGAAGTCCATTGGTTGGCTTTTGTTGTTGGATAAAATATCCACGCAAACTTTACACCTTATTAATTACATTACTAAGTAATCCATTGTTTCTTGTTTAAAATATAGATATGGAAATATTAAAGAAGTAATTTGTATTTCTATATCAAAATAGACTTCAAAAATATATATAATTTCTTGTTGATGAATATTGTCTGATAAATATTTTTCTATATAGATAAACTCATTCTAAATTTACAATCCATACACAAAAAACACATTTTCATCCCTCACTCCCTCACGATCTCTTTTAACTGATTGACAAACAATAAAATACCCCGTGACGGATGAATTCTCATCCATCACGGAAGCATCACAAAAGAGGGCTACCCTCACGCTTTTCTACTTATTATCTATGAAAAATGAACAAAAATCTTGTACCCGAAAACTTATTCCTTATTATCTGTTTATATATATGATATAAATTTATTTGTATAAAGGATAAGTGATAGGCTGCAGTTGATAATCTAGAAAGGAACAGAATACCCCAACGATACCAATAAATTGCCAATATGGTTACTGCCATCTTCGGCATACTTTTGAATATTGGTCAACCCGTATGCTCCGCGCAAGTCTAAAACCAATTCACCAAATCCAACTTTCTGCGTTAAACCGATGCCACCTGTTAAACCCAGATTTATGGTGTGGATTTTATCCTTTATATCAGTATCGGCATCAAGTGAAACAGGGAAAGGCTGACCTGTTTGCGGATCAACTGAAACTGCCTGAGTGCCTTCCGGGTCGGCGTAAATGATACTGGAACCTCTTGTCTTTTGATTGGCATTTAACAAAAAACCAATGTAAGGACCGAAATCCATATAGAAATGAGAGGACTTGCTCAATGGAATGGAGTATTTTCCCATTATCGGCACTTCCAGATAATTGAGGATGGATTGGTTTTTGAAGTTTGCATAAAAGTATGTTCCAGCTGGAGCCTGAGGATTAAAAGATGGGCCGTCAATGCCTTGCATCTTATTCCGTTGTCCGCCTTCGCTGGAGTAAAGCAGATCGGCACGCCAGGCAAAGTGTGGGCCGGTGTTCCATGAGACGGTTAATCCAAAAGCGCCCCCTTCACGTGACGACCAGTTTTCGCTTAACGGATTGCCGCCACCGCCGGTGAGTTTTGGCATATTGAGGCCTACAAATGCTCCAACTCTAAGGTTTGATATGTCCTTGTCCGATGATGATTGAGCCATTGCCATAATTATCGGACACAATAGTGCTAATGATGTTACAATGATCTTTTTCATGTGTTATTTCTGATTTAGGTTAGTTTGTATTCTTCGCTTATTTTATAATAACATCAGGGTATACAATTGGTTGATGAAAACAACTATTATTTGTTGTGATATTAGCTAAGCAAAACTCCTGGTTAATTATTTTCAACCATGGTGAGAGTTAATGAATTTACAGGTTAAATATAAGTAAGCCTTCAATTGAGAACTCATGGGTTCACAGCTGAGGGCTTATCGGTTCTCAACTGAGGGCCCATGGGTTCTCATCTGTGAACTCACTTAACATTCGTTGGAAAATGGGTTAGGTTATTAGAGAAAAGCAATTAGATATGCCCTGATTTATAGTAAAAAATAATTTCAAAAATATTTGTTTTTATGCTTGTTTTCTGTTTGTTTATGCTATATCTTTATATCCGAATTCTAAAAAATAAGATATGAAAATCACTCAGTTTAAGTTTAATGGGAAAGGAAAATCACAGAAATGTGTGGAGTTGGTAACGCTAATGGAAAGCATGAAAAAGGATACGTGGAAAGAGTTGGTATTAAACTTTCGATATTCTTTACAATATCTGGACAGGAATACGCACAGTGTGCATGTGAATAAAATCCCTGAACTGAGTTTTGCCGCTGAATTTAAGAGAACGGATGCCGGACTGGCCATGGTTCGCTATAATGGGGTGGTGTTACTGGAGATTAACCACCTGGCAGGAATGGAGGAAGCACCTTGTGTGAGAAATTTGGTTGCGGGATTTCCGCAAACGCTGGCTGCTTTTGTGGGGCTAAGCGGTAAAAGTGTGAAGTTTCTGGTGGCTTTTACCTATCCCGATGGTGCATTGCCACAGTTGCAGGCGGACGCGGAGCTGTTTCACATGCATGCTTACCGCAAGGCGGTGCGTTTTTATGAGGAACTTATATCTTATAAGATTACGCTGAAACGTCCGTTGCTTGATCAGTGTTGCCGTTTATCTTATGACCCGGATCTCTATTTTAATCCTGAAGCTCACCCCATTTTTCTGAAACAACCGGCTAAAATGTCTGCCGAAACTACTTATGAGGAAACTGTAAGGGAGGAGCTTGATCCGTTGTTGAGACTTATGCCGGGGCAGCAGCTCAGTGGTGTTGTGTCTGCCTTGTTTGAATCGTCTTTGTCGGCGGTATATGAAACGGTGGGTCGTTTTCCGCACGGAGAGGGAGAGGATATAAAGCCTTTCCTGGTGGCACTTGCCGGCAATTGTTTAAAGTCGGGTGTGCCCGAGGAGGATGTTGTGAAGGGTGCGATACTGCATTTTAACCTGAAACCGCGGGAAGTGGAGTTGAGGCTCACGGTGCACAATGTATATCTGAATGGGAAGAAAGGTGCTGACAAGCCCTGCATCAGCAGGGAACAGGTGATGGCTGTAAAGACGGAGGAGTTTATGAAGCGCAGGTATGAGTTTCGTAATAATACGCAGACCACGGAGGTGGAGTATCGTGAGCGCAACTCTTTCTTTTTTGATTTCCGCCCGGTGACTATGACGGTGCTCAACAGTATTGCGCTTAATGCTCAGAAGGAGGGGCTTCAGTTATGGGACAGGGATGTGAAACGGTATATTTACTCGGACAGAACTCCCACTTTTGCACCTGTTGACCATTATTTGTCGCGCCTACCTCAATGGGACGGGGAAGACCGCATTCGCCTGCTGGCCGAATCAGTGCCGTGTGACAACAAGCACTGGAATGACTTTTTTCATCGCTGGTTTCTGTGCATGACGGCGCACTGGCGAGGAATAGGCAAAATGCATGCAAACAGTACCTCGCCGTTACTTATCGGAAAGCAAGGGTACAGAAAGTCAAGTTTTTGCCTCAGTATTCTTCCGCCGGAGCTGAGGGCGTATTATACAGACAGTATTGACTTTAGCCGAAAGCGCGACGCGGAGTTATATCTTAATCGGTTTGCGTTGATAAATATGGATGAATTTGATCAGATAAGCACTCGTCAGCAGGGATTCTTGAAGCATTTGTTGCAAAAACCGGTGGTGAATACCCGCAAGGCTCATCAATCCTCCGTGCAGGAACTTCGCCGTTATGCTTCATTTATTGCCACCAGTAATCATTATGATTTACTTACGGATACTTCGGGTAGCCGCAGGTTTATCTGTATAGAGGTAACTGCGCCTATTGAACTTCCCGAATCCATAAACTATACTCAGCTTTACGCACAGGCATTGAGCGAGATTCAGAGTGGCGAACGCTATTGGTTTAACGATGAAGATGAAGCTATTCTGACTAAAAATAATACAGCCTTTGAGGTGCAGCCTCCTGTAGAGCAGTTGTTTCTTCAGTATTACCGTGTTGCGGAAGAGGGTGAGACGGGAGAAAAACTTCGTGCGGTGGAGATTCTTACAAGGTTGCAGAAAAAGAGTGGTTTTAAACTATCGGACACAAAGATTAGTACTTTCGGGCGTATTCTTACTAAGCTCAATGTTCCGTTGAACGAAACGAACCAAGGCCGGAAATATAGCGTTATTGAATGTTAAAAAGGTGAGGGTAGGCCCCTGAAAAGAGAGAACCGTGACAGATGAAAAAGCATCGGTCACGGTTCAACTGTTTTATATTGAGTACTTTACATGTAAACGTGAGGGAGTGAGGGTAGGTTCGCGTTTTTTCGTACCAATTACTAATTTACGATTTTAAAATCTTTAAGTTGGATTGTTAATATTTTCATGTACATTTGTTCTATTGTTTGTTAAATAACCATTGAATTATGTAATGCTATGAAGAAAAGACATCTCATCATATCTTTTTTTATTTTCTTTTTAACCGGTATCTCTAGCTATGCACAACGGGACTTCTTTACCAAATACTATTTTAAGAACTTAAATATCAGAGATGGTCTGTCACAGAGTACAGTAAATGCTATTTTGCAAGACAGCAAAGGCTTTATGTGGTTTGGAACAAAAGATGGGCTCAACCGGTATGATGGTTTGTCTTTCCGTGTCTTTAAGTTTGATGCAAATACGAAAAAATCTATAGGGAATAATTTTATAACTGCACTTTATGAAGACCAGAATGGTAATATGTTTGTGGGTACTGATGCCGGCTTATATATATATTCTCCTATAACAGACTCTTTTAAGCGTTTCTCATTAAGAAGTGCTCAGGGAACATCTATTGAACATTCTGTCACTTCTATTATTAGTGATAAAAAAGGAGGTATCTGGATTTCAGTAGATTCTCAGGGGCTTTTTTACTATGAACCTGCGCGGGAAACTCTTATTAATTATTTTTCCAGCAAATCAAAGAAATTCATCTCTGCCAATATAACCCGCTTCTGGTTTGATGATAATGGTACTTGTTGGCTTTGTTTGTATGATGATAATTTATATTATACCAAAGATCATTTTAAAACACTGAAACCTTTTGTTGCTGCTGATGGGAGCCAGCCCTTTAAAGATGATATTATCAATAAGCTGGTTTCAGGACCTCATCATTATTTGTATGTTGGTTCTTCAAAAGGTGGATTGAAAGAGATAGATTTAGCAACAAACAAGGTTCGTACTCTTTTATTAAAGGATGAATCCGGAGAAATAATTTATGCGCGGGAAATAGCCTTTTATTCCAAAGATGAAATTTGGGTAGGGTCTGAATCGGGACTGTTTATTTATCACCTCAAAACAGGAAAGTTTACACACCATACTTGTGTGAATGGTGATCCTTATTCACTTACTGACAATGCTATTTATTCTTTGTTTAAAGATAAGGAAGGGGGTATGTGGATTGGCTCTTATTTTGGGGGCATCAATTATTATCCAAAACAATACACTTATTTTGAGAAATTCTATTCTTCCGGAAATACAAACAAGGATTTAGGAAAGAGAGTCAGGGAATTTTGTGAAAGCAACGATGGCACTATATGGATAGGGACTGAGGATAAAGGGCTGTTTAATTATAATCCGGCAACGGGTGCTATTAAACCGTTTACAAATCCGGCTATTTATCATAATGTTCATGGTCTTTGCCTGGATGGTGACTATTTATGGATTGGTACATTTGCCAAAGGGTTAAACCGCCTGAACTTAAAAACAAAGGAGATTAAGTCATACCACAAAGGAACCGGACTTAATACGTTAAGTGCGAATGATATTTTTACTATTTGCCGTTCGGCTTCGGGTACACTCTGGATTGGAACAACTTACGGACTGATGCGTTACAACAGGCAAACGGATGATTTTACTCGCATTCCGGAGTTGAACGGAAAGTTTATTTATGATATAAAAGAAGATGCGCATGGCAACTTGTGGCTGGCTACTTATGCTAACGGAGCTTATAGGTATGATATAAACAAAAAGAAATGGAAGAACTATCTGCATAATGAAAATGATAACAATAGTCTTCCGTATGATAAGGTAGTGAGCATCTTTGAAGATAGCCAAAGACAAATATGGCTGACAACACAGGGCAGAGGATTCTGCAAGTTTAATCCGGCTTCGGAAACATTCACCAGATATGGTTCCAAAGATGGATTGCCTAATGATGTGATTTATCAGATTGTGGAGGATGAAAACGGAATGTTCTGGATTACTACAAATGCAGGACTGGTAAGATTTAATCCTCAGACAAGAAGTAGTAAAGTATTTACTGTGGCTAATGGACTGCTGGGTAACCAGTTTAATTTCCGTTCGGGTTTCAAGGCTAAAAATGAAACTATTTATTTCGGTAGTATAGACGGATTTATTTCTTTTAATCCGGAAACGTTTTCCGAAAATAAATATATTCCTTACGTAGCAATTACCGACTTTTTACTCTTTAATAAATCGGTTTCTGTGGGTGATGAAGATTCACCATTGAAAAAAAGTATTACTTACTCTGATGCAATTGTGCTTGATGCTGATCAGAACTCTTTTTCTCTGCGGATAGCAGCATTAAGTTATCAGGCTCCGCAGATGAACCGGCTGATGTATAAATTAGACGGTTTTGATAAAGAGTGGCTTTCTGTTACAGGAAACTCTCTTATCACTTATTCAAATCTGGAATATGGTGATTATGTATTCCGGGTAAGGGCATCAAATAGTGATGGTGTATGGAATAATAAAGAGACAACTTTGCATATTAAAATTCGTCCGCCGTTTTACCTTTCGGTGTGGGCTTATTGTTTTTATGTATTGTTCATTTCGGCCTCTGTTGTATATGTGATTTCTTATTTTAAGAAGAAGAGTGAAAGAAAGCATCAGCGTCAGATGGAGAAATTTGAGCAGGAAAAGGAACATGAGATCTATAATGCTAAAATTGATTTCTTTACGAATGTGGCACACGAAATCCGTACTCCGCTTACTTTGATTAAAGGTCCGCTGGAGAATATTATTCTGAAAAAGAATGTGGATGCAGAGACAAAAGAAGACTTAAGTATTATGAACCGGAATACTGAACGGCTTTTGAATCTGACAAACCAGCTTCTCGATTTCCGGAAAACAGAAAGTCAGGGCTTTCGTCTTAGTTTTATAAAATGTAATATATCTGATTTACTGAGGGAAACTTATCTTCGCTTTACACCTTTGACAAAGCAAAAAGGAATAGACTTTAAATTGAATGTGCCCGAAACTGATTTTTATGCTCATGTGGATAAAGAAGCATTTACTAAGATTCTTAGTAATCTGTTCAATAATGCAGTGAAATATTCGGAATCATATATTCATGCAACGCTGATAGTTGACTCTTCTCAGCAGGAAGCTGCTATTTTTAAGGTGCGTGTTGTAAATGATGGTCAGATTATTCCGGAAAGTATGAGGGATGAGATTTTTAAACCTTTTGTACGTTACGATGAGAACGGAATGAACAAACAAACTACAGGTACAGGAATAGGACTGGCTTTATCGCGCTCTTTGGCTGAATTGCATCAGGGAAGTCTGCGAATGGATAATGTTAGTGACTGTAACAGTTTCTGTCTCACACTACCGGCTGTTCAGAACCGGATTATCAATCTGGACATGGAGACTGTAAATACTCAGAGTGAAAAAACAGGTTCTCTGGTTAAATCTGTAATGGTAAGTGATAATAAGTCGGTGGTTCTGGTTGTGGAAGACAATCCGGATATGCTGGCATTTGTAGTAAAACAGTTGTCGTCCACTTATACGGTTCTCACTGCAATGAATGGAAAAGAAGCTTTGGAGGTTTTGGATAACAATTATGTTAATCTTGTGGTGAGTGATGTGATGATGCCTGTTATGGGTGGCTTTGAACTTTGCCGGATCATAAAATCCGACCTTAATTATAGTCATGTACCTGTTGTTTTGCTAACGGCTAAAACAAATATGCAATCTAAAATTGAAGGATTGGAGCTGGGCGCGGATGCTTATATAGACAAGCCTTTCTCTGTAGAATATTTGCTGGCAAATATTGCCAACTTAATTCAGAATCGTGAAAAATTGCGTCAGGCATTTGCAAAATCACCGTTTCTGGATGCTAACACGATGGCAATGACTAAGGCGGACGAAGAGTTCTTGGAGAAACTAAATGGCATTATTCAAACTAATCTGCATAATCCGGATTTTAGTATTGATGATATGGCTGATACATTTAATATGAGTCGTTCCAGTTTTTATAGAAAAATAAAGGGGGTTCTTGATTTGACTCCCAATGAATATCTTCGTCTGGAACGATTGAAGAAAGCTGCGCAATTATTGAAGGAAGGAGAAAACCGGGTAAATGAGATTTGCTATATAGTAGGTTTTAACTCTCCGTCATATTTCTCTAAATGTTTCCAAAAACAATTTGGAGTGCTCCCTAAAGATTTTGTGGCCTGATATGCATTATGTTATTCAATAAATAGTGTTTTTACTTAATTGTCTCACTATTTGAACTGAAAGTTGTATTCCATTTCATTTTTGGCACGAATTTTCTATTTAATGGGACGTTTGTTTTATCCAAAAAATAGATGATATTATACTTTTGTCACAAACCAAAAATATAATATTATATGATAAAACAATTCCTCACTCTGGTGACTTTTACAGTATGTGTATCCGCTTCTGCCCAATGGAAACCTGCCGGAGACAAAATAAAAACAAGCTGGGCTGATAAAATAGATATAAATAAGGTATTGCCTGAATATCCTCGTCCTATTATGGAACGCGATGAATGGCAAAATCTGAACGGATTATGGAATTATGCTATCTTACCTGCCGGAAAGTCTGCTCCTCAAACTTATGATGGAAAAATTCTGGTTCCTTTTGCTCTGGAATCTTCTTTGTCCGGAGTGGCAAAACAACTCGGAGATAAGAATGAATTATGGTATCAACGGGAATTTACTGTTCCTGCCAAATGGGATAAAAAGAAAATCATATTAAATTTTGGAGCTGTGGACTGGAAAGCTGATGTATGGGTAAACAACATAAAAGTTGGTCAGCATACTGGTGGATATACTCCTTTCTCCTTAGATATAACATCTGCACTTATTAAAGGAAATAACAAATTAGTAGTGAAGGTATGGGATCCTGTGGATAATGGTTTTCAGCCTCGCGGGAAACAGGTTAGTAAACCAGAGGGTATTTGGTATACTTCGGTAAGTGGTATCTGGCAAACGGTATGGATTGAACCGGTTTCGGAGCACTATATTACAAATGTGAAAACAACACCAAACATTGATCATAATAGTTTAAAGGTAGAAGTTGCAACTGATGCAAGGATTTCATCAGATAAAATTGAGGTGAGGGTTTTTGATGGTAAACAATTGGTAGCATTGGCAACCTCTATTAACGGTCTTCCCGTTGAGGTTGCTATGCCTTCCAATGCTAAACTCTGGTCTCCTGACTCTCCTTTTTTATATGCAATGGAAGTCTCTTTTTTTAGTAATGGAAAGTTGATGGATAAATTAAGCAGCTATGCCGCAATGCGTAAGTATTCAACAAAACGTGATGATAAAGGGATAGTTCGTTTGCAATTGAATAACAAAGACTTATTCCAGTTTGGCCCTCTGGATCAGGGATGGTGGCCTGACGGATTGTATACTGCTCCAACTGATGAGGCTTTAGCTTACGATATACAAAAGACAAAGGATTTTGGATTTAATATGATTCGCAAACATGTAAAGGTGGAACCTGCCCGTTGGTATACTCATTGTGATCAGCTAGGTGTTATTGTCTGGCAGGATATGCCTAGTGGAGACAGAAGTCCGGAATGGCAAAACAGACAATATTTCAATGGTACTGAAATGAAACGTTCGGCAGAATCTGAATCCAATTATCGTAAAGAATGGAAAGACATTATTGATTACTTATACTCGTTTCCATGTATTGGCACATGGGTACCTTTCAATGAAGCATGGGGACAGTTTAAGTCTCCTGAAATTGCAGAATGGACAAAGCAATATGACCCTTCTCGTTTAGTAAACCCTGCCAGTGGGGGTAATCACTATACTTGTGGTGATATTCTTGATTTGCATAATTATCCCGGACCTGATATGTATTTGTACGATGCACAGCGTGCAACTGTATTGGGCGAATATGGAGGAATAGGTCTGGTACTGAAAGATCATATTTGGGAACCTAACCGTAACTGGGGATATGTTCAGTTTACTACCTCAGAGGAGACTACAAACGAGTATGTGAAGTATGCAAAGCAATTGAAAGAAATGATAGCTCGTGGCTTTTCTGCTGCTGTTTATACACAAACTACTGATGTGGAAGTGGAAGTAAACGGACTGATGACTTATGATCGGAAAGTAATTAAATTAAATGAAAATAGATTGAAAGAAATAAATAAAGAAATATGCGGAAGTTTAAATCACTAATAATAACTATAATTACTAACATGAAAAAAATGAATGAATGAAAAAAATCTTTGTTACCTCACTATGAACGTTGAGCACTGCGCAAAAACAATGCTTTTAATTCAAATTTAAGGTTAAGTTTACACATCTTAACTTATTTAAAAATCTAATTATTATAGAAATGACTAAAAAATTATTGATTTTATTACTGACAATATTTACGTATACGGCGCAAGCGCAGAACGTAAATGTTACTGGTAAGGTGGTTGACACAAAAGATGCTCCACTTATTGGTGTAAGTGTTTTACTCAAAGGTACTAAGGTAGGTACTTCTACAGATCTGGACGGGAACTTTCTGTTGTCTGGGAAAAAGGGACAAACTTTAGTTTTCTCATATCTTGGAATGGATACAAAAGAGGTAGTTATTGATGGGAAACCTCTGGTTGTTGTTCTTTCTGATAATACCAAAGCTTTGGAAGAAGTGGTGGTTATTGGTTATCAGACAATCAAAAAAGCCGATTTGACAGGATCTGTTTCCGTCTTTAAACCGGAAACAATGAAAAATACGGTTGTTACAGGAACTGTGGCTGATGCGCTAGCTTCTTTACCAGGTCTTTTTGTTCGTTCATCTGGTCAACCAGGAGCAGAAGGTATGGTAGAAATACGCGGAACATCAACATTTGGTTCCAGTGCACCATTATATGTAATTGATGGTATTGCTGTTGATGGTGGGGCAAACCGGGATTTTAACTTTAATGATATTGAAAGTATTCAGGTTTTGAAAGATGCTTCTGCGGCAGCCATTTATGGTTCACGTGCTGCTAATGGAGTAATTATTGTCACTACCAAAAAAGGAAAAGAGGGTAAAATGGTTATTGATGTTTCTGCAAAAACAACATTGCAATGGCTTCCCCGATATAACCTGGCTGATAAGAGTCAATGGACTGAGTTGAATGATATGGCTTTTAAAAATGCCGGATTAAATCCTGCAATGGACACCGAGTACAGTCCGTTATGGTTCGTGTAATAGAGCACGCCGTCGTCGTACAGCATGCAAGTCGCTGTTGCGGCGCAGAGCGTTTCCTCAGATTTCTCCGTTATGTGATAGACATTGAGGGAATCGTAATCCGAAAAATAGATATCGTTTCCGGCAAAACAAATGCTGTGTACGTCGTCCAGAAGCTTTTTTTCGTCGCCGTCGTACTGGTCTAAGGAGTAGTAGTAGAGGTCGTTGTTCATGCCGTAGTAGAGGATATTGTCCTGTACCGTGAGATACCAGGGCGCGCCCGTCCCATCAAGAATGGTTCTGTCTTCCGTGCCGTCCTTGTTGAAGCAGCCGATGGTGAAATCGCTGTCGCCGACGATTTTCACGTAATATATTTTGTCTCCCACGGCGCGGATCCGCGCAATGCTGCCGTCCGTGCTGATGATCGTTTTTTCGTTACCGAGGAGGTCCGAGGAATATACGCTCGTATGATTATCGGAATCGTTATAATAGCCGACATAATAAAGATGTGTGGAATCAAAAGTTAAATAGCCGCCGTTGTTGGAATCGGCTTCGAGGTTGGGGTCGTAACGGCTGCCGGCATCGGAAGGGGCGGGCGTTGCGCTGGGGCCTGCAGTCTGCGTGGCTGCGGCGGAGGCGCCAGGCCCGTAATCGTGATACAAAAGGATCGCGACGGCGATGACGGCAAGAACCAGGGCGGCTACGAGGATAACCCAAATTCTTTTGCGCTTTTTCTCCGAAGAAGCGGCCGCTGGGGACGGCTTTTCCGGTTCAGTCGCTTCGATTTTCGACCCGCAGAACGGACAAAAGGTGGATTCCTCGGGAAGCTGATTTCCGCATTTTCTACAATACATATCGTTTTCCTCCTAACCCCGCCAAAAATGGACAAATTTCTCTTCTTTGCTAAATCCTAGCATGATGGTCTCGGATTTGCAAGCGGGATACGAAAAATACCTCCGCGTCGATAAGCGGCGCGGAGGTATTTTTTATGTATCTGTTTTGCAGTTCATTTGCACAAGCTCATTCCGAATACCGCGGCGCAAATGCCGAGCGTAACGCTCAGAAGGATGTAGCTCAAGCCTGTCCACGCCTTTCCGTTTTGAAACAAAGTCAGCGCTTCCAGCGAAAATGTGGAGAACGTCGTGAAGCCGCCGCAGATGCCGACCTTCCAAAACAGCGCGTACCGCGGATTCAGGGAGACGCTCTTCGAGATGTACGCCGCGAGAAAACCGAGCGCGAACGCGCCGGCGACGTTGATGATGAGCGTCGAAAACGGAAAAGTCCCCGCATGTTTCAGGGGAATGCGGCAGATGAGGTAGCGCAGGATCGAGCCGATAAAGCCCCCGAACCCCACGAACAGGCAGTCAAGCATATTTCCTCCACAAAAAAAGACGGCCTCTGGTAAAACAGAAGCCGTCAGCATTACGCGGTTCAGGCATTGCCTTGGGAGAACTTCATTCCCGCTGCATATACTACTAAAAGTCCGGCGATTCGTCAAGTGTGAGTTACCGAAAAACGCAACACTCCCGCAGTCATGATAAGATAACTGCGGGAGCGTCGACGGATAATCGTCCCTTGGTTATAGGGGCTTCTTGGCTTTTTTGATCAGTTCGGGTTCAGCCTGCACGACAGGAGCCGCGCTGGGCTTAACTGCAGTCTTTTTCGGCTTGGGCATCTTCTTAGGATTTTTATCTCCCATGTTAAGCGCCTTCTTTCTTGAAAAAACAAAAGGCGTGCCGCCCGAAAGAGTGACACGCTTTTATTTTCTGTTACTTGTAATGTTCACCGTTGATTACGGTTACAGTATATCATGTCGGCTCAAAAAGTCAAATCGAGAAGGCCGGAAGTTTCGTTTGACATTACGATGGCGTATACGCGCGGCAATCCCAATACAAATTGCCGAAAGTGTAGCGAAAAAGGAACAGTTTTCCCGATTTGTCCGATTCTGTCGGATGGTTGATTGTTTACAAAATAATCCTTTGATAATATAATATTAACCCTATGGGAGAAGCGGACGGGAGGCGTGGCGTATAGAACCGAAGAAAGAACGTTCTCAGGCGGAGATTCAGCCGGCCGGCATCGGAGGAAGGTCCCGGCGCGCCACGATCGTGGGGGGGCTGGTCGCCGCTTTGGTGGTCGTTTCCGCGGTGCTGCTGATCTTGTATCGCCGGGACGTCAGCGTGGGCATGATCCTGCGCTATACGCCGAAAAATCTCTATCTTGCGGCGCTGGCTTTTCTGGGGCTGTTCGTCCTCAAAAGTCTGTCGGTCGTTTTCGATATGAAGCTCATCTATATAGCGGCGGGGCTATATTTTCCGCTGCCGGTCGCGTTTGCCGTCAACATTGCCGGCACAGCCGCCGAGGCCACGGTTCCCTATCTGGAAGGACGCCTGGGCGGGGCGGGTGCGCTGCAGGCCCTGCTGGACAAGTGGCCGAAACTTCGGAAAATTCAAGCCCTGCGCGTCCAAGACAGTTATCTGTTCGCAGTCTTGCTGCGGGCGGCCGGGGTTTTGCCGGCCGACCCCATCGGGATGTATTTCGGAGCCAGCGGAATGCCGTATGGGCCGTGTATGCTGGGGTGCGTGACCGGGATGCTGCCCGTCATCGTTGTGACCACGGTCATGGGCGGGAGCATCGAGCAGCCGGGCTCTCTGGCTTTTCTTTTATCCGCCTCGCTGTTCGCGGCCATCGAGATCGGCGCCGTGATCGTCTTTGCCGTCTGGGCGAAGAAAAATTGAAAGTCCAAAAAATAGGGGGAAACCGCTTGAAAATGCCGCCGCGCCAGGAAGCGCTCAGCATACCCAACTTGATAACGTATTTTCGCCTTCTGCTGATCCCGGTTTTTGTCGATGTGTATTTCCGGGGCCGGTACGGGCTTGCGCTGGGCGTGCTGATCCTGTCGGGCGCGTCGGACACGCTGGACGGCTGGATCGCCCGCCGGTACCACCTGGTCACGGACCTTGGCAAGGTCATCGACCCCGTGGCCGACAAACTCACCCAGGGGACCATGATCTTCTGCGTGGCCTGGCATGTGAGGTCAATGTGGTTTTTGCTGGGGCTTCTGGCCTTCAAGGAGATCGTCATGGGGCTTTTGGGCTGGTACACGATCAAGAAGACCGGCTTTGTCAACAGCGCCAAGTGGTACGGAAAGGTCTGCACCTGGGTCCTCTATGTCTCCATGGCGCTGATGGTGATATTCCCCGGACTGCCGGCCCGGTACTGCCGGATCATCGAGATGGTCTGCGTCGTGGCGCTCGCCACGAGCCTAGCGATGTACAGCACGTGGTATGCCCGGTTCCTGCGCCGGGAAAAAGGCAAGAAGCTCCCCGAATCCCACGCGGCGCACGACGTGATCCAGTCTCAGGTCTCCCTCATCATGTGCGAGGCCATTGTGGTCATCGTCCTCGTGTCGGCGGTGCTGTTTTTCCTGTTTCGGAACGACATCACGCTCGACGCCATCCTCCGCTTCACCCCGAAAAACCTTGCTCTGGCGGCGCTCATCTTTCTGGGGCTGTTCGCGCTCAAAAGCGTCACCGTCGTATTTTATCTGAAACTGCTGTATCTGGCGGCGGGCGTCGTATTCCCGCTGCCGGCGGCGCTGGCGGTCAATTTTCTGGGGACCGCCATCGAGCTCACGATCCCATATCTGGAAGGGGTCGTCGGCGGGAGAAAAGCGCTGACGGTCCTGCTGGAGCGCCGGCCGAAGCTCAAAAAGCTCCGCGATCTGCGCGCAAAAAACAATTTGGTGTTTTCCGTTTTCCTGCGCGCGGCGGGCATCCTGCCGGCCGACCCCCTGAGCATTTATATGGGAGCCAGCGGAATGGACTATGTCTCCTGCCTGGGCGGCGGGCTTATCGGCATGGCGCCCTCCATCGTCATCACTACGTTCATGGGCGTGAGCGCGGAAAATCCCGGCTCGCCGACGTTCATTATCTCCAGCGCGCTTTTCGTGCTGACGCAGGTCGGCGCGGGCGTCGCGTTCGCGGCGTGGGGAAAGCGGGCAAAAGACGGTTCAAGTCAGGATCAGAAGGCCGGCGCGTAAAACGCGCTGCAACGCAAACGAGGGAACAATTGTGGCAAAGAAATTACTGATGATCGAAAATCCCCAGGCTGGCAAGAGAAAAGGACCCAAGAGCCTGATGGACACCGCGCAGGTTTTCGCGGACGCGGGCTACGAGGTCGACATCCGCCAGACGGGGCGCAAGGGCGACGCGGGCCGCATCGCGGCGATGTACGGCGCGATGCACGACATTGTGGTGTGCGTGGGCGGTGACGGGACGTTCAACGAGACCGTCGCAGGTCTGATGCGCGCCGGCATCGAGACGCCCCTGGGCTATATCCCCGCCGGCAGCGCGAACGATTTCGCGGCGTCGCTGAACCTGTCCCGGGACCCGGTGACCGCGGCGAAACAGATCGTTTCCGGCAGGCCCCGGAAGGTGGACCTCGTCCGGTTCGACGGAGAGCTGTTTTCAAACGCCGCGGAGTTCGGCGCATTCACCTGGCTCGGCTACACCACGCCCCAGATCATGAAAAACGCGATAGGCCCCACGGCGTACGTGCTAAACGGCATCCGAGAC
>Ga0183099_1000309_pt1 | contig 38422 bp, 18 predicted proteins | sample Biomet1_FD_127788 | JGI IMG/M metagenome (GOLD analysis project Ga0183099, IMG submission 127788) | Microbial communities from bioreactor (seeded with anoxic lake sediment) at LBNL, California, USA - Biofuel metagenome 1 | ecosystem: Engineered > Bioreactor > Anaerobic > Unclassified ... | reverse complement strand
ATAAACTCAATAAAATAGATATGAAAAAAGTATTTTTTCTTTTGTTATGCTTAATGTCATTAGTTCAGTTATCTGCAGAAACTCAGACACCAGCTGATGCTAATATATTTGGCCACATTACAAATTTTAATAAAGAAAACCTACCGTCAATTAATGTCAGTATAAAGAATACAACTGTAGCTACTGTCACAGACGCTACAGGATCTTATTTTTTAAAAAACTTAAAGGAAGGCACATATAAACTTGTCATAAGTGGTGTAGGTTACAAAGCTGAAGAAAAAGTAGTGACAGTCGTAAAAAACAAAGTTCAGGAGTTAAACTTTTCACTCAAAGAAGATGTCATGAATCTTAATGAGGTTGTTGTAACTTCAAGTCGTTCAAGTGAGTTACGCAAAGATGCTTCAGTCATTGTGAGTACAATCAGTACAAAACAACTTGAAACGACTCAATCTAATGTATTAGGTGAGGGGCTTAACTATTGTACAGGACTACGCTTTGAAAATGATTGCCAGAATTGTGGTTTCTCACAAATTCGTATGAATGGTATGGAAGGCCCGTATTCTCAGATATTAATCAACAGCCGACCAATATTCAGTGGTCTAGCTGGAGTATATGGTCTGGAATTAATTCCGTCCAACATGATTGAGCGCTTAGAGGTTATTCGTGGAGGAGGTTCCGCTCTTTATGGATCTAATGCAATTGCAGGAACTGTCAATCTTATATTGAAAGACCCTAAAAACAATTCCTTTGAGGCTGGTTATAATGTTTCTTTAATAGGAACAGAAGTCAGTGGTTCCAATGGTCCTGCAGCCGATCATAATGTCAATTTCAATACGTCACTAGTCAATGATGATCATACTGCTGGTATTGCTATTTATGGTAATTCACGTACACGAAGCATGTTTGATGCTAATGGTGATGGCTATTCTGAGATAGCCCCAATGAAGAATACTGTTATTGGTACACGGTTATTCTATCGTCCAGCTTATAAAAGTAAAATTTCGGTTGATTTCTTTAACATAAGGGAAGAGCGAAATGGAGGAGATAAACAGGATTATCCTTTGCACGAAAGAGATATTGCTGAATCAGTGAAGCATGATATGAAGAATCTAGCATTAAGCTTTGATCAATATTTTCGTGAAAGTGACTTGCTGTCAATATATGCTTCGGGGCAATATTTAGTAAGAGATTCTTATTATGGAGCCAATGAGTCATTGAAAGATTATGGTAACACAAAAGATAAAACTTACGCTCTTGGCGCACAGTATAAGTTAAATATGACATCCTCTTCTTTGATGATTGGCATTGAGAATAGGGGTGATTATCTTGTAGACAAAAAACTTGGTTATCCTACCTATACTATTGTTGATAATCCTAATGCAGGACAACCAGGGCAAGACGATAAAATTATAGAAGTAGGTCATGTAAGCAATCGTATTATTACAGATCAGTCCCTGCAAACACTAGGAGGTTTTGCTCAGTATGAAATTAAGATTGGCAGATTAAAGGTGCTTGCCGGAGCTCGCTTAGAGCGCTATTCTATATCTGATGCTCATGATTCCAAGTTAGACAAATCTGGTAATGTTTTTATTCCTAGAGCGAATTTGATGTATGATATCACACCTTATCTGCAAGTCAGAGGAGGATATTCAAGAGGCTATCGTGCTCCTCAGGTGTTTGATGAAGATCTCCATGTAAATACTTCTGGTGCAATACAGGTTATTCATAAAAATGATCCTAACTTGAAACAAGAGAATAGTAATAGCATGACTTTGTCGCTAGATTTTAATAAGAATATAGGAGGAGTGTATACCAGTCTTCTGATTGAGGGATTTTATACAAAGCTCGAAAATCCTTTTCAGAATATAGTAGGTCCAATGGATAATGACGGAGTTGTAACTTATACTAGAACTAATGCAAAACAAGGGGCCAAAGTAAAAGGATTAAATATTGAACTTAAATTATTCCCAACAAAAAATATATCGTTGAATTCAGGATTTACAGTTCAGACTAGCAAGTATGATGAAGTACAGGCTGACAATTTCAATAAAAAAGATTTTTATCGTACTCCAGACTCCTATGGCTTTTTTACTGTAGATTGGAAAATATTACAACGTATTGGTATGGCTGCTACAGGAAACTATACAGGAAAAATGTACATTCCTTATCATTAAGGTTATAAAGATAATTCTGAAGCACTTAACCGTTCAGATGTTTTCTTTGATGCAGGAGTAAAATTATATTATGATATGAAATTATGTTCAGGAGTTAATATGCAATGGTTTATTGGAATGAAAAACATATTCAATTCATTTCAATCCGATTTTGATAAAGGAATAAACCGAGATCCTGCATATATATATGGTCCAGCACTACCGCGTACATTTTATGTAGGTTTTAAAGTTGCTAGTTTATAAGAAACAAGTTCCTGCTGATGTTCCCTAGGCACTCGCAACAAAACATTTTTATCATCTATAATGATTTTTTTTGATTACGCAAAATGTGTAATACAAAATGTGTAACGCATTCTGCGTAATGTCTATTATCGAAGTTTCCAACCGAATATAATTAGCAATAATGCTCTTTTAGTGTTACTATTGTCTTGATTAATAGTGAGTCGCTTGATCTTTCAGAATAAAGTTGTATATAAAAAAACAATTTGCCCCGATACTAATTATTGACTATAGTATCGGGGCATATTATTATAATTTGGATGTTGAATCTTTAAAGCGAACGCACAGTAAATTTGGAGCGGCATTCTTTGTCTTGTATAGTTCTATTATATCCTTATACTTAGAATAGGTTGATATGATAAGTTTGTCAGCCTTATTCTTTACCATGAGTTTGCTTATTTGGCTGTACCTTTGCATGATGATTTTATCAGTCATACTTGGGTCTTTTTCAAGAAGCTTGTTTATCTGATGGTTATAAGTTTCATTATCAACCTTACTTGATGCATAAATTTGTATTGACGTTAGCGATGCCGCCATATTATCAATTAAATCAAGTAATTTATAATCATTGTCACTATCTATGATGATAGATAAGTGGGTGATTCTTTCCAGTCTTTTAGGACATACTAGTATGAATACAGTGCATTCTGTTCTGTTAAGTATCTCTTTCGTCTTATCGCTAAGCAAGCTAGTTATGGATTTACCTTGTATTTTGTCAATCAACGAGTTTAGATAGCTGCTTTTTACATTCTTTGTTATGTTATTATTTTTAAGACTATGTTGTGAGCCAATGAAAAGATAATCTATTTTTTCGTTTCTTGTAATTCTGGCTATCTCGCTAATGATGTTTTTTGTTACTTTGTATATCTTCGTCAACTTCGCATTCAGCTGTATGGCTTCTTCCTCGATAGGCAGAAAACGGTCTTTCTCATAATGTTCGGCAGTAATCATATTGACATCCATACCTTGAGTAAAGTGAGCTGCCGTAATTTGTTTTTGGTTTATTGATTCACCAAAAATCAATCTGCTTACACGTAAAAGATTAGGTCCAGTGCTAGGCAAACCGAAACTCAGCATAATCTTTTGACGTTTTGCATTCACAGTTCTCTTTTGCTTCTCAAATATTTTAGATATCACATGTAGTGCAGGTGTCGTCATAAATGTAGTTACCAAAGCCATTATGATCAGCACTGCATATATCGGCTTTGGCAGAACCCCCATCTCATATCCTATATTCAGAGCTACAAGTTCCATAAGTCCTCTTGTGTTCATCAGCATACCTATCGTGAGACTGTCGTGCCATGTTTCACCAACAAGTTTAGCTGCTATAGTGCAACCTCCGAATTTACCAGCAATAGCTATTACGATAAGTAGTCCGCAAATACCTACCATCGACCAACTGTTTATTAATAGCAGATTGGTGTTCAAACCTGTATAGGCAAAGAATAGCGGCAAGAAGAATGCCAATGTAACATCTTCCACTTTGTTCATCATGATATGACGGAATCCAAGATTAGATGGCATTACCACTCCCGCAATAAAGCCTCCAAACAATGCATGTATTCCTATCAGTTCTGTTATTGATGCTGATATTATGAGTGTAAGGAAAATAAATGCGATTAGACTTTTGTTCAGAATTTCGTTGTTAGCACGTATCTGACTTATTTTTCGGAAGAACGGTCTCACGCATAAAAACATAAATAGGATATAAACGATCGTTAGTCCTACTGTAAATAAGGCACTCGTTGATGACCCCGACTTTGTTAGTGCTATCACAATAGCAAGCAGGCACCATGCTGTTACGTCATCGTTAGCAGCCGAAGCTATTGACAGCACTCCTAATGGCGTCTTTGCCAAATTCCTTTCCTGTACAATTCTTGCCAATACAGGGAAAGCCGTTATACTCATTGATATGCCAATGAATAACGCAAATGCCAAGAATGATGTTTGTTGTGAGGCGTATTTCTCGTATATGTAGTATGATGCAATTATACCAAGGAAAAAGGGTACTAAGATTCCTGCATGACTGATAACAAGAGTCTCGTTAAATTTGTTTTTAAGAACTTTGAAATCAACTTCCAGTCCTATTACAAACATAAATAGGATCAGTCCTATCTGACTTATTAAATATATGTTTTCTAATGAGCCTTTTGTGAATATAAAGTTAAATGCATCTGGAAAGTAATGACCTAATAATGACGGACCAAGAATGATACCTGCAATTATTTCACCAAGTACACCCGGTTGCCCTATATAATTAAATATAGACGAGAATATTTTGCATGACAATAATATGATGATTATTTGCATCAGTAGAGTCATAAGTGGTTCTGCCAGATTATTCTTTATCATGCTTGAGAACATGCCTAATGATCCGCTGTTATCACTTATTGTTATTTGTGATGCAATCTTATGAAGTCCTATTCCGCTTTTTAATGAGATATAAATTAACAAGCTGAATACAGTTATCATGATGATATAAATGTAATTGTTCTTTGTTGATTTCTTCATAGTCATTAATAATTATACTGCAAAAGTACTCTTTTTCCAGTTTTAAAATTTGTAATGATTTGATAATTAGTTTGTTTTTATTTATTTTTAATAATTTAGTAGTATATGTAGCTCTTTCTATCAATCTAATCATTATTTGTGATAAATCATTATTTAATATAATCTAAATGTGTTTTAAATCCTTTTGTAATGCTATGTGCTTATTTTTGCATTGTACTAAAATATGGAAAATGGAAATAATCAAAAAGATTTGGACATGTATTATGTCTTTATTGTTAGTAGCGCCATCATCAATGGCTCAAGTGCAGATCGCAGTCGTCTCAGACGTGCACGTAATGAACCCTTCTCTTTTAAAGCAAGACGGAAAGGCTTTTACCGAATATATAAGCCAAGATAGGAAGATGCTTCGTGAGTCTACATCTTTATTAAGTGCATTTACTGATAGCATTCTTCATTCATCTGTTAAGTATCTCCTCATACCAGGTGATTTAACTAAGGATGGCGAGTTGGTGTCTCATCGTTATTTAATTGATAATTGTTTGAGCAGATTAAAAGATGCGGGTATCACGATACTTGTTATTCCCGGTAATCATGATGTGAATAATCCTCATGCTGTAGCGTATGATGGTGATAATAAAACAAGGGTAGCTACCGTTTCGCGTGCTGAATTTGCACAGATGTATAAAGATTATGGTTACGGCAACGCTATTGCTCGTGACACGGCTTCTCTCTCTTATGTGTATCAGCTCACTCCAACGTTGCGCATTCTTGCTTTAGACGCTACCGAATCAGATCAGAATGATTTTAATAAAGATATTTGTGTCACTCCAGGAAGACTAAGACCTGCCACCTTATTATTTATTAAAGAGCAATTGGCTGATGCAAAGAAGCAAGGCGTCACCGTTATTGGAATGATGCATCATGGATTGCTGCAACATTGGGAATACCAGAATAAGATGTTACCGGGCTATGTAATAGATAATAATCTGCCCGTAGCTTCAATGATGTATAAAGCTGGCTTGCGTGTCATGCTTACCGGACATTCTCATGCACAGGATATCACCCAATACAAGGGCATCTATGATGTTGAAACAGGTTCGTTGGTTAGTTATCCGTCTCCTTATAGATTAATCACGTTACAAGGCGACAAAATGAAAATCACGACACATCATATTAATACTATCAATAGCTATTCAGGTAATATCAGTTTTAAGGATTATTCTAAGAGTTATGAAACAAGAGGTTTCAATACATTCTTGCAGAAAATTATTCCTACTCAGATGCCCGATAGTGTAAGAACCAAAGCCATCGACTTTCTCTCTGATATGATGATTAAGAATTATTATGGTGACGAGAAGATAACCGATGCTGAAGAAGCACAGAGAATTCAGATTGCAAATATGATCAGAAAGTCTTACTCATTTAAATGGAGCATCATCTTTAGACGAGTATCAAAGGCTATTGGCAACGACACTGCGCCAGCTGATAATGATTTCAGTATAGATATAAAATAGAATGAAATGAAAAAGTTTAAAAGATTGTTTTTCAGTTTGTCACTTGTTGCTTTTTCCGCACTTTCTTTTGGTGCTGTTGATAATGTGAACAAAGGAGTTGTTGTTGATGATACTGGGCAGCCTTTGCCTGGCGTAGTGATATCGCTGATGGGTTCAAATTTCTCGGTTGTTACAAATGCTTCAGGAGTTTTTTCTTTACCCTCATCTGTCAATAAGGGCGAACTGCAGTTTTCTTATATCGGCTATAAACGCCAACGATTAAATATCGCGGATAACATGAAAGTCGTGATGAGCCAAGATCATAAACTCCTTGACGAAGTTGTGGTAACCACTCAGAAACGAAATCAGTCAGCAGTAGATGTTCCTGTTGCTGTTAGTGCATTGTCGGGTCAAAGTTTGCAGATGTTGAATGTCAAGCAGATGGACGAAATGGCTCAGTATATTCCAGGATTACAAGTACAGCTTCAAAGTCCGAATAACCCAGGCTATGTTATCCGTGGTGTTACCTCAGACGATGGTGCATCTTATTCACAGCCACGAATATCTGTCTTTCAGGATGGTGTTCCGATGTCGCGTTCAAGAGCCTCTGTCGTAGAACTTTTCGATATGGAACGTGTCGAGGTCGTTAAGGGACCGCAAGGAACTCTCTTTGGTCGTGGAGCTGAAATCGGCGCAATGCATTTCATCACTCATAAACCAGTCAACTATCTCACGGGTGAGTTCTCACTTAATTATGGCACTCATAACCAACGTGGTGTTTCCGGCTTCATCAATACTCCTTTAATTAAAGATAAATTATCCAATCGTTTTTCATTCTCCTATGATGCCCATGATGGCTTTATTAAGAATTTATCAGGAGGTAGCTTGAATGGAAAGAGTGCTATAGCACTACGAAATTCCACACGCTTGTTTACGGATGATAACACCTATTTCGATTTGATATTGAATTATCAGTATGATGATTATCCTGGCACATCATTTAAAAGCAATAGTCTGGCTCCTCAAGGTGGTGATGTAAGTCCATTTACTGCTGCAAGTCTTGAAGAAGGTAAACGTCTGGGTATTAAACGACATGTTGGTGGAGCCACACTTCTGTCTAATCATGACTACAGCAGTAATCTGCATCTTTCTACGACAACGGGTTTCAGAGCCTTTAAGTCAAATGAAAACTTTGACGCTGACGGAACATATCTTCCGCTTCTTGATTGCGAAGAGAATGAAAAAGGTATTCAGTTCAGTCATGAAATGCGACTGAATTATAACAAGGGTAACTTCAATGGCTTTGTTGGAGCCAGTTACTTTTATGAGAATTCTAATCAACAGGCTGTTGTGCGCAGTAATCTTCAGTCATTATATCCTGCTTATGCTTATAAGGCTTTTGCTGCTAAGGTACAGCCACAGATTACCAAACTTGCTGACATGCTGCCGACGATGCTACCTGCTGCCTATCAGCCTGCTGTTTCTCAGATGCTGTCTACATTGCTAAAGAAATGGTTTCCTTCGTCTTATGATCTATCAACAACCAACAAGTTAACTTCAACTCCTGACTTTTATGGTGATGTCAAAACAGCTTTAGCAGCTTATAATATATCGATTGATGATATGCTTGCTTCACTTGGCACACAGGGACAAACAATCTTGGCTACCATAAAATCATCGTCTGCCCTGCCTTTAAATCCTTCTCATTATGAAGAGGGAACAAACTATGGTATCAATCAGGCTGCTGAGGTGTTTGCTGATGGAACGCTTAATGTTGCTAAAGGATTGTCGTTGACAGCCGGACTTAGAGGAACCTATGAACATCAGCGTACTGGTTATGAATCTAAAACGCAACCCGATCCGCTTTTCGGTAGCATCCTATACCAGCCAACAAACAAAACTGTTTATGCCAGTGATGATTATTATTCATGGGTAGGGCGTGTTGTTGCTAATTATTTGTTCTCAGGAAACAATGCCTATGTAAGTGTATCCAGAGGTAGACGACCTGGAGTTATAGCCTTTAATAATTCAGCCGATAATATCAGTCATCTAAAGCCCGAAATAATTATAAGCTATGAAGTTGGATTGAAGGGTGCATTACTTAATAAAACGCTAAACTATGATTTAAGTGCATACTATTATGACTGGTCACATTTCCAGACAATGACGTTAACTGATGCAACGGGTTCTATAGCAAAGGTATATACAGCTAATGATGCAGGTAAAGCTCATTGCTTAGGCTTTGAAGCCGGACTGAACTACGCTCTTGACTCTCACATTTCATTGTTCGCTAACTATGCCTATATTGACGGTAAGTTTAATGATAACGATGAAAATGGAAATCCTCAGGAATACGCAGGTCATCGTTTCAGACTTACACCTAAAACCACATATTCAATAGGAGTTAATGCTGGTTATGACATTGACAGAAACACGCGCATCTATTTCCGCCCCTCATACGTGTATAAATCAAAAGTATTTTTTGAAGATGATAATGATCCACAGTTAACTCAGGAAGGTTTCGGCATCGTAAACGTGAATTTAGGAATAAGTAGAAAGATAAAGAATATCATGTACGACTTCTCTTTGTACGGCAAGAATGCCTTAAACAAGAAATATCTTATTGATGCCGGCAATAGTGGTAATCAGATTGGCTTCCCAACGTTTATAGCTGGTAGCCCAAGCGTATTTGGTGCGCAATTACGATTATCGTTTTAATAAATAGTCTCCTACTGATCTCGTAGAGAAAAACAGCAATATAAACCACTTGTTCTCCCGCAGATAGCGCAGATTTACGCAGATTAAATGCAGCAGCAAGGTAAACTACATAGTCTCTCGTAGATTACTCCAACTGTATTTGTCTGCGTAAATCTGCGGGAGAACATTGATATATAAAGAAATAACGGCAATAGCAAAGATGAAAATAATCGTTATTTCGAAGTTTTTTGTTACCTTTGCATACCGTAAAGGATAATAACAATGAAGAAAATTTTAGCAAGGTATTTAATATTTACCGTAGGGTTGTATTTGTTAAGTTTAGGTATAGTTTTAATAATTCGTTCAGCACTGGGCACTACTCCGATATCAAGTTTAAACTATGTAGTGAGCATAAACACATCATTGTCACTTGGTACATGCACCTTTATTCAAAACTTATTTCTTATAGCAGCTCAGTTTTGGCTTATACGAGGTAACTCTTCAAGAAAGAAAATATTTGAGATACTGATGCAGTTGCCATTTTCATTTGTTTTTGGTGCGTTCATAATCTATGCAATAACATAACACCAAACAGCTACATTGCCTCAATCATACTTTTGCTCATAGGTTGTGTTGTTCAGTCAACAGCTGTTGTGCTAGAGGTAAAACCAAATGTAGTGATGATGAGTGCAGAGGGATTTGTGAAATACTCTGCTGATCGTTATAATAAAGAATTTGGAAAAATTAAACGCAAGTTTGATATATTCTTAGTTGTTTTGGCTGTATCGGCATCACTTGTGATGTCTAAACATATACAGGGTGTGAGAGAGGGCACCGTAATAGCAGCACTTATCACAGGAACAATCGTTACTTTTATCAGTCAGAAACTGCTAACGCGACGTAATTTCAATAAAATACGCAATATAGCACGGCAGTGATAAGAATATAATGAGATGATAAAGTCCTGAAAGAAATACATAATCTTTCGGGACTTTTTTTATGATGATAACTAAGACGATAATCAGATTTTTATATCTTATAGAATGTTTGTTATTTTGGATGATGTTCTTTTCGTTTTATTCGATGTTCTTTACGTAGTATCATGCATAAATTATGTTAATAAAAAATGCAAATGTGGAATTTATGTACTTAATTTGCAATCACAGATTGTGTAAAACAGAATCAGATAACATCAAATAATTATTATAAAAATTTGGAACGCTATGAAACTATATTTTAATGATCAGGCATTCTCTTTTGAATTATTGAGAGCCGTAAGCTATTCTCGCTATCATGGTGCAAGTATTGGTGAAGCACTGGCTACCGCAGCACGCATAAAGGAAGGCGACTTTAATAGCTGGTATGAGGAGTTTTCAAAAACAGCAGAGAAGACTGCTACAAGAGCAGAGAAATGTTTGGAGGGAAAGCATAAAACTAGTGCTAAAGAAGCTTTTCTGAGAGCACATAATTACTATCGTACAGCAGAATTCTTTCTTGATGGAACAGACCCAAGAAGAATGCAGAACTTCACAAAGAGTGTAGATACATTTGAGAAGGCAATGAAGCTATTTAAAACACATTATGAAATAGTGGAAATACCTTATCAGAATACTTATCTAAAAGGATATTTCTTTGGTTCGCATGACTATGATCCGAAAAAACCGAAACCTACATTGATGGCGATAGGTGGATATGACTCTACATTACAGGAGCTTTACTTCTGCGCTGCTGCTCCTGCAATAGACAGAGGTTATAATTGTCTTATATTTGAACTTCCTGGTCAGGGACAGGCTTTACGCACTCAAAACCTGATTATGCGACATGACACAGAAGTGCCTGTTGGGGCTGCCGTTGATTTTGTTTCCAAACGAGCAGATGTCGATATGGATGCTTTGGCTTTATTTGGTATGAGTCTTGGTGGATATTTTGCTCCAAGAGCTGCAGCGTTTGACGATAGGATAAAGGCTGTTGTTACTTTCAACGTATTCTATGACACTTACGAGTCTACACTAAATCAGAACCCACAGCTGAAGATGCTTGAAACGATGCCTAACGAGAAGAAAGAAGCATTGTTGGCTATGGCTGAGGAGAAGAATCCTAGCTTGAGGTGGATGATTAACAATGGAATATGGGTGATGGGATTAAAACATCGCTATGAGGTGTTTGAGGAAATGAAAAACTACACACTACGTGGCATCGCAGATAAAATTAAATGTCCTGTTCTGCTGACAATAGGCGAGGCTGATCACTTTGTGTCTGAAGACCAATTACAACAGTTGACAGACTCAATTAAATCGCCAAAGACAGTGTATAGATTCACAAGAGAGGATGGTGCAGAAGAGCATTGCCAAGAGGGTAATCACGAACTATTCCATCAAGTGATGTTTGACTGGATGGACGATGTCTTTAAGTATTATCCAGAATAATAATCCAATAAATGATTTAGCTGCAATTCCTTTCTATGTAGGGATATAATGAAACAAGAGGATATGTGAATGCATATCCTCTTTTCTTTAGTATCTGTTTTTATTTTGTATATCAGATTACATGTTTTCGATTCTATCGAATTACATAATACGCTCTGATTCTGGTTTGTAATCATCAGGATATTTATTTAATCGCATCATCTGATACTACTCTTATAATGATATGTTTATGCGATTGCAACAATGATAATTTGTTTAACAATATTAATAATATTTATAGCTTGCTCTCTTGTAAGTGTTAAAAAAATGATATACTTTTACTGCCGCTAAGAAACATCTTTTTGCAAAGAAAAAATATTGTTTAATATGATGTTTTCATTAAGCAACTAAAACCACGACATACATACCTATGCCGATGATAATTCATGAAAAAAGTGTAATCTAATTAATAGAGAAATTATCAATAAATCATGATCAAATCTAAAATCAGAATTGCGATACTATCGTTGGTCGCAATGAATGGATTGCTCGCAAGCGAAGTTCATGCAGGTAATCCACCAGAACTGAAGCCAGGAGTGGACTATCCTGCAGAAATTGAAGATCCACAGTGCTTGGGCATAAACAAAGAACCTTATCACGCAACGTTGATGCCTTATGCTAATTTGCAGGAAGCATTGGTTGCAAAGCGCCACGCATCATCTTTTTATCGTAACCTTAATGGTTTGTGGAAATTTAATTGGGTAGCTAGTCCTGAGAAACGTCCAGTAGACTTCTATAAGGAGGATTACGATGTGTCTTCGTGGAAAGATATTCCTGTTCCTTCAAACTGGGAAGTACAGGGATATGGTACTCCTTTTTACAGAAACTTAGGATATACCATTAAGAGGGATTTCCCTCACGTGATGAGCGAGCCAGAAAAATATTTCACGGCTTATAAAGAACGTAATCCTGTGGGAAGCTATAGGCGCGACTTTGAGGTTCCTGCTAATTGGAATGGAAGACGCATCTTCGTAACATTTGACGGCGTAGATTGTGCTTTCTTTATATGGGTGAATGGCAAGAAGGTTGGATACAGTATAAACAGCAGAAATGCAGCTGATTTTGACCTTACGAAATACGTGAAGCCAGGAAAGAATATGATGGCAGTAGAAGTATATCAATATAGTTCGGGTACATGGCTTGAGGATCAGGATATGTGGCGTCTGCATGGCATATTCAGAAATGTTTCTCTTTGGAGTGCACCACAACAGCATATACGCGACTTCTTCGTGAAGACAGATTTGGATAAGGAGTATAAGAATGCTACTCTTGATGTGATGGCTAAAATTAAGAACTATGGTGAAAAGGGTGGGAAGAAACAAATTCTCACAGCTACACTATATGACAAGGCCGGAACAGAAATAGCTAAAGGAAACGTTGCCGGAAAAGAGCTTGGAGCAAAACAGGAAGAGCAGATTAACGTGAAGTTGAATGTTGAAAACCCTGATAAGTGGACTGCTGAGACTCCAAACCTATACACACTTGTTTTAACAGATACTGAAGGCGAGATAATATCGTCGAAAGTGGGATTCAGAAAGATTGAGATAAAGGGACGAGTGATGACTGTAAATGGTGTTCCTATTAAGTTGAAAGGTGTGAACCGTCATGAACATTGGTCAGACGTGGGACATGCAATAACAGAAGAGCAGATGATACGCGACTTGCAGGTAATAAAGCAGGGTAACTGTAATCATGTGCGTACTTGCCATTACTCTGATGATCCACGCTGGTATGAATTATGCGATGAGTGGGGAATATGGCTTGTTGCTGAAGCAAACTGTGAAAGTCATGGATATGATGGTCGTTTTGACGAAGAGCCTTTGATGAAATCTGCAATCATTGACCGTAATGTAGCCAATGTGGAGAACTTTAAAAATCATCCAGCTGTGCTAATGTGGTCGCTCGGAAACGAATGTGGAGGAGTTGGCTCAAACTTTGTGGCTGCAATGAAGAAGGTGAAAGAAATAGACCCAACTAGATTTGTACACTACCAGAGATTTGGAATTGGAGCAAACAACCCTTCTGATGTAGACGGAACAATGTATGGTACACCAGAAGATTTCGCAAGAATTGCCAAAGATAAGAATCTTACAAAGCCTTTCTATATCTGCGAATATGCACATGCAATGTTTAACTCAATGGGTTCGCTTGCTGAATTCTCAGAAGTGTTTGATAACAACCCTGAGATTTTGGGTGGAGCAATATGGGAATATCAAGATCAGGCTTTGTGGAACAAAAGAGATCCGAACCATCCAATATTGGCTTATGGAGGAGGTTTTGGAGAATTCCCTAACGACCACTATTTCATTCATAAGGGAGTTGTTTCTTACGACCGTGCAACAGAAGGAACTCACGTGAAGCCACATTATCCAGAAATGAAAAAGGCATATCAATGGATCAGTACTGATTTCTTGGAGCCTACATCTGGACTGATAAAGATAAGAAATAAATATCAGTTTATTTCTCTTGATGGAGTGGAGGTTACATGGAGCTTATCTGAAAATGGAAAGGTAATAGATAATGGAATATTACAATTGCCACATATCGATGCTAGAAGAGAAGCCTATGTGAGAGTGCCATATAAATTGGAAAATATAAATCCTAATGCAGAATATTTCCTACGAGTTTCATACAAGCTGAAGGATGCAACAATATGGGCAGACAAAGGATTTGAGATAGCAGCTGAACAATTCAAGCTTCCGATGAATACGCCTCCTGTATTTGAGAGCACAGGAAACATGCCTGTTAAGGTGAGTCAGAATCCAAACTCTGTAGATGTGAAAGGAACTGGATTTGAACTATCATTTGACAAGAAGAGTGGATTGCTAAGTAAAGTAGTGAAAAATGGAACAAACATATTAGCTAAAGATGGTTCACCAAAACTTCATCTATGGCGTGCTGCTCACAGAGATGATGACATGTGGGCATACGGTCAATGGAACAGATTTGGCGTGGACAGTCTTAAATATTCGTTGGTTGACATGAAAGTTGTGCCGGTTGATAAATACTCCGTTAAGATAGTTTCGACGGTTAAGGCAGAAGGAAAGCAGGGCTTTGGAGTTTATCACACCGCTACCTATCTTATTAATGGCGATGGCGATGTGAAGGTGGACAATAAGGTTCAGTTTACAGGCTTGCGTATTAATCTGGCAAGAATAGGAGTGCGCTATGAATTTGATAAGAAGTTTGACCAGATGACTTATTTCGGTCGTGGTCCTATAGAGAACTACGCTGACAGAAAGACTGCCTCTGATGTGGGCATTTATACTCTAGACGTGAATAATCAGTATGAATATGAAAAGCCTATGGAGCATGGAAATCATGAGGAAGTACGCTGGGCTAGATTCAATGGTACCGGAATGCCTTCTGTTATGTTTAAATCAGATAGTAACTTGATGCAGGTTTCTGCTTTGCCTTACACTGATGAACAGATGCAGAACGTAGAGTATAAAATAGATTTACCTACTAGTGAAGCTACTGTATTTACATTGGCTACAAAAACACTAGGAGTTGGCTCTAACGGATGTGGTCCCCGTCCTTTAGATAGATACATGGTGTGGTCGGATAATACAGAATTCAGCTACACATTGCAATTGTTGAAATAACAAGGCTAACTTGTAAATATGAAAAATGGCAGCATCCGATATGGGTGCTGCCATTTTTATTATTTATCGTTGATTAAATCAATATAATGATTGCAAGGATATATTCCTTTTATTTGAATTATTTTAACAACAAATTTTTCCCTACTTGGCGTGCTCCAATTAAAATAAGAGGCTTTCTGTCTCTTTTATTTTTCTATTCTGTAAGTTGCTGTAAACCAATTCTTTCCATACTACTAATACATTTTTGCGCATGTGATTTGTGCTTATGACAACACTAATCAGCACATGTTTTCGACGCAAAGATACACAAATCAGCACATGTTTAGTGCTTTTAACAACACTTTTTATCATTTTATTTTTTTATGATATATTTTATTTGCTGAAAAAATAAAACAAATTAATAGTATTTATTAAAATAGATGTGGTGGAGTATATTTATGAGTTGTAGAATGTATTAGTAGGTCTAAAGAATAAGTTGACGAAGCTTTGTATTAGAAATTAAGCAAAGGGAATATTCTTCTTCTATATAACTTATGTTGTGTGGACTATGATCGCTTATTTGCTATACAGGTTATAAAAGACCCGCTTGCATATCTTATGATATATCAAGCGGGTCTTGTTTATATTATGTTTATTCTTAATAAACGTATATCTTATAGTCTTTCATTGCCCCAGGAGCATCTTTTTCTGCTCTTGGTAGTTCTTGGATGGCAGAGATTGTCTGCTTGCTTCCCAAGTCAATCACCAATAAGTGGGGGAGAGAAGTGCCCTTTACAGTTTGCCAATATGTTGACTCCTGAAGATCATATATCTTGTCGCCAAGATGATTGCCGGTTTCGCTCTCGCTATCGGCATACTTAATTGTCCAAGGTTCACGAGACAAGCGGTTACCATCAGCATCCAGAGCATAGAGTTCGGCAATTGCTAACACGTCATCACCAGTTTGAGTAGAATTGCACTGTATGGCAATATAGCGACCCTTTGCAGGAGCATCAAACTTAACTGTCTGCCAACCATTACCTGCATTCATGCTACCTTGTGCAACAGGAGTTGCAGAATTAAGGTCTGGACGATCGCCAGGAGCATTATGCTTATTAGTCTTCTCCATCTGGAGTTTGTTTAGTTCAGGCTTATCCTGTCCCCAAACAACTGGTTGCTTAGGTCCGACAACATCAAGAACGATGATCTCATTTTTGCCTTTCTTCAACCAACAACTAGGCATGTATAAAGTCTGCTGAGGACCGATACTCCAGAATCTTCCCAAAGCATGTCCGTTGACATATACCTGACCTTTACCCCATGTCTCCATGTTAATGAATGTGTCACCAACCTTATTGATATTGAAGTATCCACGATAGTATCCGCGATTACCCATAACAATGTCTGTGGCGTGCTGACTTATCTTATTCAAAGCCTTTTCAGCAGTGTTGCAGTCGTCTGGTATCTTGGCAGTCTGCCAACCCTTCAAAGTATATGTTAGAAGATGATTACCATCATTTGTGTCGATCGTTACATCCTTAGTGATACCCTTGTAGTCCTTTATGGCGCGTCCGAAGTTGATACGTCCCATAGCCTCAATAACGATAGTCAGTTTGTCGCCTTCGTTTACAGCAGGTATAGTAATACTTTTCTCGTTTTTCACACGGTCAATGCAACCTATATATTTATTGTTGATAAATACTTGTGCAAAGTCGTGACAATCGTTGATGTATAGTGTGCTAGAATTTGCGATAGCAGGTAGGGTATTGGTATATACCATTGAACCCCATCCCATATCGGCAGCCTCCATCGTGAGGTCGTCGCCAGTGTTGACGAAAGAATCGCAACCGTTTATAAGCGGTGAAAATTCGTTCAGTCTTATTTTAGGAATAGATATAACCTGTGAGATAGGTTTAGGAACGGATGGAAGTTTCTTGCCATCGTTGTATTTCTGCATCATATTGCGCAGTTCCCAGAACTTAGGCGTAGTCAGTCCATATTCGTTTATCGGTGCATCGTAATCATACGATGTTACGTCAGGAGCAAATCCAGGACTGTTGGCACCAGCCCAGTGTCCGAAACTTGTTCCTCCATGAGTCATATAGAGTGAGAATGATATACCTTTAGACAACATTTCGTCAATACCATCAACCATATCCTTTGCAGGACGTGTCTCATGGCGTGCACCCCATTTGTCAAACCATCCGCTCCAGAATTCAGAACACATCTTAGGAGCATCTGGACGAAGCTCTGATAGGCGCTTAAACTGTTGGTCGATATTTGCACCAGTACCGAAATTCATAGTCCATGCAAGGTCGTCAAGTCCGTTTTTCTCAAAGTTACTAGACCAGTCACACTGGAACAAAGTCACCTTGTCAAATCCCGAACTTTTAACGATGTCGCGTATCTTAGAAACGTAAGGTTTGCTTTCACCATAAGAACCATATTCATTTTCAACCTGAACCATAATAATAGGTCCGCCGTTCTGAATAGTTAATGGAGCGAGCTGTTCGCCAACTTTCTTCTCAAACAATTTAACTCGTTCGATGAAATAAGGATCATCCTCACGAAGTCTTATATCTTTTTTCTTCAGCAGCCACCAAGGTAATCCTCCCATTTCCCATTCTGCACATACGTAAGGTCCAGGACGTACGATGACATACATACCGTTTTTCTTAGCCAATTTACAGAAGGCAGCTATATCGTTGTTGCCAGTGAAATCGAATTGCCCCTCACGCTGTTCGTGAATGTTCCAGAATACGTATATGCATACAGTGTTCATGCCAAGAGACTTGCACATTTTTATTCTGTTATCCCAATATGCACGTGGTATTCTTGGGTAGTGAATTTCGGCTGCCTTAACAACAAAAGGTTTCCCGTCTAGCAGAAATGTGTTTTTCCCTACAGTGAAGTCACCACCCTTTGCACTAATCGTAGTTGCAGAGAGAGATAACAGTAGAGTGGCAGTAATGAGTTTGATGCTGCGTGATAGTTTCATTATATTGTTTTTTTATTTAGTTATAAAAGTTGTTATCGAACATGGCTCTAACACAGACTCGCCTGTAGATGAGCCTACAGGTTTGAGGTTTTCGCCAGTAACATCCGATGTGCGGTATAACAGCCATGATGTTTTATGATCAGGCAATGGGAGAGTGATGCTTCTTGATTTCTCAGAATAGTTGATGAACACAACTACCCAGTTTCCATCTGCATTTCTGTAGGCAGAAGTCATAACCCCATAAGGTTCTGTTTCTCCATCTTTTACCTTAACATTTTCTTCATTTGTTACATCGATGTCATAGCGTTGTGCTTCTGGGCGTATGAAGCGGCTATAGTTGCCTAGCGACCACATTAGCTTTGAGTCAATGGCTTTCCCTGTTTTCCAGTTGTCAGCGCTTAGCACTCTGATAAGTCCGTCTTTATAGTCGCCTCCCATAGAACGCCACCATGACCAGCTTTCAGCATTGCCATATACAAGATCGTGATGAATTACGCGGGCAACATATAATCCTGTGCGCATAGAGTAGTCAAAATAGCCTCCTCCGCCAATCTCTTCATCATTGCTCATGATGCACAACTCTGTTTGCCAATAACGTAAATTATACATTTTAAGAGTATCGCGTAGGTTCTCGCGTATCTCTCGCATATACTTTACTGGAGTATTTGTCCAATAGCTGTGTGCCATCATCACATTAGGTACTCCATACGTATTGCCTAAATATGTCGCTGTGCTGTCCTTAGAGAAGAAAGTACGTATTTGATTGGCTCTTTGCCAACTAGTCATGTGAGTGCCGAGCAGACATCTTATATCGCTACTCTCATCAATCATGATGTTGGTAGAGATATGGTTTTTATTAAACTCCTTGCTAATAGCTCTTGTCAATCTAGCAACATCTCTGTTAGTGGCAGGAGAACCCTCTTGTTTTGGACCTAGCCAGTTCCAATGGCCATCAGGTTCATTCACTGGGCACAGGTAATCAAAGTGTATGCTATCGTGCTTTTCAATACCCTTCATGACATTTGCCGCAAACTTTGCTACTTTATTGTAGCTGTCTTCACGTAGATTCAAATCTCCACTACGACCAGTGTTCGTAGCAAGTCCATTCTTTGTATAATAGACAGGAGAAGAATTCATGAAAGCAAGGAAATGCTTAACTCCACGTTGTTTTGCCAACTTTAGGAAGTTACGCTGTCCCTGTTGCTTGTTCCAGTCATATTTGCCATTAGGCTGAAGGAAACACTCTGTGCGTGTGCCAGAGTTGATTTGTGAACTGTCTCCTTGCTCAGCACTACCTGTACCAAGATTAAATCTCCATACAGAAAGACCAATACCTTTAGGTTGTCCATTGATATCGTTGTCTGCACTGAAAAGCCAATCAGCTATTTGATTCTGCTGTTTTTCAGGCCATAAGCCTGTAAACTGCATGCTCCATGCATCAGATGCACCAAAGTGCATAATCTTTTGCATGGGCTTGTCGGTTTCTATTTTATATGTGTTATGTTGTGCGCTAACGCCTAAACTGAATGATATTATGATACCAGTGAGAATAGTAAGTTTCTTCATCAATATTATTTCTTAATAAGTTTCTTACCATTGATAATATATATACCATGCTCTAGAGAATTATACTTATCTGCAGAGTCAGCGACCTTTTGTCCGTTGAGGTTATATATTCCGTTATCAGCCTTAGTTGAATCACTCTTTACATTATTAATACCAGCTGTAGTATCCAAATCAAATGTGAAAGTGACAACAGAACGAGCAGGAACAGTAATACGTAATGTTGGATCAGTGATAGTCTCGTCACATGTAAGGTTGTTTGTCGTATCAGTGGTGTACTTCTTTACAGACGAAATAGTCTTAGCAAAGTTATCTGCGGCTAGTTTAACTCCCTTAGCTACATCGTTCATATTTACGAATACAGCAACAACTTTCTTTCCGTCAGGAGATACGTATGCACTTCCCATAAGAGAGTTGATGTCACCGTCACCAGTAAGAGCGATGCGCTTGTATCCAGGACGAACAAAACGGCTGTAGTTACCAAGAACCCAAAGGTTTGGTGTAGCAGTTACTGTACCACCAGTATTCAAGTTACCATAACTTTCGTAAGTGCTGTTGTCTGCAGTAGCATTTAATCTCATTAGTTCAAAGCGGTTTTTCTGAGCATACATAGACTGAGCCATTGCTGTCCAGTATGACCATGAAATGAAGTTGCCTTGTGTCATACCGATATGTATCAGTTTGCCCATGAATAGAGCTATGTCCATATCTGTAGCAACATCATAAGAAGCAGGGAAACCTGTCTCTGTATTTGGAGCTGCATCAAGCATACTCCATTCTGTCTGCATCACGTTTAACCCGTATTTAGCAGCAGCGGCTGCAACATTTTCTCTCGTTGTTGTAAGGGCGTCGTTTGTTTTGAATGTCCAGTAGTCATGTCCGGCAACAGCTTTAGCCACATGACTTAAATCGCCAATATATGTATCAGTGTTTGTTTTATTCCAAAAAGCCTCTATCTGATTAGATGCACGACCGCTATAATCGCTGCTAGCCTGATAAAGTCTGTCAAGTGAACTAGCCTCAGGCATGATGATCTGTGTAGATAAGTTACGTGAAGTAAGAGATTTGTCGAGTTCGCGTACAAGCTTTGAAATCTCATTATTCTGCCAAGGAGAACCTTCCTGACCGTCTCTCCAGTCAAATGCAGGTTCGTTTACTGGGTCAATGTATTTGATGTTGTATCCGTTCTCGTTGAAATGTGCAGCCACATTAGCCAGAAATTCAGCAAAGTCATCATAGCTGTCTGCCTTCAGGTTAGCACCCGATGCATTGTTTTTATTGTTGGCAAGTCCGTTAGCAGTGAAATATACAGGAGCGGAATTAGAGAACAATAGGAAGTTGTCTACTCCATACTGTTTAGCTTGCTGCATAAAATACTGTTGCCCAGAAGATTTGTCCCAGTTGTATGTTCCGTCTTTAGATAAGAAACATTCTGTACGTCTTGTTGCATCACTGATATTGCTTTCGCTACCTTGGTCTGCACTACCGGCACCAATGTTTACACGCCAAACAGACAATCCTATACCTTCTGGGGCTCCATTTGAGTCGAAGTTCTGACTGAACAGCCACTTAGCAGCTTGTGATTTCTGTGCGTCACTGAAGTACTTGCCAACGTAGTCGGCAGTCCAGCAGTCAGAAGCACCGAAATCAGAAATAGTCTGATAGGTGGTAGTTGGGTCCATGGTAATTGTGAATGTAGACTGTGCCTTGACAGTGAATAGAGATACAGCTAATAGTATGCTTAGGTAAAATCGTTTCATACAGTTGATGTTTTAGATTTGAATAAATATTTATAGGGACTTGCGCCAATAATAGCGCAAGTCCCTAACGATATCATTAATTAATAGCCAGGGTTCTGTTTGATAGAACCGTCGCTCATAACAATTTCAGAGTTGGGAATAGGGAATAGTTCATCACGACCATTCACAAAGTTGTAACCCTTGTTGGAATTCTCGTTTTGATTGCTTATCTCGTATTGGTCAGTGCTCTCAACTGTGTTGTAGTGCACGAATGTACCGTTAGCACCCATAAGGTTTTGAATGGCCTTCTTACCATTATCGTCACTCCAACGTCTTAGGTCATATAGACGATTGTCTTCCAATGCTAGCTCAAGACGGCGCTCCTTACGGATAGCATCTCTTAGAGCTGTTCCACTAGAGGTAACATCTGCCAAATTCACACGTTTGCGCACTGTGTTAAGTGCTCCGCGAGCTTCTATGTCATTGCCTAAAGCATTTTCAACTTCAGCATACATCAACAAAACATCGGCATAGCGAAGAAGACGATAGTTCAGGTTGATATGTGGTCCGTCGTAAGGTGAAGGACGCTTTGCAGTAGGTATATACAGTTTCATATTGCATCTGGCACTCTTGTGCTTGCTAGGGCTAATGATGTAAGGTTTATCCTTAGTCCAAGTATTGTCGTTAGGCACGTAAGTCTGGTTGTGGTGCATGATAGTCCATATCTCGCGGATAGAGTCACCTTCATCCTTGAAAGCCTTGTCTAGGTTGCTTGTAGGAAGTCCCCATGACCAACCTCCGTCATCACGTGAACCAACTACTACAGAAAGATGCTCACCAAGACTGTAAGACATTGTACCATCAGTTTGGATTTCAAACAAAGACTCCGCACTGTTGTTGTGGTCCATGCTCCATACATCACCGAAGTTAGCAAGAAGTTGGTACTCTTTGCTGCCGATAACAGCATTTAGTTGAGTCTCAGCTTCCTTATACTTCTGCTGATACAGATATACCTTTGCAAGCATACCCTGTGCTGCACCCTTTGTTACACGACCAAGATCAGCAGAACCGTATTGGCTGCGAATAGGAAGATCAGGAATAGCCTCTAGCAAATCTTTCTCGATGAAAGCATAAGTATCAGCAACGCTAGCGCGCTCAATACCCTTAACCTCACTAGGCATCTTTAGATCTTCGATCAAAGGCACGCCTCCGAAGTTCTTAACCAAATCAAAGTATTGGAAAGCACGCAGGAACTTAGCCTCTGCAATGTAACGCTTTCCAAGAGCAGCGTCGTTGAACTTTACGTTAGGAGTCTTCAGTATGGCAATGTTGCACTGTAGAATTCCCTTGTATCTGTACTGCCAGAAGTTCTGGCAAGAGTTACCAGCCTGAATAGTGTTGCCTGAATAGTGGGCTAGGTGATAGTAATCACCTGGATCCTGTGTAGTGTTACCCATCCATTCGTCATCAGTGCACATGTCTGCAGCATCATACATCTTGTAAATCTGCCACCAGCCATCACAGGCGAGACCCTGATAGCAACCAATTAACTGCTTTGCACATTCATCCTCAGTGGTGAAGTAATTTGCCATATCCTGTTGACCGAGGACTGGTTCATTGAGGAAGTCAGAACAGCTGCTGAAACTCATTGTGAGTGCGGCTGCGGTCATAGAAAGACCTAATATGTAATGTTTCATATTATTTATAATGATTAGAAGTTTACATTCACGCCGAATAGAATTGTACGTGGATTAGGATAACCAGTCCAGTCGATACCTGCTTGTGTTACATCTCCCATAGCTGCTGTTTCTGGGTCCATGCCAGAATACTTTGTGATAGTGAAAAGATTCTGTGCAGATAGTGAAAGACGTACACTGCAAAGGTGAAGTACGCTCTCTGGGATAGTATATCCAATCTGAAGTAACTTGCAACGGAAGTAACTACCGTTTTCTACGAAGTATGATGAAGGGCGTGTGTAGTTCTGGTTAGCGTCGTTAACAGACAGGCGAGGATACTCGTTTGTTGTGCCTTCTCCGTGCCAAGCCTTGTCAAGAGTTCCTGCCCATACGTTTGAGCCATTCTGACCGAAGTAACGTTCACGGTTCAGGTTGTAGATGTCGTTACCGAATGTTCCGTAGAATTGTGCTTGAACATCCCAACGATGATATGATGCGTTAAGGTTCAAACCTACCATTACATCAGGGAATGGATTGCCAATATAAGTCTTGTCCTTTTCATCTATTACGCCATCGTGGTTAAGGTCCTTGTAGCGGAAGTCACCAGGTTGAGCGTTTGGCTGCATTGCGGTTCCGTGTTCGTTTGTATAAGACGTAACCTCTGTCTTATTCTGGAAAATACCGTCAACAACATATCCGTAGAACTGGCTGATAGTTTTTCCTTCTTCGTTACGAATGATAAAGTCACCATTGTGGCTACCTGTGTAAATATAGTTACCGTTTAGGTTTACAGCCTTGTTCTTTACAGAAGAAAGGTTAAGACCTACACCATATTTAACTTCACCGAACTTATCGTCCCAGTTGAAACCAAGTTCCCAACCAGTTGCTTTCATACTACCGATGTTTGACCACATCTGACCGTTCCACATTGGGTAGCCAAGAACAAGAAGGTTATCCTTCTTCATAAGCATGTCGTGGCTCTTCTTTGTAAACCAGTCTGCTGTTACGCGAAGACGGTTCTGAAGGAATGCCATGTCTACACCGATATTGTAATCCTCAACAGTTTCCCACTTAATATTCGTGTTACCGATAGATCCTACTGAAGAACCAATAGCTATCTGATTTCCGAATACGTAACGGTTTGTTGTGATAGCACTTGTATATGCTGAGTTGTCGATATTCTGGTTACCAACCTTACCCCAGCCAAGACGAAGCTTCAAATCATCAAATATTTTCTGATCTTTCATGAAGTTCTCTCCACTAACACGCCAAGCTCCACTTAATGATGGGAATGTAGCATATTTGTTTCCTGCAGTGAACTTAGAAGAACCGTCAACACGGATACTTGCTGTAAGATAGTATTTCTCATCATAGTTGTACATTACACGACCAAGATAAGAGATAAGTGAACTGTATTTATTTGTTCCGCTAACCTGCATGTTATCTGTACCTGCATCTACATAGCGCATTTCTTCAACATTTGAAGGAATCTTTTCGCGGCTACCATCAAGGAAGTAATCCTGGAAACGCTCCATAGTATAACCAGCCATAAGGTTAAGATTATGCTTCTTGTTGAAGGTATTCATATAGGTGAGGGTATTTGTCCAGTTCCAGTCTACCCAGTTTTCCATTCTGCGTTGAGCTTTGCTTACTGCAGCCTGCTCAAGATTATCAATGTGGAAATCAGGAGTGTAGGTATCTGAGAGACGGAAACGGGCATTCATGCCAAACTGAGTACGGAATGTCAGTCCCTTTACAGGATTGATGCTTAACCATGGAGTTGCAAGAAGTCCGTATTCATCAGAATGAGCGTCAAGACGAGACATTGAAGCAACAGGATTCAATGTCTGGTTGTTGTTAGAGCGAGCATAGTTGCTGTATGGGTTTGATGTCCATTGGCTCTGATCACGCATAACCGATGTTGTAGGGTCCATAGTCATGACTGCTCCAATTAGGTTAGGAGTGTCATGCCAGTTCTCGTATTTAGGAGTGAAATCTACACCTGCCTGTACAATCTTATTAAAGTTGTACTGCATAGAGAAACGAGCTGTGATTTTCTGCCAGTCACCAACCTTGTACTGTGAGTTCTGACGGAAGTAGCCAATACTTGCTGAATAAAGCAACTTATCTGTACCACCAGAGAAACCGAAGTTATAGTTCTGTGTCAATGCAACGTCACGCATAGTCTGTTTCCACCAGTCTGTGCCCTGTGCATTAGTGATATTGGCTATACCGTTGTAAGGTGCAGTCTGATTATCGTTAGTATAGCGAGTCTTGAATACCTGTTCGTATTCAGAAGCACCTGCTATATCAGGTTTCTGCATAGTCTGAAGACCTACTGTTGCAGACGCTGTAAACTTAGTTGCGCCCTTAGAGCCTTTCTTTGTAGTGATAAGAATAACACCGTTACTACCACGAGTACCATAGATAGCAGCAGCAGATGCATCTTTCAATACCTGCATGCTCTCAATATCGTTCTGGTTTAGGAAGTTGATGTTATTACCAACTGGCATACCGTCTACAACGTAGAGTGGGTCAGAACCGTTGATAGTACTTACACCACGTATAATTACACGTGGTGTGCTACCAGGACTTCCTGAATTTGTAATCTGTACACCGTTTACCTGACCTTGAAGGGCATTCATCACGTTACCAGTACTTAGCTTCTCAAGTTTGTCGCCCTTGATAGCAGAAATACTACTTGTTAGGTCGCTCTTCTTTACGGAACCGTAACCGATAACAACAACTTCGTTAAGGTCTGATACGTCGTCTTTCATCACGATGTTGATGGCGCTGCGTCCTGCAACACCAATGCTTGCTTTCTGAAAACCAACCATACTAACTTCTAGAGTGGCATTCTTGTCAGCATCTATCGTAAAGTTACCGTCGATATCTGTTATAGCGGCTGTTTTGGTTCCTGCTACCTTAACATAGGCACCCATGATAGGTTCCTTGTCAGCAGCGGCAGTCACCTGTCCTGTAACCTTTACGCTTTGGGCATGAAGTCCAAGAGTAAGGATTGAGACAAATATTATTAAAAAATATCTTTTCATATTTTATATTGTTTATATATAATAATGTGAATTATTTCACTAATACGAAGCGACTGCGTAGTAGTGCATAGTCGAATTCGAATAGATATGTTCCGTCTGTAGGTACGGTAACCTCTTTCATGTTGTCACCACCATTCTTTACATTCTTCTCATTCTCATCAGATCCGTTGAAACGCCAGTATGGTTCTGGCCACCATCCCTTTATATGAGTCTGGCTGATAGTAAATGACACCTTTGTCTTTGCTGTAAGTTTCACCTCACGATATAGGCGATATGGATTGGTTTTATCCTGATATAGGGTAAATGCTCCTGAATTAGGGTTTGTATTCCAGTTTGAAGTACCAGGAAGACCTGATCCAGCAAGACAAATTTGTGCAGGCTGAACATCGCCGTCTAGTGTTACATTCTGTGTTCCGTCAAGAACCATGCTAGGAGTTGTAGGAGTCCACGTTTTTACATCGTATTCACCTGTTACAGTGTTGAATGTAATTTCGTAGTATCCAATAGTGCTAAGTGTGATAGGTTTACCAACAGAAGGATTACTTGTAAGCAAACCTGTGATTGGGTCTTCACCGAAGCAGATAGGCTGGAAGTCAGTCTTCTGTGGAATGAAGCGGATAGGAGTGCCAGCCTTCTGATTGTAGTAATGTGCTGTGTACTGGTATTTGCCAGTATGTTCAATCAGCATAGGCACGCCATAAAGGTCTGAATTTAAATCAGCAGCCTCAGTAACATCAGCAAGATACATATTATCAAAGTCAGGAAGATCGCTCACCTTGATTGTGCTTGATGTTGTAGTACGGTTTCCTACTGCGTCACCAACTGTAATAGTCATAGCATAAGAAGCTTCTGTTGTTGGCATGTCATAAGACTTACTCAATGTGTATTTAGTTCCGCTGATACTAATACTGTCATGAGTGTTAAGGTCTGGGATTGATACAACAATGTATCCCAAATTTTTGTTATCCGTTACTGTTGTGTTCAGTGTCAGCTTAGGATTTTGAAGCAGCACTGTTAATTGTGAAGATGGAGCAGTTGTAAATACAGGGTTAGAGAAATCTCCGTCTGTAGATACCGTCAATGTTTGTGTGGTGGTTCTTCCACCTACGTCTTCCACTGTAATCGCTACAGGGAATGATTCTGTACCTTTCCAATCCTTGTTACCTTTGTAGGCATAACTAAGGTTGTAGGTGTGAAGTAATGAGTCTGGATGAGATTCCAGTAAATCAATAGTCTTGTCGAGGTTCAGTCCCTCGTTTACAAGACGGATAGACTTTATTCCGTCTGCATCTTTTGCAACACCCGAGATAGTGAAGTCACGTCCGGGTTCTGTTTTTAGTTGTGCGGAACTAAGTGTAAGAGTTGGGGCCTGACCATCAACTGTTGGATAGTCATCATCGCTGCTACATGATTGCAGAGATACTCCCGCTATTACGGCGAAGGCACAAATAAGTAACCTCCTTAAGTAATTAGGTTTAGTTGCCATAAAAAATTTAGGTTATAGTTATATAAAAATAATGTTTACGCAGCAAATTTAACACGCTGTAACCATAAGCATACTCGCAAATCGTTCAATAAGGTTCTTAAATCGTTCATTGAACGATTTGAATGTGATTTTTGCTTTATATAAGATAAAATTGCTAACTTTGCAACTGTTTATTATCACATATTTCATCAAGACAATCATGAAGAAGTATCTCTTTTTACTATTATTTTTGTTTTTATCCATCTCTGCATTCTCTCAGAAGTATCAAGTTAAGTCTCTTGATATCACTGACGGACTGTCAAGTGACTATGTTCTTAACATGGCCATGGACAAGTATGGATTTATCTGGGTTGCTACTGAAGAAGGACTGAACAGGTTTGATGGTTCACGCTTCTACACCTATTATAAACATAACTCAGATAACAGTATAACTGGAAACGAACTTAACTGCGTTCTTGATGATCCTAAGGATAACAAGATGTGGATTGGTACCCAGCGAGAGGGACTAAACGTTTTTGATTATAATACTGATCAGTTCAGCAGCTATCGACATGATAAGAAGGATCGCAACAGTATTGTCACTAACGATATCACTTCTATCTCGGCTTCTGCTGATAGCAGTATATGGGTAACAACATATTGGGGCGGTATTGAATATTTTGATAAGAGCAATCAGCACTTTATACATTATAATAAAAAGAACGTGCGCGGACTTCCTTCCAATCAGGCATGGTCAGTGTGTGATGCTGGTAATGGACTTATATACGTAGGACATGTTTATGATGGATTATCTGTAATAGATACCCACAACAGGGTGGCTCATAACTATAAACATAACAATGCTGATCCTAATTCTATTTCTGGTAATGAGATTCATTGCATATTCAGGGATAAGAATGGAAATGTGTGGATTGGAACAAATAATGGACTTGACTTATTTGATACCCTGAACGGAAAATTCATTCATTATAATGACGGCGGGAAGGCACATCACCTTATCTCGTCAATTATACAGATGGCTGACGGAAAACTGTGGCTGGCTACTGAGCAGGGAGGAGTTGCCATTCTGGATATCAATGCGGGTATGTATATGGGTAATGCCAACTGCAAATATGAGTTCATTCAGGAGGGGAACGGAGAACTTGACCTTACTGGTAACAGTGTGCGCTGTGTTCTTGAGGATAAATATCATAATGTATGGTTGGGACTATATGGTGCAGGTATCAACTTCATTACCCGAAATACACCGTTGTTCTCTTTGTTGAGTTATTCGCCAGTAAATCCCGAAAAGCATATTTCAACAAAATCTGTTATCGGACTTGGATTTGATACAAAGGGAAATCTATTGGTGGGAACAGATGGAGACGGAATGAATGTATTTGATACAGAAAAAAATAGGATACATTCTGATATATCGTTGCCAAAACGTTCTGTTCAGGTTGTGCATCGCGATAAGAATGGTAATATATGGATTGGATGCTTTTCTGATAATGCTTATGTCAGGCGTGCTTCTGGAGGTCTCAGTAAGATATTTGCAGAAACAGTCGATGTGAGATGCTTCTGCGAGGATGGCAACGTGATGTGGATAGGAACAAGTAGTGGAATATACACTGTCGACATAAATACACTGAAGGTGATAAAGGCATATAAGATTAAGGAAAGCCTTGTTAGAACTATATGTCTTGATAGTAATCACAATTTGTGGATAGGTACTTTCGGTGACGGACTAGTGAAATATGATCATTCAATACGTCATAAGCATGCTTACAGCACGGATAATGGATTCCCTTCAAATACAGTAAACGGAATAATCCGCGGCAATGATGGAGCTTTCTGGCTTGCTACTGGTGAAGGTGTGGTTTGTTTCCCTAATGAACATAAGAAAAATTATGAAGTGTATAGGCAGGACAATAACCTTAACAACACAAACATTCGTGCAATAGCACAGGATCGCAAGGGGAATGTATGGGTTAGCACAAATAAGGGCATCAGTTGTCTGAAGAAGGGCGAAACATCATTCCTTAACTATGGATATAAGGATAATGTTGCGCTGGGTAACTATAATCCGTCAAGTGTAACAACATCTCCAACCGGAACGATTTATTTTGGCAGTACTAGAGGATTAACATATTTCAATCCGTCAGAAGTATTGTCTAATAATGCAGCTCCTAAAGTGTTTATCACAGCGGTTGACCTTCCTCTTGGAGAAAAGGGATTGAGTGACAGCACGATAAACCTTATCGGAAAGAAGCAGATAGAACTTGGATATAAGGACAATACGTTTACGCTGCATTTCAACGTCAGAGATTATTCTTTGCTTGGCAGGGTAGAGTATTCTTATCGATTGAGTGGATTGCAGGGAGATTGGCAGACAACAGAAGAGAATGTAATCACGTTTCGTGATATTCCGTATGGCAGTTACACGCTTGAAGTACGCTGTCGCCGACACAATCAGGAATGGACTACCGATGTAGCTACATTAGATTTAACCGTTAACCCTCCATTCTGGCTCTCTTGGTGGGCAAAATTTATATATACAATATCTATCATAAGTTTGACAGTCTACATATTCCGTAGTTACTCTCGCAAGATGAGATTGGAATATCTTTTGTCTTCTGAAAAGAGGAAACATGAGCAGCAACAAGAACTTAATGATGAGAGATTACGATTCTTCACCAATATCACTCACGAACTGCGTACTCCGCTCACACTCATACTTGGACCGCTTGATGACTTTTCACATAGCAATGAACTGTCTGATAAGGTAAAGCATAAGTTGGCTGTGATAAACAGAAGTGCTAAAAGGTTGCAGGAACTGATAAATCAAATACTGGAGTTCAGAAAGACTGAAACTGATAATCGAAGATTGTGTGTCGTTCGTGGAAATATCGTCAGTGCTGTTCATGAGGTGATGTTGAAATACGAGGAACTCAACAGAAATGAAAGTGTAAGAATACGATTCGTCTCAGCCGAAAATGATATTAAGATGTATTTTGATAATGAGGTGATAAACATGGTTTTGGACAACCTCATATCAAACGCTATAAAATATACAGATAGTGGTGAGATAAAGGTCTGCATCGAAAGAGTTATTAACGACGGTCATCGAATGGTTCAGATTGGCGTACACGATACAGGACATGGAATATCTGCTGCTGCACTGCCTCATATCTTTGAACGCTATTATCAGGAGAATAGTCCTCATCAGGCTTCTGGTACTGGTATCGGATTGGCTTTGGTAAAGAGTCTTGTTGCGTTGCATCATGGACAGATTTCTGTTGACAGCAGTGTAGAGCATGGCTCGCATTTCATTGTCTGTCTTGATGAGGATAATATATATCCTTATGCATTGCATGGCGAACAGATTTCTGATGAATCAGACGATGCAGAAGAGAACAGTGCTCTTGTTGAAAAGCACGATGACGCAGAAGAAAGTTCACGCGAGATCTTGCTTGTTGTCGAGGATAATAAGGATATACGTGAATATATAGCTACATCATTTGCCGATAAATACGATGTGTTTCAGGCAGAAGATGGCAGGGGAGGACTGGCTATTGCGCTTGACGTTATTCCGGATATCATTATCAGTGATGTGATGATGCCTAACATGGACGGAAACGAATTGTGCAAGATATTAAAGAACGATCAGCGTACAAGTCATATACCAGTAATACTTCTCACAGCTAAGGTAAGCAATGATGCAAAAGAAGAGGGATATGATGCGGGGGCAGACTCGTATATCACGAAACCGTTCAGTGTTTCTCTTGTCGAAAGCAGAATAAACAATCTTCTTGAACAGCGTCGCCGTCTGCTTGATTCGGCAAACGATTCAAGATCAGGGCACGATTTGTCGTTATCTGAAAAGAATGAGATATTAAAGGAGTCAATGAACAAGGTGGATCAGGAGTTCTTTGATAATCTCAACAAGATTCTTGACGACAACATCAGTGGTGTTCTTGATGTGAACTTCCTTACTGAGAAACTAAACATGAGTACGTCTACTCTTTATCGCAAGATGAAGGCGCTCACAGGCATCAGCATCAATGAGTATGTAAGGCACTACAAGATGCAGCATGCTGAGAAGTTACTCTTAAAGAATACGTATACGATAAATGAGATTACCTATATGGTAGGATTAAGCAGTGTAACCTATTTCCGCAAGTGCTTCAAAGAGGATTTCGGATATTATCCTACGGAGTATCTAAAGAAAATAAAGGCTGCCGGAAATTCTTAATCATAAAAAAAAGACGCATGTTTCATGCGCCTTTTTTTATATATCATATTTTGGAATAACATCGTTAATACCTTCATGTTCCACATTGGCTATTTGCCTTTTGTGCTTATCGTAATAGTAGATGATACCAATCCTGGTGCACTCGCTGTTAACGCTATTTTACCAGACTTATGTGTACTTTTCACAACAACTAGCATTCTGCCTTTCCATGCCTTGTGTTTGGTTCCTGTATACGAGTCACTGTCTTTCAAATTAGCACTGCCAGCAGCAGCTATAACTCCCTCTCCATGTATAGTGAGTTGTATTTCATTGCTAGCATCTGGATTCAAATTGTTGTTCTCATCCAATATTTCCAGTGTCACGAAAGATAAGTCTTCTCCGTCTGCCTTCAAACGGGTCGTATTTGGTGTTAACTTTATCTTATATGGCTTTCCTGCAGTAGTGAGTAATTTCACATCTTTGACGGCTCCGTCTTCTATTCCTTCAGCTTTTAGTGTTCCCGGCTGATAAGGCACATCAAATACAGCCTTATATTCAGTGCTACGGTTCACTGGTTTTTCTCCTACTAATTTATCGTTCAAATAAAGGCGGACGAGAGGATATTTGGAATATATTTCAACGCTTATGTTCTTGCCTTCAAATCCGTGCCAGTTCCAACTCTCCCATGTAGGCCATACAGACCATCTTGTTTCAATGATTTTACCATTATATCCGTCAGGCTCTTTCACAGCCATGTATAGGTGCTCATCATTATTGTAAAGCATATTTCTGTAGTGAGATATCGGTTTGCGCCATCCCGTAATGTCAATATCTCCACAATAGGCACCATGCCATGGATAAATATCGCGCTCGTAGTGCTCTCCCGGCACATCACCTTTATAGTAATAGCGTCCTATTCCAGATTCTCCTAAATAATCCATAGCAGTCCAAACAAAATCACCCACTATATAATCATTGTCGTTCACTTTAGCCCAGTTGCTGAATGCATCACGGGGATAAGATTCTGTCTGCATCATCACGCGTGAAGGGATTCGCTCATGGTCAGATTCCGACTTCTCTATCATATAGTTATAACCTACGATATCAAGTTGTGCGGCAAGAGGATCATAAATTTCCCAGTCACTGTCCCATGCGGCAAGTGCGGATGTCACAGGGCGCTGTGCTCCGTCATACTCATGCACGGCACTAGCCAGTTTGTGGGCTGTTGTAACGATTTCTATTTTCTTGCGTTCCATAACCTCGTTGCCAATGCTCCAGCAAAATATGGCAGGATGGTTGCGGTCGCGCAGTAACATCGTCTTTATATCTTCATGCCAATACTGGTCAAACAATGTCGAGTAGTCGTATTGTGTCTTAGCCTCTCTCCAACCATCAAAAGCTTCGTCTATCACTAACAATCCTATGCTGTCACAAGCATTTAGAAAGGCTTCTGACGGTGGATTATGAGATGTTCTGACGGCATTGAATCCTGCTTTTTTCATGAGTTCGGCTTTTCTTATTTCAGCCTTGTCATACGCTGCAGCTCCAAGAATTCCGTTGTCGTGGTGCACGCAACCGCCATTTAACAATATCTTTTGATTATTTAGCGACAGACCATCCTTAGCAGAGTATTTTATCTGGCATATACCAAAGGTTTGTGACACCTTATCTGTAACCTTATCTTTATTCTTTATTTCGATGTTTGCCTTGTATAAATGTGGTGTTTGCAAACTCCATAACAAAGGCTTATCAACTTTAATATTTCTTGTTACGATCTGCTTGCTATTTGCAGGAATCGTTACTGTAAATGCTGATGTTGATTTATTGCCTATTCCTATTTGTAAAGTAACATCGGCGTCATTGTCATTTTCGTTTACGACTGTCGTTTTCACTTGGACAGTAGCTTCTGTATCTTTGATATCTTGGGTGGTTATCTCTGCTCCCCAATGGTCTATATGCACAGGGTTAGCTGTAACCAGCCATACGTGGCGGTATATACCAGAGCCAGAATACCATCGACAGTTATTCTGTTTAGAATTATCTACCCGCACAGCAATGATGTTTTTGCCGTTAAGGTGAAGATAGGGAGTGATATCACAATAAAAAGGAACATATCCATAAGGATGTCCACCTACAAGATGTCCGTTAATGTAAACGGATGAGTTCATGTACACTCCTTCGAAATAAATCCATACCTTTTTTCCTCGGTAATTCTTATTCAATGTAAAAGATTTGCGGTACCATCCGATACCACTAGGGTAATATCCACCTGCATTTCCTGTTGCATTTTTAGCATCTGGTTGTCCTTCAATACTCCAGTCATGTGGCAAGTTTAGCTCTGTCCATCCTGCATCGTTATATTTGGATGATTGCGCATTCTGCATATCTCCCAGTTTGAATTTCCAGTGTTGGTCAAAGATTTGCTTACGTTCTATTGGCAGCTGCTGGGCATTAATTGTTATGCATGATGTCAGCAACATAAAGATTGATAATAATTTATTTCTCATATTTCTATGTATTATATTGATTAGGTGGATTTAACTACCGAGTACAAATTTAGGTAATATTTTTGTAAAAACATTCTAAAAGAGTATTGAAGTTTATGTTTTAATGGTTACTCCAGTATTAAATTCTGGTCTTTTATCCATGCTAGTTCCATTGATCAAAGTAATATAGTTTATCTTTATTCTCATAGTTCTTTAAAAGTAAAGATTCCTGATATATTAAAGTCTGATACTATTTTTATTGTATCATACAGATGAAGTTAAGAGATAAAAAGGTTGAGCTAAATTATATGACCGAGAATACTAAGACTCTAGCAGATAGCGTAGAGCAACCAGTTCTGTCTATTATTTTGAATAACATATATAATCTATACTTAAATACCAACGTTCTATCTGTTATTAAATTGTAAATGAGTTTGTACTTTCTTTTTATTAGTTTTTGAATTGTAATTTTGTATCTGTTTAAAAAATTAATTATGAAAGTAACATTTTCTTTATTCACGCAAACATGCATCGGCAAACTAAAAAGTGGTGGAAGTTTTTCTACAGCCCACCTTTATTGCCATGCCGTTCGGTCGTTCGGTGAGTATCTCGGACGCGACACTATCCGGTTCGATGATATCACGCCGGAAACGCTGAAACGCTATGAGAAATACCTTATCCGTACTTCTCATTCCTACAACACCATTTCAACTTATATGCGCATGCTTCGTGCCATATACAACAAGGCTGTTATGGCAGGTTTCGCTAAATTCGTGTTCAATCTGTTTCACAATGTATTCACTGGTATAGACCGAAACCACAAGAAGGCACTTGATGAGCCTAAGTTGAAGGAGATCCTCACTGGCGATGTGAAAAGCCCTGTTCTTAAGCGGGTGCAGTTAATGGCTACAGCAATGTATAGACTTTGCGGTATGCCATTTGTTGATCTGCAGCATTTAAATATTAATTCGGTTGTAGATGGCATCCTTAAATACAACCGCCATAAGACAGGGACTAGTGTAAACATTCCTATAAGCAGGGATAGTCGCAAACTAATTACGAATTTTCCGGTATCAAACTTTGACCTGACTACTGAGATTGGATACAAGTGTTATCAGTCTTTACTGCGTAATTTCAATGCAGGTCTTAAGCGCTTAGCAAAAGCTCTTGGTATTACTGTCCATGTATCCTCCTACACTTTCCGTCATTCATGGGCAACGAATGCCCTTCGCCATCATGTCCCTGTAGAGGTGATCAGTTCTGCTCTTGGTCATTCAGATATTAGAACCACACAGATATATCTCAAGGGTTTTGATTCTGATGAAATAGGAAAGGCAAATAGAAAAGTTTGTAAATGCCTGAATGTAAAATAAATAAATACATAGTGTTTTTACAAAAGTAAAAACAACATCCATAACATTATAAAGTTAATAAAAATAGCCGTTACTTTGTAAGTAACAGAAAGAATTAATTATTGCACAAATGTAGTAATTAATTCGCTTAGTTATATATAAATTTATATTTATTAACCAAAAATCAAGAAAAAACATAATATATAGGATATATATGGTCTAAATGTGTTTAAATATAAACACATTTTACATTTAATTTGAGTTACATATTGGTTGCTAACGGAAACTTTTATCCGTTGGTTAGTCCTTTTTTTGTCTATTTTTATTTAATGCTATCTTTGAATTCTTTCTGTTACTTACAAAGTAACGGTACGTATATATAATATATAATTGGATGGTTAAATTAAATTTTTATAGAACGAGAAGTAATAGAGGTGATATTCTGTTAAAACGTTTTTTACTTTTATCAATATCTCTGTCATCGTTGTGTCTTCATGCGCAACACGTCGCGCTGAAGTCTAATTTGGTATATGACGCATTAAGCATCCCTTCTCTGGGTGCTGAGGTCCGTCTTGACAGTACCCTTACCTTGAGTGTTTCCTCAACGTACTGCCCAATTTCATACGGCAACGACCGTAGTTGGAAAAACTGGTCAGTTCAGTACGAAGTACGTCATTGGTTCCGCAAGTCCTTCAACGGTCCCTATGCTGGAGTCTTCGGTATTAATGGAGGTTTCAATTTCAACCGAATTCCCGTATTCAGTCTTAATCATCACCGTGCCGAGGGCAACTTCAATGGTGCCGGACTCACTTTCGGCTATCACAGGATCCTCTCTCCCCACTGGGGTATTGACACCTCCCTGTCTGCCGGCTACCTTCATCTGCGCTACCGCCATTACCGTGAGGGACGCTACGGTTACCTTGAATATACAAAGGGTAGAGACTATGTTGGTCCTGTATCCCTTTCTGTATCGCTTGTATATATAATAAGATAATAACAATGAAATAATATTTATAGAGAAATGAAACTATTACAATCTGCATTCTTTCTTCTGACCTTCTGTGGAACGGCATCCGTGTCATTTGCCCAGACGGTCTATGGCGGACAGATCTACGTCAATTCCGAGAACTTCACCCGTCAGGGCGACCTTCTCCGTATCCGCATGAAGGTAAGCTACGACAGCAGCGTCGTAGGAAACTGTGAGTCGCTGACCTTCACTCCTGTGCTTAAGACAGACAGTACGGTCGCTGTTCTTTCATCAGTGGTTATTAACGGTCATGCGCGTGAGCGTGATGCTCACCGCACAGAGGTCCTTTCCGATGCCCGTCGCAACTTCCCCATCGTTGTCAAGGACAGCTATGCCGCAAAACGCTACTTCATCTACGACACCACGGTTCCCTATAAGGATTGGATGCCGGACAGCCGCATGTATGTAGAAAGCGAGGAGACTAACTGCCAGGGTAAGAAAGGGCACGTCTACGAGGATCTTGTTCTGAAGAACGTCTATCTCCACGACCGTAGCACAGACACCCCCGACCCGAAGGTGCGTTCCTATAACTTACTCAACTACGTACAGTTCATCCAGCCTCAGGGGGCTGACATAGACAAGTACCGTCGTGTTGGTGAGATCTCAATCTTCGGCAACAAGTCTCTTGCCAAGCTCGGCGGCGGCAGGTTCAACCGCACCGTGTTTAATACCATCGCTTATGACATTAAAACCGAGCTCCAACGCTATGGCACAAGCCTTGTGGGGATTAGCATCAATGGTTTTGGTGCTCCTATCGGCAACTACCGCCGCAACGAAGGCAAGGCAATGGATCGTTCCCTAGGTCTGAAGAAGTATCTCATGAAACAGAAGCTCACCAACCGCAACGACCTCACCGTAGGTTGGCTTGCCGAGGACTGGGACAGCATATCTTCGCTTGTAGCGGGGAGCGGTATGAATCTCCGCGAAGCCGTTTTTGACATTATTCACAACGTTGATGTAGTGAATGGTCGTGAGCGTGAAATCCAGAGTATCAACCACGGCATGCCCTATGCTTACATGAAAAGCTTCATCTTTCCTAAGGTCTACCGCATTAAATACACGCTGACGTTCCGCCATGACGGCTTCGACAGCAGCTCTGCCAAGGAATATCTCGGTTTAAACCCGGCAACGATGACACTGGGTGAACTCTATACCACCGCCGTATCCTATAAAAAGGGATCACGCGAGTACAATGATATCGTGGACCTGACCGCCCGTCTCTTCCCTGACAATGCCGAGGCAAACATCAATGCAGCCGGTGTTGCTCTCACACGCAACGACGTAACTCTTGCCTTTAAGTATCTCAAGCGCTGGGAGACCTATCCTAATGCCTACTGCAACATGGGACTTCTTTATCTTAGCCAGGGCAACCTTGACAAGGCTGAGGTTTACCTAAAGATGGCTAAGGCAGCTGGAGTTGCACAGGCAGACAGAGCCCTTGCCTCTATACCACCGCCGTATCCTATAAAAGGGAATCACGCGAGTACAATGATATCTGGACCTGACGCCCGTCTCTCCCTGACAATGCCGAGGCAAACAATCAATGCAGCCGGTGTTGCTCTCACACGCAACGACGTAACTCTTGCCTTTAAGTATCTCAAGCGCTGGGAGACCTATCCTAATGCC
>Ga0183099_1000308_pt1 | contig 38457 bp, 36 predicted proteins | sample Biomet1_FD_127788 | JGI IMG/M metagenome (GOLD analysis project Ga0183099, IMG submission 127788) | Microbial communities from bioreactor (seeded with anoxic lake sediment) at LBNL, California, USA - Biofuel metagenome 1 | ecosystem: Engineered > Bioreactor > Anaerobic > Unclassified ... | reverse complement strand
TTTAAACTTAGTGAACAGCTTCGGAAACAAATACGCTTCCATCATCGGCGGTACGCCAAAATGAATAAGGCCATGCTTGTTTTTTTGAAAACGCATCATGTCCTGATGTGCTTCGTCCACCGCCCAGAGAATCTTTTCCACATGCATTAAAAATGCCTTCCCCTCCGTGGTCAGCGTAACATGCTTCTGACGCCGATCAATCAATGTCATCTCGAGCTCGGCTTCCAGAGACTTAATTGCTTTTGTCACCGATGGTTGGGAAACATGCAGAGCCTCCGCAGTTCGCGTAAAATTTTCTAACTTACTAATTATATGAAAATATTCCAATTGACGGAATTCCATTGCCTTCACCCTTTCAGAACTACCACCTTTATTGTATCATAACCACAAGGTATAGTATATGCTTTTTGTCGGAAAACAACGGATTTTCTCCAGCAAAATCACTTTCTTCCTCTGGGCTGCAGCATTTTCCGCCTAGGTCAGGCAATATATTTTGCCGCATTATTTTATCCTATTGCCTCGGGTCGTTTCAAATTTTTGTTTGAGTTCAATTTTCTCACAGCGTTCACTTCCCGGCAAAGAAAAGCCGCGGCCCATGACTTCTTTGGCATCCTGTATGATCATAAAGGCCGCCGGATCAACAACCCCTGTAATCATTTTGATCTTGGCGAGCTGCGTCAAATTCGCCACAACAAACACGACATTTTTATCCTCGTGTGTAAAGGCCCCTTCGCCTTTGAGAAAAGTGACCCCGCGGCCGATTTCCGCCAAAATTGCCTCGGCAATGAGTTCGCCATACGTTGATACAATGATGATGCTCTTTTTGTTGTTGAAGCCCGCCACTACTTTATCGGTAACATTGGCGCCGATAAACATCGATATCAAGGTCAACATGGCGATCTGCGGCCCAAATAAAAATGCCGCCACAGACATGATCAGGCAGTTTACGCCAAAAATCACCGAACCCATATCAAACGAATAATACTTCTTCACAATGGCCGCAACAATATCAAGCCCGGCAGAACTGCCATCTACCCGAAACATGATGCCATAGCCAATGCCCGTGAAAACGCCGCCATAAATCGCCCCAATCAAGGGATCCGTGACGACATTGTATTGGGCCAGAAAGCGCAGCATATCGACAAGCGTTGAAAATAAGGCCGCGCAAAAAACGACGTTCAACGTATAGCTGCGCCCCATCCATTTATAAGATGCGAGCAGCAGCGGCACATTGATCAGAAACGTCTGCAGGCCGATCGGCAAATCAAATAAATAGTAGGAAATCATCGCTATTCCGCTCGCGCCGCCGCTGAGCAAGTGATTGGGCACCAAAAACAAATTGATCGCACTACAGCTGATCAAGCAGCCAACCGTCATGACCAAATAACGCCGTATTTGTCCCAGAATTTTATTTTGCCTTATCGTCATCACTTAACAATTCCTTTCACCTGTGGCCGCTAAAACAGCCCACAGCTTGCATGCAGTTTTCCGCCTCTATTTGCTTCATATTGTACTAAACCAGCTTTTTATTTTCAAGTGTTTTTTGTATACAATTTCCCCAAGAGCGTTTTTGCCATGACAAGTTTACAGACAAAAAAAGAGGGCTTTTACGCCCCCACTTTTCAAAAAAACGTTGGAATGATCTTATAGATGATATGATCAATCAGATTTTCATCGCAGCTCACCGCGACGATATCAGCTGCCGCCTTTGTCGCTGCCTCCGCATTTGCCGGCGCCACGCCGCAATCGGCGAACTTCAGCATGTCAATGTCATTGGGAAAATCGCCCGCGGCTATGACAAACTTATCACGATATAAGGGCAGACGGCGGATCTCCTGCAGCATGTTCCCCTTGGACACGGCCCGGCCGACAAATTCCAGGTAATCCGGCGCCGAGAAAAAATTGTTTGACAGCGCACTCAAGCCGCAGCGTTCCGCCAAAGCCCGCAACTTCAGCAACTCTTCCGGACGGTCACAGAGCAAAATCTTCAGCCAGGTTTTATCCGCGATAGCTGCCAGATCCGCCCGCTGAAATGCATGGCCTTCTGCCTGCAAGCGCACATCATCGTTGGCCGGCTCACTGACGATATAAAAGGTTTCCTTGGTGTAAATCTCCAAACAACAGGTGGGCGATAACGCCAGACACTGTTTTACGAACTGCCGCCAAAGCAGACCGTCCAAAGTCCGCACCTGCAAAAATTCCTGTTTATGCCAATCGTACAAGACTGAGCCGTTGTAAAATATACAGGGCATATTTACCGCTAAATCCCCGACAAACTGACGGCCATTTTCCTGCGTCCGCCCGGTCGCTATGGCAAAACTGCCCCCCTGCGCATTGAAATACGCGGCTGCCGCTCTGTTTTTTTGCGATATCAAATTGTTGCTGCCAACCAAGGTTCCATCCAAATCAGTGATCAGCAAAAAGTCCTTATAATTCTTCATGCACTTTCCTCCCATAAATGTTTTGCTTCATTTTTCAGATTCTGCTTTTCTCCTATAAAATATTTTCTCTATTTATAGTAGGAAAGTTTTTATTTATGCACAAGCCCATAAAATATAAAATCACCTAAAATACTGAACTTTGTGAGTTTTACGTCTTAATGCATAGCTATTGACCGTAAAAACTATTAAGCGTATAATTGCCCCATATTAGATATTGTTACAGAAGGAGCTCCCATGAAATCATTACACCAACTCAGCATCATCTTCGCCATAACATTTTTGGCTGAAATCATTAAATATTTTGTGCCCCTGCCGATTCCTTCGAGCATCTATGGCATGCTGCTCTTGCTCATCGCCTTGCAGACCGATTGGATACCACTTGCCAAAATAAAAGACACAGGCAACTTCTTTATTGAAATCATGCCGATCATGTTCATTCCCGCATCCGTAGGCCTTTTGGTGTCCTTCAATGAATTGGAAGGTATTTTTATTCCTGTAATCATCACCATTATTATTACGACATTCATTGTTTCGGCCGTTACCGGCGTCGTATCGCAATGGATTATCCGCTTTGAAAGGAGACACAGTCGATGAATGACTTTTTATTTAATTCCTGGGTATTTGGCATCGTCATCAGCATTATGAGCTATCAATTAGGTCTATTCTTAAAGAAGAAATTCAAATCGCCTATATTTAATCCCATACTGATATCGATCACGCTGATCATGCTTTTGTTGGCCTTATTCCACGTAAATTACGACAGTTATTACAGCGGCGCAAAGTATCTCGGCTATTTGCTAACACCAGCAACCATCTGCCTGGCCATTCCCCTCTACCAGCAGCTTGACCTGTTGAAAAAAAATCTCAAAGCGATTTTAATCGGCATCACCGCCGGCGTTTTAGCAAGTCTGGGCAGCGTCTATGTACTGGCTCGCCTGTTTGGTTTTACCCATCAGCAGTACGTCACGCTGCTGCCGAAGTCCATCACGACAGCCATTGGCATCGGTATCTCGGAGGAGTTAGGCGGCCTGGTTACCATTTCCGTCATCGCAATTATCATCACTGGAATTCTGGGGAATATTGCCGCTGAAAAAATCTGCAGCATATTCCGCATTCAAGAACCGATCGCTAAAGGCTTAGCCATTGGAACCTCCTCTCATGCCCTCGGCACCGCCAGAGCCATGGAGATGGGCAAAGTAGAAGGTGCGATGAGCAGCCTGACCATTGCCATGGCTGGTATATTGACCGTAATCATGGCTACGATATTTGCCGACTTCATTTAAACTAAGCACAAACCTAAAAATCCGATCCAGCAGCAAAACTGCCGGGTCGGATTTTTATTTTTCCCTTATTCGATTCCGGCTAATGCCATTTCCAGCAAATTTTCATACGTACTGTCTTGCACCGCACCGATCTCTTTATCCAGGAGTTGACCTTCTTTAAATATAAGCACTGTAGGAATCGACACGATTTGATACTTCTCTGCCAAAGCCCTTTCGACATCCACATCGACTCTTGCCACCGTGACCTTGCCCTCATACTTTTCAGCAACATGCTCAATCACCGGTGCCAACAGGAGGCACGGACTGCACCAATTGGCACCGAAGTCGACAAGCAACACCGGCGCCTTTTGCAGCAACTGATCAAAGTCCATTATACTAGGATGTACTATGCTCATATCATTACCTCCTATTTTTTTGGATCATCAATATATTTGGCCGCCTGCTGCGCCGCAATCAACCCTTCTCCGACAGCCTTAGCAATCTGCAACGGAATGCCCGTGCAGTCTCCGCAGGCGAAAACGCCTGCGATGTTAGTCTCCATCAAACGGTTTACTTCAATAAAGCCTTCTTTCGTCTCAATCCCCTTTAAAAGAGCTGCCGGAGCCAGGGAGTTATGCAAAATAAATACGCCAGCAGTATCTTCTACAAGCCCTGACTGCAATTCAGCCGAATGCACAAAATCCTTCCCCTGCACAGCGGTCAGGCGATCCTGGTGATAGGCAATCGCAGCCACCAAATTTGCCGGCCGTTGCTTCGGCGAAACCACCGTTACCTGCACACCTAAGCCCTGCAAAAAATTCGCTTCTTCAACCAAATTTTCTGCTTCGCCGCAGACAATCACTTTTTTTCCGCGATACAACATGCCATCACAGGTTGCGCAATAGCTGACACCACGACCCAAAAAATCACTTTCTCCGGTAACCGCCTTTTGGCGGGCAGCCCCACTGGCAATGACAACGGTTTTAGCCGTTATGGCATCTGAATTGAAGGCTACCATGAATTTCCCACCAACCGGCATAATATTGATTACCTTGCCGATTTCAGCAGTTGCACCAGCTTCTGAAACCTGACGGCGAAAAGACCGCATCATTTCAGCGCCGCTGACTTTTTTCAGGCCCAAATAATTGTCAATGCGTTCTGCTCGTTCCAAATAATTTCGTTCAGCGGAAAAAATCCGTACGGTTTTCCCCCGGGCTATTCCATTCAAGGCCGCGGAAAGGCCAGCTGGCCCACCACCGATTATGGCAATATCTGTAATATTTTTATCCATCTTCGTTACCTCTCTGACAATAAAATTTATTATAACGCTTATTGATTTCCCTATCCAAGGCTGAATTCCTCTATTTTTATCAAAAAAACCACAAAAAAAACAAACGAAGAGGCTCCTGTATTTAAAATACCATCGCACTTTCCGTTTGTTCAATTTTAAACTATTTATACTGCCAGTGGCAAAAATATTTTTCCAGACAATCGATCAAACCAAACAAAAGCAGGCCGATCAAGCTCAACACAACAATGCCGGCATACATCTCCAAATAATTCACGCGGAGCCAGGCATCCATAATAAAATATCCCATACCGTATTGCGTGCCAAAAGTCTCCGTAAAGAACAGCACCGAAATCGCTGTTGCCATTGCCACGCGTACAGCTGTAATAAATTTCGGCAAAGATGCCGGCCAAAGGATTTCGCAAAAGACACGATAAAAAGAAGCGCCCAAAGAATACAAGGGATAATACGTTTCCCGCGGGATCGAACGAATTCCGTCGCGCACGGCAATAATGACTTGAAAGACAATGATCAAAAAAATCATCAGGATCTTTGCCATTTCACCGACCCCGCAGAGCAGCATCAATATCGGCAGCAAAGCAATCTTCGGAATGGGATACGTCAGATAGACCAGCGGTGACAAGAGTCGGTCAGCCTTAGGAAAATAGCCCATGATGACGCCGAGCGGCAGCCCAATGCCCACAGCCAGGAAAAGACCAGCGGCAATGCGCCATAAACTGTAAGCTCCGTGAATCGCTATGTATTCCCGAAAAATATCCGCCAAAGTCCGCAGGACCAAGAGCGGCGAAGGAACGATCGGCAGGGCCAGCAGCGCCGCAAGGCCCCACCAGACGGCAAACAAGGCGATGCCTGCCAGCAGATACCATTTACAGCTGTGTCCGTTCATACGCGACCTCCATCCTGTTTCAATAAGTTCCGCAGTTCCCGGCCCATTTCAAAGAAGGCCTTCTGTTGGCGAAGATCGCGGCCACCGAAGAGCGGATTTTCAATGATCCGATAAACCCGCCCCGGATTAGCTGACAAAACGATGATCGTTTGCCCCAAGTAAATTGCTTCTTCGACATAATGCGTGACGATCATCGTTGATACCGCATATTTCTCCCATAAAGCCAGGAATACATCCTGCATCTCCTCGCGCGTAATTGCATCCAACGCCGAAAAAGGCTCATCCATCAGCAGCACATCCGGCTGCAGAAAAAAAGCCCGTGCCAAGCTTACGCGCTGCTGCTGTCCACCGCTGAGTTCACCGGGATAACGGTTGCCGAGTCCGGCAAGTCCCAACAACTCCATGAGCCCGCTCAAAGCAACGGCATCTGTCTTGCCCTTGTTTTTCAGTTTTGACGCCAGTGCTATATTTTCCGCTACAGTGCGCCAAGGCAGCAAACCATAATTTTGGGGAATAAAACCTATTTTCTGTCTCGCCGGCATGATTTTTTGACCGTTGATCTCCACCGTGCCCTCATAATCTTTGATAATGCCCGCGGTGACTTTGAGCAAAGTCGATTTGCCGCAGCCTGACGGGCCGATGATGGCACAAGTACCGCCAGTCGGAACCGCCATGCTGACCGCCGATAAGACCGTAGAGACAGCCTCATCCGACCGGTATCTGACTGTTAGATCCTGGATTTTTATCATCTTATTTGGCTAATAAGTCGATAACGATATCCTTATACGAATACGTCTGCTTTATCAACTGTTTTTCCTTCATCCAGGCGATACAATCCATTACATCTTTTTCTGCCGGCAATCCCGCTTCATGATATTGCGGCAAGTTCAGTGCATCCTTGGCAGCCGGTGGAAAGCCGCCTTTGCTTAAAACAAGTGCCATGTATTCTGTCGACGGCGTATTATTCAGATAGGCCACGGCTTTATTATAGGCACGATAAACCGCCTGAATCTCTGCCTTCTTTCCCTCTACAGCCTTGGCAGTAAACAGCATAACCCCCGGATTAATGCCGAGCTGATCCGAACTGTTGATGAGATGTCCACCGTTGTGAATGGCAATACCGGCCATAGGTTCCGGCAGCGTTGCCGCCGCTAATTTACCGCTTTGCAACATTTCCAGCCGCACGGGTATTTGCGGGATAACGACCTTGTTGATGCCATCGCTCGGCATTTGCTGGTTCGCCAAAATCTGATCCGTTACGTACTCAATGATCGTATTCTTGGAAACAGCTACATCTTTCCCCTGCAAACCTTTTATATCGGCTGCCGGTTCCGCCGCTCCAGCAACAAGCTTATAACTGCCATCCGTGAAGGAAGTCACCTTCACGTCAAAGCCGCCAGCCTTAGCGAAAGCCACTGCCAGTAAATCCGAAACCGAGCCATCTAAATTGCCGCTCTGTAATGCGCTGTCACGATCCATAGCACTCTTGAACTGCTGCAAATTAACTTTCACTCCTGCTTCGGCAAAAAAGCCCTTTTCCTGGGCAATAATAAACGGCAGCGAATCCGTATCCGGCATCAAACCGATGGTGATTTCCTGCAGTTCCTTTTTTTCAGCCTGCTGGCCGCAGCCAGCTGCTAGGGCCAGCACAAGCAGCAATAGCAACATCATAAATTTTTTCAATATAATACACACCTCTAGCATCTCATAATAAACTCATTTGCGCAAAAGCGACAAGATAAAATCCGTCCCCTGCGCCATATAAACGCCGGCCTGATCGATCAGACCAGCATTTTCCTGATATGTGGACTCGGCGGCCGCTTTAATCTTCCCGGCCTGCTGTCGCATGGCATCGACCTCATCCAGTTTACGGTTTACGGTGTCCAGCATTGCCTCCGCATCGCCCAGCGATTCTTTCAACGTCGCCGACTCCTCGCGCGCAGCATTGGCCGCAGAAGCATTTTCTGCTGCTGCAGTCTTTTGTTCCTGTTCTTTTCCCGTAACCTTATTCCAGACTTTTTTTATGCCGGAAGCATTTTGCATTTCAGCCAAAAGGCCCTCACTTTTTTCCGCCATTTTCTCGGATTGCGAGCTGGCTGATTTTTGTCTTTGTGCCAATTCGGCCTTTTCGCGTTCCAGCTGCACTTTTTGCTGTTCTAAATCCTTTTTCTGCAGCTGCAGCTCCTGCTGCTGATGAATTTTTTCATTTTCTGCCAGTGTCTGACGATCGCCGAAATAACTGGCCGCACTAAAGCCAATGACAAGCGCTAAAAGAAAACCTCCGCCCAAAAAAAGCGCACGTTTTTTGTTGGCCAATGTACCTCTTGTCCTCGTCGGTTTTTCGCAAATCGGATCAAGTTCCCGAACCCGGTGCTGTCTCGTCTCGTATTTTTCTGTAAACTTAGGCAGAACCTGCGTCGCTTCCAAAGACTGCGGCGTTGCCGCAGTCTTTGGACCGGTGTTCCCCGTCTGGCTGGCAACTTCTGCAGCCCCTGTGCCGCATGTAGCACAATTTTCGCCACGGAAATCCTGCGGTTTATCTAAATCATCATTTCTCATCTCTATCGCTTCATCCTTTATTAATCATCACTGCATGTTCTTTCTGCACGGTCTCACAGAGGCGGCGCAGCGTCCAGAACATATTAAACGGGGTAACGATTGCCTTAAACTTAACGGGTGCAATGTCGGCCTTTTTCATAGCAAGAAGCACCTGATCGAGCTGCTTGCCCTTAATATTATGAAAGATCATAACTTCATGTGGAAAAACAAAATCCTCAGCATTCTCCGGCATAGCACTAAATCCTTGCATTCCGGCTAAATAACCTATTTTTTGTCGGTACGAATCACTTGCCAACACTTGGTCTTTTATCTGCAAAGATCCTAAAACCTGCCTGATTCGAGCTATCTTTTCCTGATCGATAAAAGAATACAATAATACCGTTGCTTCTCTCTTTTTCATCTGATCACAACACCTCACAACTATTATTATAAAACATTTATTTTATCTGCACAATCCAGAAACAAGTTTCGCAGCTTCCGCTGCTTTATTTTTCCAAGCCACGCGCCAAAATATAGGTTACCAGCTGATCCAAACCCACACTTTCGGACTGCGCACGCTGACAGAGATCACGGTACAAGGATTTAGGCAGACTGACCTGCAAATTGCTGCTTTTTGCCGACGGCAAGATTTCTGATACCACCGCTCCCAGCGGCACATCAACCTTAAGCTGCACTTTTACAGGTTCTGCCTTTTCTGCTAGTACAGTTTTTTGCCAGCAGCTGCTACGATATTGGCTGCCGCTTTCCCCGGCGGCGAATAACAAATAAATTCATCATAAGCCGCCCGCAGAACCTGGCTTGCTTGCTCAGTCCCCACACCGACAATATAGACCGGCTCATCATCGGATTTTAAAGTTTTAGCGATTTTGGCAAAATCAGAATCCGTCGTTATGATGATAAATTTCAATATGCCCTTATTTTTGAGCCGTACCGCCGTATCAAAAAGGGCATAGTCCAGTGAGTTCTTGCCATTCACCTTGCGTTCTACCTGCAAAAAAGTATAGCCCGGCCGCTGCATCAGCCTGTTCCAGCACTTCTTTTGCGGCCGTTTCTCCCAATCCGAAGCCGCTATCATCTTGCAGGGCAAATAGCGCTGCGCCTTGCCTAAAGCATAATTGAGCATTTCAAACGGCGCATTTTCAATATCATATAATACGGCAACCGTATCCTCTTGTATTTTTCTTTTCATTTATAATCAATCCTTTATTCCATATTCTTTATTTATAACAGTATCTCTTTTATTATAACATAAAATCAAGCAGCAGGTTTTCCCACTGCTATTTCCCGGGAAATAGCTTGCTGCAAACAATCCACCTATATAAAAACTGCGCAAAATCCCATTGAATTCTGCGCAGTTTCAGCCATAACATTCGTAGTCCTGTTTTCACCTTGCGCTATTGCATGCTTTGCCCAGCCTTTATTTGGCCGACGATCAGCAGCGCTTCATGTTCAAGCGTTTTGGCTTCCTTCAAATTTTCATTTGCTTCTTTAAGCGTTTTGGCATTTTTATTCATCAACCAATCCGCATACTTATTGCAATAACTGATCCTCAGCTCACAGATTCTAAGCCGCAGCCGCTGTAACGTCCTTGCCGAATCCGGCACATCAAGATCATTTAGCTCTTCCTGCCTGGCTGTCCATTCCGGCAAAAGCTCCTGCAGCAGGATATCCTTCATGCTATCTCGCGTCGCTTGATTGCCAAGCGTCCCGGCTGCCAAGGCATCCTTTAGCTTCTTTTCAATCGCCCGCACGTTTTTATCATGTGCATCCATCAACATAAACGTTGTTGTTATATACTCCTGCACATGTTCCCGTCTCGCCTTCGAGACGAATACGACAAAATCGCGGAAATTCTTGATGGCCATCACGTGCCAGGTTCCCTGTTCGTCCTGTTTTAACTGGATTTCCAGAACAAAATAGTCTTCCGCCTCTTTCTGGAAAACTCTCAGCCCGGCCACTGCCGTCTTAGCATCCTTATCCACTGCAGTATATTCAATGTTCTCAAAACTGGTATCTTTTATTCCTGATTTTGCCAAAATCATATCTGAATCAATAGGTATCCCCTGATCTACCGTCTTAGAATCATCCATGCCCCATTTTCCCGACTCGATGTAATGGTTGATTGTACCCTTAAAACCGTTTACCAAAGGCGTCTTAAACATTTTCGTAAAACCGCTCAAGGCCAGTCTGGCATCTTCCGGCATAGGCTTTTCGGATTCAATAAGTCCTTCCATCAACGCATCACAAGCCTCCGCCAAAAGATTGTCCGTGTCCACATATTTATGGAATTTAGCCGTATCATGTTTTTCTACGGATTCACGAACCATTTTCAGTGCATAATCCGGCGTTTTTGTATAATAAGAAAAATACCAAATCAGACCGCCGATAAATACCACGGCAATTGCCAACCCAGCTAAAAACAATTTTGCTTTCAACTGCCTGGACAACTTGTCCCCTGTCATATCTTCATCTCCCCCAAAGGAATCTTTCTCTAAGCTATTTCCAAAGTCCCTTTACACTTACTAATTATGCACTAGATAATCTTTCTGTGCAAGGTTTAAAGAGCTTTTATTCCAAGGAAAATGCAATATTTTCCTAAATAAATAAAGTGCATATCAGCCACCGGCCCAGACATGCACTTTATTTCCCTTATGAACTTTTCAAAAGCACCTTTTCTTGTTTTTTCTAAAACAAGGATTTTCAAAACATTGAAAATTATTGCGCCCTGATTTTTTTGCTTTATACAAGGCCATATCAGCCATCTCAATTAAAATTTTCTCCTGCCTAGCGGCTGCCGGTATTATGCTGGCAAGCCCCATACTCAAGGTAACATAAGGATTCACCTGTGATTTGGCATGTTGCATCTGCATAGCTGCCAACTGTTCCTGTATCCGCCTCGACTGATCGACCGCCGCTGCCATGGCGTGCCCCGGCAAAATAATCATGAACTCTTCCCCGCCATAACGTGCCGCCATCGCTGCTGGCCGAATCAAGGCCGACTGAATTGCCGCCGCTATTTTTTGCAGGCATACATCGCCAGCCAAATGACCATAAAAATCATTGTAGCTTTTAAAATAATCGACATCAGCAAAGATCAGCGTCAAAACCGCTTGTTGCTGAAATGCTTCATTCCAGCTTCTTTCCAAATGCTCATCCAAATAGCGGCGATTAAACAGTCCTGTCAAGGCATCTTTAAACGAAAATCCTTCCAGCATGTCATGATGTTTCTTCAACGCCAGATAATTCTGTGCCTTGGCTTTAACCACGGCTGGCTGTGCCGGCCGAACCAGATAATCAATAGCGCCAAGTTGCAAACCTTTCGTCTGATTTTCCACTTCATCGTAAGCAGAAACAAACACCACCGGAATATCACGTGTCTGCAAATTCATCTTAAGCTTTTGGCAAACTTCATATCCATCCATTCCCGGCATAACAACATCCAGGAAAATCAAATCCACTTCGTTCGCCTTTACATAGTCGAGACAAGCTTCTCCTGATTTCGCTATGGCTACATTATAATCATTCTGTAAAATTGCTGCCAATACATTCGCATTAAAACACGAATCATCTACAACAAGAATCCGCGCTCTCTCACCGTTCATCTCTTCACCCTCTACTACTGCTAACATATTTTCTCAAAATAAACCGTAAAAGCGTCTTGAACGCAGCCATGCCAAGCTACCCAATAAGCTGAACCTTATTGGTCATGTGTATAATACAGTATATATAATTATTTCTTATTTAACAAGTACATTTCGAACTATTCTGCAATATTAAAAACACCTGATAGCCGAAGTTATTTTGCCGCTGTTTTACATGCTGCCTTATCGTGGAACCCTTCTTATAACATGTATTTTTCTTAAACAAATCCATAAATCTAGATCTATAGACCCATCTTTATCTTTTCGTTAGGCCTGCGATAAAATCCTGCCGCTGTTAAAATGTCGTTTGTCGGTATACAAAATACACTATCCAGCCTTTTTCTGAAACGCAAAAAATCGGCAGAAAAATTATCTCTGCCGATTTTCCTTAGCGCCTATACCAAAAATTTCATACCCAGATAGAACGCCGTCCCCCATATAAACAGGGAAGCTATTTTATTGACGGTCTGCAACTTATCTGACACATTCTGCAGTGAACCGAGATACCCGCCAAGCAGCCCCAGCCCGCAAAACCAAAGCCAGGAAACCAGAATCGTCGCTACTGTAAACATTAGCTTTGCCTGCGCTTCATACTGCAGGGAACTCGTCCCGATCACCCCGATGATGTCCAGAAAAGCAGCCGGATTCAATAGCGATACCGATGTAGCAAATACAATCTGCTGGCGCGGCGAAAAAACCGGCACTGCTGCATCCGCTGCCAGGCTCCTGGCATGCCAATTGGCATATCCCATATAAAACAGAAATAAAATTCCCGCCGTCATTAAAATATTTTTCAATACCGCAAAATGAACCAGTACCGCGGCAGCGCCGCTAACGGACAGAAGAATCAGCAGCGTATCGCAGAGGGCAGCGGCTAAAATAGCCGGCAATACGGAAACAAACCGCGGCTGAACGACACCCTGTTGAAAAACAAATAAATTCTGCACCCCCAGCGGTAAAATCAAACCCAGCGCCAGAACCAAGCCGTGGATAAAAGCTGCAACCATTGATCATCCTCCTAAGCAAATAATTCTCTACGCACTATTATAGGGGAGTATCCCGGTTTTGTCCGCACCCAATTGGACTGTTTTTGTACCAACCAATTTGTTATACTGAAGACAATGAGGTGATTTTAATGCTCACAATAAATTGGCAACCCAGCAAAAAAGATAAAGTACCGCTCTACCGGCAGATTGTCTTCTATATAAAAGACAAGATTCTGACGGGGCAATGGCCCCTAGGCAGCAAACTGCCGCCGCAGCGTGAGCTCGCAAAATGCTTCGGCGTAAACCGCAGCACCCTGCGCATAGCCCTTGATGAGTTGACCGCCGTCGGTTTTATCGAAAGCAAACCCGGCAGTGGCAGCCAGATCAGCAACAATACCTGGGCCAATTTCAGCCAGCAAACCGTTGACTGGCATCCTTATCTAAGTTCTGCTTCCTATCTGGCCAACCTGCCCGTCATCCAAAAAATCAACCAGCTTGAATTCAATCCCAAAATCATCCGACTAGGAACCGGTGAACTTTCCGCTGAACTGCTGCCAACGCAGCAGCTCAAACAACTTATTCCCCAAGCAGTAGCTAAAATTGATTCCTTCGGCTATCAGGAGCCATTAGGCCTGCTGGCACTGCGCCAGGAAATCAGCCGCCAGCTGAAAAAATCCGGCATTGCCGCCAGCCCCGCTTCGATTCTAATTGTATCCGGAGCCCTGCAAGCACTGCAGCTCGTTTTCTTCGGTCTGCTCGCCCCGAACAGCCACATTTTATCAGAACGTCCTTCCTATTTATCTTCCATCAAACTTTTCCAATCGCGGCAGTTGCATTTTTCCGAACTGCCGCTCGACCAATCCGGCCTGCAGATCGATTCTCTGCGCTTTCAGCAGCAAAAAAGACAGCATGCTCTACTCTATACGATCCCGACCTTTCACAATCCGACCGGAACGCTGATGCCTCTGCCACGGCGAATCGAACTGCTGCAGCTTTGCCAGAAAATGCGCCTGCCAATTCTAGAGGATAATGTTTACGCGGATCTCTGGCTTGAACAAAAACCACCGCCACCGCTAAAAGCCCTGGATACCCACGGCAATGTCCTCTACGTTGACAGCCTTTCGAAATCGGTAGGCCCAGGCCTGCGCATCGGCTGGATTGTCGGACCTGAACCCATTATCGAAAAACTGGGTGACTTGAAGATGCAGCTTGATTACGGCTCCAGTATTCTTTCGCAATGGACGGCCTGCGAGTGGCTCGCACAGGGACTGCATGATATGCATATGCAGGAATTACGATCTAAGCTACTCATCCGGCGCAATTTCGTGCTGCAACTACTGGAAGAAAACTTTTCCGGCATGGCTCACTGGACTATCCCGAGCGGCGGCTTTTACATTTGGCTACAGCTCCATCAGCCGGTATCTATGCACCAGCTCTTTCAGCTGGCTCTAAATGCGCAAATTCTGCTGAATCCTGGCAGCATATATGACAATTTATCAAACAGACATTTGCGAATTTCTTATGCCTTTGCCGATTTAGCAGATCTCAAAAAAGCCTTGCAACAACTCGCCTGCATCATAAAAAAGATGTCCGGCTAGAATCTATCATTTAAAAACAGCCGCAAATAAAAAAACTGGCTTCACCAGAGGAAGTCAGTTTTTTCATTTCCAACAATTTATAGGCCCTGCCTTACAGATGAAAACGGCTGATCGATGTTTGGAGATCCTGTGCCAGAATCGCCAGACTCTTGCTGGAAGCTGCAATCTCTTCCATAGCCGCCGATTGTTCTTCCGTAGCTGCCGATACGGTTTGCGACTCATCAACTGCCAATTTGCTGATACTGTTGATATTTTGCACCGTTCCCACAATTTCCTGGCTATTGCCTTCCACGCGATGCATGGCCTCGGAAACTTCTTTGATCTGCGCTGAAACCTGCAGGATCAAGATGACGATTTCCTCAAAGACCTTCCCGGCGGTTGTGACAACGGCCGTCCCGACCTTGACCTCTTGGGTTCCCGTATTCATCGCTGTCACCGCCGCTTTGGTATCCCCCTGAATCTCACCGATCATATCCGCGATTTGCTTAGCTGCCGTCTGTGACTGTTCCGCTAATTTCCGCACCTCTTCGGCGACGACGGCAAAACCGCGCCCCTGCTCGCCAGCTCTGGCAGCTTCAATCGCGGCATTGAGCGCCAGCAGATTGGTCTGTCCTGCAATTCCGGCGATCGTATCGACAATCTGACCGATTTCCTTGGATTTGCTTCCTAACTTGCCGACCACCTGCGCGGAATCATTGACGGTCTGTTCAATATGTACCATCTGATCAATGGCTTTTTCCACGGAGGCCGCCCCTTCTTTAGCTTTTGCCGCAGCCTGCGCCGAGCCGTCAGCAACCTGATTGGATCCAGCAGCCGCCTGCTGAATGCCGGCTGACATTTTTGCCACAACAGCAGCTGCCTGATCAACTGCCTGCAGCTGCTTTGCTGCGCCTTCAGCCACATTGTTTATCGCTTCTGCCACCTGCGTTACCGCCATAGAAGATTGTTCCGAAGTAGCCGTCAATTCTTCCGAAGAACCAGCTACCTGCTCGGCTGATTCGTTGACCTGATGCAATACCTTGCGCAGTTTCGTTCGCATATCAACCAGCGCATCGGCCAACTGTCCAAGCTCATCTTTGCGAAGAATCGACTGCGGCTTATCCTGAAAATCACCCGCAGCGAGAATCTGACAGGTTTCCACCATACTATGCAGCGGGCTGGTTATGGCTTTTACGATCATGACACCAATTATCCCCAATAAAATAAACATGACGATGATAAAACTCAACGTTATCTGATTCGCTTGGGCTGCTTTTACGGCAGATTCAGCTTTCATTTTTTCAGATAGGTCGCTGTAGTGATCCGCAAGATTATCACAGTTTTCAATATATTTTTTTGCCAAGGCATCAACTTTATCCGCATACAGCGCATAGGCCTCCGCATTTTGGTTTTTTTCCGCCAATTCCAGAACCTTCGCCCGGGTATCGCGATAAATCACCCTGGATTCCTGCACCTGTTTTAAAAGCTCTTGCCCCTTCGCGTCTAATTTTACTTTCCCCAAAGTTTCATATAATGCATTGGATTCCTTGCCGATATCGGCTAACGCCATTTTCAACTGCTGCTTTTTACTATTTTCCGAAGTCAGCATCATTTCCATGACAACGGTATTGGCTTTGGTCGTCCCCGTACAAATCTGGTTGATGAGTTTCAATGGCACCAAACCCTCTTCGTACATCGCATTTATCCGGGTATTCGACTGCTGCAGGCTATAATAACCAACCCCGCCTACAACCGCCAAAGCGATAAACGCCACAAGCAACAGTCCTCCCAATTTCAAACTGACTTTCAAATCATTTAAAATTTTCAAAGTCCTATCCCCTTCCCTAAAAAAATAAACAACACCAGTCAGCCTATACCAGTGTTGTTCCCTTCGGCTATATAAAGGCACAAACTCATGCAAAAAGTCAGGCCGCCTTTCCCCTGCTTTCGTTAGTCGGAAGGTTAACGCTGTTATTGGTTTAATTTGACTATAAATGTATGTATTCGGTAAATTTTTTAAATATTTGTTATATTTATATGATACTGTACTTCCGCGCAATCGTCAACGGACTTTAGTCTCAGTAAATCATTTTCTTATTATCAGTAATAAGCTTCTCCCCCTCCCCGTCAAGACAGTTATTGCCCGTTTGCCGCTTCACCACAACCTCAGCTTCGCTATAATCTTGTCGGTTTATCTTACATCTTGTCGTTTTCTAGCCGCAGCCAGCTTTCTGCTGATTGTATAAACCGCGCACCCATCGAAGGACTAAAGACCCATTGTATTCATTTCTCTTTTCATGACTGCCGAGCCTCCTTTTCCCTGCCAGCATCATCCGGCAGGGATTTCTGTTGTGTAGATAGAATATTCTAATAAATATAGGAATACCGTTACGAATATCTTTGAAAAGAAAGCAGGGCTGACAATGTCAAATGAATTAAGCGATGTGCAGCAGGAACTCGTAGAACAACAAGAAGCCATCATAGAATACGCCAAAAATCTGGAGGATACGATCGCCAATTACCAGGCGGTAAATGAGCATTTCGGACAGCATTTTGAAAGCATTGTTCCCGCGCTGGTTGTGGCCTGGGATACCGCTCCGACCAAAGAATTGCAAGACAGCATCTGCCAGACGGAGATCATCCAACAGGTTTCCACGCCGACAACCGTCAGTATTTTTTACCTGCTGACATTCGCCAAGCTGAAAATAACCGTCCTAAAAATATTTGTATCCTATAAGTACGACGCTACGGGCAAGCAAGCCGATATGTCCGAAGCTGCCGGAGCCTTGAATGATACGTTTTTTATTGTTGGCATTGAACCCTTCGGCATTGCAGCAATTAGCGCTGAAGCGCGAAAATCCTTTGATATAGACAAAAATGTTCCGCTGATTTAAAAGAATAAAAAACATTATCCTACCTTAAAATCATCTGCCTTGCCGAATGATTATCCGGCAATCCCCTATACGATTTGCCCCGAAATAAAAAAAGAATGTTCCCCTAAAAAAATCATCGGGAAACATTCTCTTCTAAACAGGCACGAAAAAATTCATGCAGTGAATTGAGGAGCCTGGCCGGCCTTCTTTACCGAAGTTCTGCCAGGCTTTTTTGGATGTCCATCAGCTGTTCCGTTGGAACGCCGCCGTCCAAGGCCGAAAGCAAGCTCAAATAAAAATCTGCGGTTTCCTGCCTCATTTGCAAGATGAGCTCGCTAAATTCATTCTCTAGGCCAGTTTCATAAAAAGCCTGTAGCCGTCTTTGTTCTCGCTTTAAGTATTCATCGGCAGCCGCATTAAGCACGCGATAAAGCTCCTCATGCATCAATTTATTTTCATTTTTTTCGAAAAATGCTTTGGGGGTTTTAAAATAAGTCATGGCTTTGACAAACCTGCCTGGCGACATATCGGTAAAGGCCGTTGCAAAATCAATTTGCGCTTTATTTGCATATTCAAAAAGAGAAAACGATATATCCGGATTGATCTCATAAAACTTTTCACCAAGCGCAGTCTGATACTCGGCTGTTATTTTTTTCGCAAAACTATCGAGACGTACCGTCGTCGCTCTCAATTCCTGTGCAAAATCAAAGCCTATTTGTTCAAGAAATTCCTCAAGCGAAGCCTGCAAAACTTTTTTCAGATTACGGCCATCATCACGCAATACCGTGGGATTAAAGGCTTCGCGAAAAAAATCATTAAAGCGCAAAAACACCCGCTGCTTGCTATAATAAACTAATTTTTCGCATTGCTGGTTCATACGGTTTCTTAAAGCCGCAGCAGACTGTTGCCCTAGGAGCTCCTGTAGCAAGGCTTGCTCAGCTTCTATATTGAAGCGCTTTTGCTGCTTAACAGAAATATCTTCTCTGGTATTTTCAATAAGCTTTGCGAGTAAATGATAGACCCGGCGCAACTCATTTTCAGCAGCGACAACGGCCAAAGCAGCCAGATCTGCTGTAATAAAATGATAAAAACTCTCCTCAAAAGCCGGCATTCCTGAAATAGAAATCTCTGGATTTTCTTTTTTTTCATGCAATCCAGTCAAGCTCGATACCGGATACAAATGCGGCTTTCTGACGCCATATTTGGTCAGCTGCTGGCGAACATAATCGACAACACTTTCCATTTCTGCTGCATCGTCGGCCAAATCAATGGCATTGATGATAAAAAACATTTTATCCAGTTGAAAGGCATCTTTTACGCGGCCCAACTGAATTAAGAATTCGCGGTCTGCTTTGGAAAACGCATGGTTATAATAGGTGACGAATAAAATTGCATCCGAATTTTTGATGAAATCAAATGCTACGCTCGTGTGACGAGCATTGATCGAATCCGCCCCCGGCGTATCAACCAGTGTAATCCCTTTGCGGGTCAATGGACAATCATAATAAAGATCGATCCATTCAACAAAACAGGATTTTTCTTCCTGCGCAACGTAATCGCCAAATTCCGCCAGCGTTGTTTGAAACACCATTCCCAAGCGCGCATCAAAGGTTGTATACCCACGGCTAAACGCCTGTAAGAAAGTATAATTCGTCTTTGCGGCTGCCCCCGCCTGCTTGACTGAATTCTCCTGGATTTTTGCCACTTTGGCTCTGGCTTCGATTAAGCTCGTCGCTTGAAAGCCAAATATCTTCAAGGCATGATTTACATCTTCGAGCATCGCCTGTTCCAGTTTCAGTTTAACGAATACCATTCCATGTTGATGCGATGCATCAACCGGCTTAATTTTGTTGACTGCGGCCGTCATTGGATTGGGCGAAACCGGCAGCACGCTTTCGCCAAGCAGCGCATTCGCAAATGACGATTTACCGGCACTAAAGGCCCCGAACAAGGCAACGGTAAACCCTTTTGCAGCTAATCTTGCAGCTTTTTCTGCGAGTTCATCGGCAAGTTTTGCAAAGCCCGGCAACCCTTGAACAAGCTGCGCTGTCTTCTGCAATCTTCCAGCGGTAGTCTTCATCCGATCATTGGATTCAACCTGTACGGGTAGGCACAGGGATATTTCTTCTTGCACGAACGGCTTGGTTATCGGCAAACTCGCTTCTTTCGCAGGATCGACCGGATCGTCCTGACCTCGAACTACCTCAAAGGCCACTTCCCCAGGAGCAAACAAAGCAAAACGGTCTTCGGCAAAATCATGAACCCGGCTGAGCAGCCGTTCGAGTTTTGTTTGTTCAAGACTCTCCGCCGCCTCACATTCTTTCAGCTGTTCCCATGCACGGAGATATCGCTCCAAATTTGCAGATTTTTCATTTAAGCTTGCCTGACTGGCTGTAGTTTTAACTTGCAATTCCTTTAGTATATCGCCTTTAATACCCGTCAAACCACTTTTCGCAAGGCGTTTAATCTCGTTGGCCACATGATCTGTATAATTCAGAACATATTCGCCGGATAACCGTGCCCCGGCTTTTACCGCACCAGTCAATACTTCCGTTGAAAAATGTATCTGCATACTCTGAATTGCCTCCAGCAACACCTTGTTGGCGACCCGCTTTTCCTTTACAAAACGCAACAAAAAGTCGCGCAGATGCCATTCCACCTGTGATTTTGTTTTCTCGAGCATATCCTGGTAAAAGCGATCCAGTCTTGCCTGCCTTTCCGCTAAGGTTTTCTGTTTGGCAAACAGCAGGCCAACCTTAAAGCCTGGCTGGCTGGCAGCAAGATAGGCCTCGGCAAGCGTCCGGGTTTCAAACGACATCAGATACGCATTGTCCATGATTTTATCAATGGCAGTTTCAAACGCAGCCTCTGCCGTTACAACGTCTCCACACAAAACATCTTTTTCTGCCTGCAATTGACTGTACGACGCCGCTAAATCCGCCTGCTCTGCCGCAGACAATTCAGCCAGCACCGCTTTGCAGGGCTGAAGCATCTGCTCGTTTTTTCCCCGGAGCGAAGTGAAATAGTCTTTGCTGATTTTTTGCAGGGAATGCCGCACAGACGCCAGAAGCAAGTTGTCTTTTTCCTGCAACCTTTCAGCCAAAAAGGCCTGCAGTTCGGGAAATTGATTGTGCTCGTGATCCGAGGCCTTCAAAGAAGTATAGAAAATATGCGCTGGTTTTACGCCCCAGGAGGCGAAAGATTCCGCCACGCTTGTCTTGAATGCCGCAAAAGAAATTTCCTGTTCCGAATGTTTGTCCACCTGATTGACGACGAGGCAGACCTCTTTCCCCGCCTCCATAAGCTCTTTTGTAAACATGAAATTCAACGCAGATTGGACATGGTTATAGTCCATCACATAAAAAATCAAATCCGCGAGGTGAATGGCTGACTCCGTGGCAATCCGATGCGCGTCATCTGCCGAATCAATGCCCGGAGTATCCATAACAACAGTTTTTTCAGGCAGCTTGGAATCAGCATGACTGAGTTCAATTTCCTGAATTTGATCGCCATCCTTGCAATAGTTTTTCACCATTTTATAATCATACGGCGGAAGATACAGCCGCGGTTTTTCGTTTTTAAAAAATACCTTTACATATTCTTCGCCCGCTTTGACTTTTACGAGGTTGGCACTGGTCGGAATCGGGCTTGACGGCAACAGATTCTCCCCCACCAAGCGATTGATCATCTTGGATTTCCCCGCTGAAAAATGTCCGCAAAAAGCAATCGTAAATTCCTCATTCGCCAATTTCCCGGCTAACTGCCTGACTTTTTCGGCATTTTCCCGATCATTTTTCTCTAGCAGGTATTCATAAACGGCTACTAGTTTCCCTTTTAACGATTGAATTGCCACTTGCCGATTCATAGCTTGAAGCATAAATAATTTCCCCTTATTACAATCTTTATCATAGGTTTATTTTATACTATGCAGCCACGAATAGGCAATCTTATATTCTTACCAACAAATAATATTATATAAATCGTCCTCTGCATTCAGCATGTTGCCAGAAACAGATAACTATAGCCGGGACTGGTTCATATCTTTACCAATCCCGGCTATAGTTATAAAACATTACAGGAAATCCCTTTTATGCAAATATCATAAATTTTTTCAGCATCACAGCAAAAACTGCAGCTTTCAGCTGGCATTTTTTTAGCCCCAACAGTCAAATCATCACCGCAAGAAGCGGACAACTTTTTCTCAAGCAGAAACAGTAAACGTATGTGTGGCTAATTTATAAGAATACTTGCACTGCTGTTCGATCAACAGGCAGTCACCAACGAATTCAAGTGACAGTGGAACCGAAAAAAAAGTATCGTCATCGAGTTCACTGCGCTTTTGCAAGGGCGAAAACGTATTAATTTTATCTCCAGCAGCATTAAATACATCGATTTGGTTTAACGTCTTTATTTTTTTTAACTGATGTGTTTCCGTGAATTCCAGTGAATTCGTATCCGCATGAATACCAATACTCAAAGGATCAAAAGCTCGTATTTCACCAATCGGTGTTTGAACTTTGGAAGGTTTTGCCGGCTCGATCGATTTTAAAGATCCATCGGGGTAAAGTGAAAAGCCTGTTTTGGCGACAAACGCCCCCCATGTAGTCGTAAGATTTACGGTTTCGCCAGGAAACAAAGTCAGACTCTTGAGTTTGCTGTCTTTATAAAAAGTCAGGCTGATGATCTTTTTTTGAAAAGCACCAAAAGAAAAATTGAATTTAAGCGGCCGCATAAGCGCCGCCTCCATTTCTTCGCTCCAATAAGCAGATAATTTCCCATTTAAAGGAAATATTTTCTTTAGCACACCATTGGGATGAAACAGCAGTAATTCTGCCGGAAATATACCCAATGGCGTTTTTATTTTTGTTATCTGATCCAACGCGACGTTTTTCAAGGTTCCATCTGGATAAAAAACAACGGACGGGATATGTTTATGACGGACATCATCATAATGATATTGTGGTACTAAATCACCATAGGCGGTATGAATTATGGTTTTTTCCTGTATGATGCAGCTTTCAATCTGACCGTTTTTGTAATAGCTCGGAGCACAAATATCTCGCAAAAAACCATATTGTGTTTCAATATTCATCATATTTACCACCTAACCTCATAATTTTTTATTACAAAAAGGCCTTTCTTGTAATAAGTTTAACTATAGGGCTTTGTATGTGATAAGTCAACGAAAAACTGTTATATTTGTATTCTCTTGAAACACAAATATACTTATTTTACATTTCACGATAGAAACCGATTGAAAAAATGGATAATATGGGCCAGGATTTTTTCTTCGGTGCACAGCCATGCACATCGCTGACTAATCCACACTGTTTGCACCTTGTAAAATACCTTCTGTCCTCCACGCCAGCAGGAGTGACATCCACCTCTTCAAATTGGCTGCTTCCACAAGAACATTTCGATCTAAACATTTTTTCTCTCCTTCTAAATAAAAAAAAATAAAAATAGCCAGATTGCTTTTTCTGCAACCTGGCTATCATAGACGATTACGTCCTTAGATCCATGGCTTTGCGCCCCATCCTTTAAGAAGGTTTGCCCATCATTTATAAAAATTATCGCATACAATAAAACACATCGGATGTTCTACTTTTTTCACTTCATCTCGATCCTCATGGATCTCAGCAATCAGCACTAGTTATTAATTCTATAAATAATATCATTACATCTCTAAGTTGTCAATACCGTTGAAATGTAATGCTGTAAAACATAACAATGCCGAGGCATCCCTATACAAAAATTATGCTCTGCAATATCTTTTGTTGTTTGGTAAAAGACCCCAAATTTTTAGAACTCCTACCACGTGCTTTATCTATCCCTGAAAGCCTCTACTGCATATTGCTTTTATTGTCATATTCTAGAGCTTAAAGCGTTTTACCGCATTTTGTACTTCTTCTGCCATTTTTACTAAGGCCTGACTCGCATGAGCAATCTCTTCCATAGAAGCTGCCTGTTCTTCCGTCGCAGCAGATACCGTTTGCGTCTGCCCTGCAGCCGCCGCACTAATGCGATCAATTTCATGTACAGAGTTTACGATCATTTCGCTCTCAGTCGCCATTTGCTGCATCGAAGACGATATTCCCTTAACCTGCAGAGACACACGCTCAACAAGCCCTACGATTTCATTAAATGCTTTTCCTGCCGTAGAAACCACTTCACTGCCGATCTTAACTTCTCGTGTCCCGTTATTCATGGCATCTACAGCTTTTTCCGTTTCATTTTGCACTTCAATGATCAATTCTGCAATTTGCTTGGCCGCTTCTTGGGATTGTTCCGCTAATTTACGAACCTCTTCCGCGACTACAGCAAAACCTCTGCCTTGTTCCCCCGCACGCGCCGCCTCAATTGCCGCGTTCAAAGCCAACAAATTTGTCTGCCCGGCAATACCAGATATGGTCTCGACAATCTGTCCAATCATTTGTGATCGCTCACCTAATTTGCTAACAGCCTGCGCTGACGTTGTTACGGTTTTTTCGATAGTATTCATCTGTGACATAACCGCTTCTACTGATCTGCCGCCACCGCTTGCAGATGTTGCTGCCTGCTCTGAAATCGTCGTCATCGTGATAGCATTCGCCGATACTTCCTCTATCCCTGCCGACATTCGTTCTACAACAGAAGATGCCGTTTTAATGGTGTTCACCTGTTGATCCGCACCTTGCGCTAACTCGCCGATCGTATCAGCCAGTAACCCAATCGCCTGGTTTGACTGCTCTGTTGTAGCAGTAAGTTCTTCTGAAGCTGCTGATACTTGATCCGATGAGCTCATAACCCCCTGAATGAGTTCCCGCAAATCTTGGCGCATTCGCTCTAATGACAATCCCAGATGATTGACTTCTTCCACCCCAACCGATTGAATTTTTTGATCCAGATGCCCTTCAGCAATTTTTTCAGCTCCACTGACGAGCTCATTAAGCGGCCGAGCTAAACCTTTTGCTGTAAACATAGCAGTTGCTGCTGCAATCAGTAAGACGAGTAGCACCAAAATCATCATAATTATTACACTGTGATAAATAACACTATTGATTTCCGTTGTAGGCAGATAGGAAATCACGCCCCAATTATAAGCACCGATAGGAGCATAGGCAATTAATGAAGCAACGCCTGCCGAAGACAGCCCTTCTTGTACCCCGGAATTCCCTTTAATTACCTCTTGTACATACGGGGCATTTGCAATATTTTCTTGATTTTTCACTTTTTCCGCATCGCAATGCGCCAAAAGAGACCCCTTTTGGTCAACAACATCAATGTATCCGGCCTGACCAATCACAACTTTTCGAGCAAGCTCCCCTATTGCTTTTAAACTAACATCACCTGCTAATACGCCAACAATATTTCCTTTTGCATCCTTAATCGGTGTAGAAATGGTGATCGTCGGTGCATTTGTTAACTGAGAAATATATGAATTCGTTATATATGTACGCCCTTGCATGGCATTTTTAAAATAATCTTTATCTGCTTTATTATTTAATGAACTATTCGTTGTTTTTGCAATTTGCATCCCCGCCTGATTCATTACATAAATGGTTTCAAATTCAGGACTCTTTTTTTGAGCTGTAACAATCATCTCCCTGAAAGCTGGCGCATCCATTGCGTACGCCGTTGGCGATAAGGCCAACGTCTCCAATAACGTTTTATCCGTGCTGACAAAGCCCTCAATTTCATTGGCAATTTGGATCGTAATTGTTTGATTACTGCTAAGAACATTTTGTTTTGTTGAAGTCGCACTGATATACGTGCTTACGCTGCCAACGACGAAAGCAGCAAAAAAAGAAAACAGCACTAGTAAAAATGTCAAACGTATTTGTAACGTATTTTTTATCATGCAGTATCCATCTCCCATAAAATAACCATATTATAAAGACTTACGAAGCGTGACAAAAAGTTGATAACTCCTGCCAAATTTACAGAGTTATCAACTTCTATCAAAATATAATTTTTTATTGTTTCTAAATTTACTCCACAGCTACTAATTCAATTTCCACTAAAGCATCCTTCGGCAATTTTGCGACTTGTACACAAGCACGTGCCGGGCAATCCTTCGTAAAATATTTCGCATAAACTTCATTCATTGTTGCAAAATCATTCATATCTTTCAAAAAAACCGTGGTCTTTACTACATGGTCGAAAGATAAATTCGCTGCAGCTAATATTGCTTGAAGATTCTCCAAAGATTTTTGAGTTTGTTCTTGAACCCCACCTGCAACAAATTCACCTGTTTGGGGATCCACGGGCAACTGCCCTGAAATGAATACAAATCCATTTGCTTTTATCGCCTGAGAATATGGTCCAATTGCAACTGGTGCTTTTTCTGTGTTAATAACCTGTTTCATCAAAAGTCTCCTTTTATAGCATATTTACTGCTTGTTCTATTTGATTAAGTGCTTCTACCAATCTTGACCGCGGGCAGGCAATATTCATTCTCATAAATCCAGCACCACCAACGCCAAAAGTAGAACCCTCATTCATCGCTACTTTGGCTTTTTCAACAAAAAATTTCTGCAACGTTTTCGGTTCCATATTTAAATCTTTGCAATTGAGCCAAATTAGATATGTAGCCTGTGGCTTCCCTACTTTTATCTTAGGTATTTTTTCTGCAAGAAATTTTTTAAGATATTCCAGATTACCTTCCAGATATTCCAGCAATTGATCTGCATAATAATCGCATTCATTATAGCTGATTTCAATTGGCAGTGTCCCGAATACCGTGCGCCCATAGGCCTTCAGGCTTTCTAGCGGCGCATAAAACAAATCATGATTATGACGATTGGGAATTACCGCTGCACCGGTTCTCACCCCTGCTATATTAAAGGTTTTACTTGGATTGACACAAACAACGCAATTATCGGCCGCCGCCTGTGAAAGACTGCCGAAAGGTATATGCTTGCTGCCCTTATAAATTATATCGGAATGTATTTCGTCAGAAACAACAAACACATGATGTTTCAAACAAAGTTCTGATATTCTATTCAATTCATCTCTGGTAAAACATTTTCCTGTAGGATTATGCGGACTGCACAAAAGGAACATCGTCGTTCGCTTTTGACTTAGCAACGATTCAAGGTTTTCAAAATCAATTTCATAACTGCCATCCTCTTGCAAAATGAGGTTGTTGCCCAGAATATGCCTGCCGTTATGCGGAATAATCGCATGAAACGGATGATACGCTGGCATCTGAATGACAATGTTATCGCCTGGATTCGTAAAAGCATAGATAGAATATACGATAGCAGGGATAACGGCAGGCGTATATTCTACCCACGCAGGCTCAATCGCCCAACCAAACCTTTTCTTCTGCCAATTGACAATAGATTCTTCAAAATTTTTAGCATTTACCGGATAGCCATAAATCCCATGCTCCGCCCTTTTTACCATAGCATTAATAACGGGCTGCGGACACTTAAAATCAGTATCCGCAATCCACATAGGAATAACATCCTCTGCATACGTATCCCATTTTTTACATTCTGTCCCTTTACGGTCAATCAATTCATCAAAATTATGCTGTATCATATAACTTCACTCCTGTCATTTAGTAGGCTATCTCTTATAGTTCGTCTTCTAACGTAACGCCTAGTTTTTTTCGCCAGTAACGAGAATACACGGCCCCAAGCGGATTATGCGCAAGCACACGATCTTTAGCCACAAGACAAGATACTGGAACCGTAGCTGCACCGGTAAACAATGCATCATGTCCAACACAAAGTCCTACCGTGATACAAAATTCCACCTCTTTGTTTTTTAGTAATTCTGCTTGCATCAATGGATTACACATCGTTTCCCGCGTGCCTTCTTTAATTTGTTCTAACCCCAAATTTTCTTTGGCGATTCCACAAACCTTGCAGCAAACAGAATACACTTCAAAGGTTTTAGCAAGGTATTCTTCAATTAATTTAGCTTCCTTATGAAGTCCTATGCAAAAAGCTATACCAATTTTCTTATATCCCATTATTTTACAAAACTCTTTGGTTTCTTCCAAACGAGTAAGATTATTGTAAAAGCGCCCTTCCGTACAAGCCGCCGCTTTCATAATTTCCAATTGCTGCCCTGTATAAGCATCTTTTACATCATCGACTGTAATTTTAGTACAATTCTGGCCCTCCAAATAACATTTCTTTTGAATACATTTTGCACATTTCAACAAAAACATCTCCTCATGAATTAATATATATAAATGCCACATTTACAAGTGCGGCTACTGCCATTGGAATTGCGGTCCGTTTAACAACTTGCACGGGAGATACTCCGGCAACTCCGGCAATGGCAACAATTGCCGCCGTAATGGGTGAAACAACGCGGCCAAAACTTGTCATAATCTGCATAGGCAATACCAAAGTAACGACATCAATATGCATCACTGCTGCAATCTTAGGTGCAAGAGCGGCAAAAGAGAAAAATGCGGCATTTCCTGACCCCATTAAAAACGCACAGCCAGCAATAACTATACAAAACAAAATAATCAATCCATGAATACCGAGGCCCAAATTTTGCGCGCCTGAAGTCATTATATCCACAGCACCAATTTTTGTTAAGCCAGCGGCAAATACTTCGCCAGCGACAATCAAACTGACTACAGTGGCAAAGCTTTTTCCCATGCCATCATATAAATGTTGCAAGCTCTTCAAAACGGCTCGATAGTCTTTGGTTCTTACATACTCAAAAAGCATACTGATAAAGGTACTCAAAAACATCGCTGTGACAACATCCATTTTGATTTTACTGTGAAAAATCGGACTAAAGCCCAAAATCAGCACCATCGGAATAATTGGTAAAATCGCATAAATGAGCGGGGGGCTCTTTTCAGTTTCTTCAGCGACTGCGCCCAGATCGTCATTGCCACAAAAACCTTCTCGTTTATCCCACCACTTTTGCACAAAAAAGTGCGTAACCCCAAGAATTAAAGTTGTCGTCAAAAAAATAGGCAATTGATGTTTTACAAAATATACAGACGGTTCTAACCCGCAAATACTGGCTGCAAGGATGGCATTCCCCGATCCCGGCCCCACATCCATATATTGTGCACAGCCAATCACACCTAATGCGGAAAGCTTACTGACACCAGCCCGTATCAATATTGGATACAGCATGACCATAAGCAGCAGACCGAGACCAGCATGACTTGGAATAAAAAGCACCAAGAACTGACTGATAAAGAAACTGAATACCAGCAAAATATAAGGTGACTTAATATGTTTGATCGGCGACGCAACCAACGCAAACAAAGATTTACTTGCCCCTATGTATTCCATATACTTTGCAAAACCAGCAATGGACATAATGGTCAACCCTAACCCTGCCACACGAGAACTGAGTAAAACACTTATTGTATTAAAGATATCCAAAAAAGCTGAACCAGATGACTGTTTCCCCTCAATAATTGGTGTATTTCCCAACAGACAAGCTGCAAAAAGAAGAATCATACCTGCGATTAATAATACTGCCTGCGGATAGAACTTTTTTACAATCATATAAACAACCCAGGCAACGACCAATATCGCTATGCTTATAGCCATGTTCATACCTCCTATTTTTCAGGATCATTATTATTGCTATTCTCAATCACTACACTCGCCTTATAAAGATGATCTGCCATTAAACGCCCTGCTGCTTCGGCATTTTTTTCCCGAATTTCATTTAAGAGCTGCTTATGAAAATCCAAGGCTACTTGACTATGTCCTTTTACCCCCAATGATTTTTTACGAGATAACTTTAACAGGTCAGAAAGATTATCATGAATGCGATACAATACCCGATTATGTGAAGCTTTTATAATGGCCAAATGAAATTTATACGAAGAAATACTGGCATCACGCTTCAGTAACAGATCGCGCTCCATATCCAATACAGCCTCCAACATTTCTTCAAGTTCCTCATCATTTCTGCGCAAAGCAGCCAATTGTGCGGCTTTCACCTCTATGGCCGCCCGTGCCTCAAATAAATCCGCTAAGATATCCTCTTCATTGTCCTGCAAGGCAAATTCAACATTTTCCAGTAAATCCTTCGTCTGTATATTCTGAATGTATACACCATCTCCGCGAACACTTTGCACTATGCCCAAAAATTCTAATGTCTTCAATGCTTCTCGGATAGGCACCCGGCTGACACCATACATTTCAGCCAAATCGCGTTCCGATGGTAATTTTTCACCTACTCTTAATTTTCCGTTTAATACGAGTTTTCGGATATTATCTATAACTTGATGGTAAAGGCTCCCTTCAGTCTGTGTATTTAATCGATTTAAAGGTTGGAACATACTTATACCCCTTTCTTTAAATAATTGGTATACCGGTATACCAATTATTTAAACATACAAAAAAAGGTGCCCAAGGAACTAAATTTAAAGAATTCAGTTTCGCGGTCACCTTTGACTATCTGTTTGAATTATCGATCTTTTTACATGATAACACATTCTTATTTTCCCTGTCAAGTTTTTATAACCAATTACTCGCTAAAGAAAAAAACATCTGCCTGCATGATCATGCTGCCGAAATTCCTCTTGATAGCTTTGCTCCCCTGATTTTTGAAATACAATTAAAAAGAAACGTACGCTTAATTTTTATAAGGGCTGTTCCTTCATCGGCTTGTTCTCTACCGTCAAAGCAACTAAAGCCGATCCTACTGCTGCCACAATCAAAAGCATAAAAGCCATATCAAAGGAACCTTGATTCACATCGATAAGATATCCCATTAATACAGGCGAAACAAATCCAGCTAACTGTCCGCCAAAATTGACTGTGCCTGAACTCGCCCCCATGATTTCTGGAGGAATCGCATCGATAACCAATCCCCAAAAAGCAGCAAAAGCTAAAAACATGAATAATGCGGAAACACACTGAAACACCACGGCCCAATCTGCAGAAGTTACACTATAAGTCAAATATAAAAATCCTGCTGCAACCAAAGTATTAGGAATAAAGAGCCACTTTCGATAGCCTTTAAACGTATCCGATAGATAGCCTCCTGCCAGCATTCCAATCGTACCAATAAAAAAAGGCAACGACCCAAGAATCCCTGTTTTTATTACAGAAAAGCCTCTGATTTTCATCAAATAGGAAGGCAGCCAAGAAACAAAGCCCCAAAAGGTAATATCAAATAAAAACCAAATCAAAACCATTTGCCATAAGATTTTACTTTGTAAAAACTGTTTAAACTGTATTTTTGTCTTTACAGAAGCAGCTTGCGTATCAAGCTCCAACTCTTTTAATTCCGCCACGGTCATCCCTGGGTGCTGCCGTGGATTATCTTTTATATACAACAAAATAATCAACGTAATTACTATACCGGGAATCCCCAAACCGATAAAAACGCTCCTCCAGCCAAAAGCAGCGATAATACCGGCTGCAACTAAGGAGGCGAACGCTGGCCCTAATGTATTAACAGAACCTTGAATAGCCGTTGCGGTTGCTCTCTCTTTCGAAGGAAAATAGGTTGCAATCGTTTTCCAAGAAGCCCCTGGAAAGCACCCTTCACCAATACCAAATACAAACCTGCAAACCAAAAGAATTGGATAAGAAAAAACCATCCCTGTAAGACTGGTAAACACAGACCACCAAGCGATCGCAAAAGCCATAACGCGTCTAGGACCAAATCGATCCGCCAATATTCCACCTGGAATTTGAAACAAAGCATACCCGCCAAAAAAGGCGCTTAAAATAATCCCCTGCGAGGCTGCATCTAGTTGAAATTCTGCTCCAATAAATGGTAAAGAAACACTCACGACCATCCTATCCAAAAAAGAAAATAGCCAACTCACCCACAATATACTTAAAACAGAATATCTTACTTTCCATTGAAAGTTCTTCTTCGGTAAATTAGATTGTGTGTCCACGTCAACTCCTCCTACTCAAAATCTGTAGCAATCATAAAACTGTATAATGAAACTTATTCTCTTTATTACTAATTCTGCTCAGCTTCATAAACATCAAGCGCAGCCTGGACTGCACAACCTACATTGATATTTGCCTTATGCCGTAAAAGAACAGCTTCTAATGCGCCGAGAACATGTAGAATATTTTTCTTTCTACAACTATATCCCATAGTACCAATTCGCCATATTTTTCCCTTTAGAGGGCCAAAGGAACTAGCAATTTCAATTTCAAACTCCTTAAGTAACATCGCCCGAACAGATTCTCCATCTATGCCAGTTGGTATCTCAATTGCTGTAACTACCGGTAATTTGTGTTTTTCATCACCATACAGATTAAGGCCCATTGCCCGAACTCCTGCGGTAAGCGCTTTTTCATGAAGTTTATGCCGAGCAAATCTAGCTTCAAGCCCTTCTTCTAATACAATTCTTAAACCCTCTCTTAAAGCATAGATCATGGAAGTAGCTTCCGTGTGATGGTTTAAGCGTACAGGACTCCAATAATCCATCAATTGACTAAGGTCAAAATAGTTGCTACGGATCAAACGAGTTTGGACACTATGAATCGTACCAGGATCGACCAATCCCTGTTCAACTTTTTTTCGCTCTAGCAATATCGCTTCGACTCTATCATTAAAGGTGATTGGAGCCATACCTGAAGGTACTGATAAACATTTTTGCGTACCACCGATAGCCGCATCAATTTTCCATTCATCCACTTTTACTGCAGAGCCACCCAAGCTAGCAACCGCATCAACTACAAACAAGATATCTAACTCACGACAAGCTGCACCGATTTCCCCTAATGGCTGCATACAACCTGTTGATGTTTCACCATGCACCATTGCAACAATCTTAGGTTTTGCTTTTTTAATTTCTTCAATTACTTTTTCAGGTGAAAACACTTGTCCCCATGTAGTTTCCATCGTTACAACATCTGCACCATATCTCTGCGCTATTTCCACAAAAAGATGTCCAAAACGTCCATATATAGGAACAAAAACTATATCTCCTGGTTCTACTAAACTAGCGATTACAGCTTCGATCCCCGCTCGAGATGTTCCATCAATTGGGAATGCCCACTTGTTTTTTGTTTGAAAAACGTCTCTTAACATTTCCATTGTTTGATTCATTATATTAGTAAATTCCGGATCAAACTGTCCTAATATTGGAGTACACATGGCTCTAAGCACACGTGGTTCTGCTTCAACAGGTCCTGGGGTCATAATAGTACGCAATGTTGCGTTAAGATCTTTATACATGTATCATATTCCTTTCTGCTGCCTATTGGCTCCATAACAATTGATCTATTGAACAATTGTTATATATATTCTTTAATAAAGGGCAAAAACCTCTATATTGCACTTTAACCACCCGTTTTCACGGGTGGTTTCCTCTTCCTAAAAATATAAAAAAATTAAGTGAGAGTGATTGTTACCTATGATTTATTCAGAGCAGATGATTGTACCATTCTCTTCGGTAACGGCGTTGTAGGCATTTTCCAAAGAAGTAATAATGGCTTCTCTACCTTTTCCTGATTTAACAAATTTGATTGCTGCCTCAATTTTAGGCAACATAGACCCTGGTGCAAAATGACCTTCTTCAATATATTTTTTAGCTTCGTCAACGGTAATACGCGCAAGCCATTTTTGATTGGGTTTACCAAAATTGATGGCTACACGTGGCACCGCTGTCAAGATAATGAATGTATTTGCACTGATAACATCAGCTAGTTTTGCTGCTGCTTTATCTTTGTCGATTACGGCATCCACACTGTGAAGCATACCTCTTTCTTGGTATACAGGAATGCCACCACCACCACAGGCAATAACGAGATCGCCATTTTCCATTAAACAACGAATCGTTCCCTTTTCCTTGATATCAACCGGCTCTGGTGATGGAACAACACGTCTAAAACCTCTTCCGGAATCTTCAACAAAGGTATAGCCTCTTTCTGCTTCGATTTCTTTGGCTACCTCTTCTGTGTAGAACAGTCCGACTGGTTTAGTTGGGTGCTGGAAAGCTGGATCATTAGGATCGACAATAACCTGCGTAATCGCAGTTGATACATGGGTCGTCATTCCTTGCTCGATGAACATATTCTGCAAAGCATTCTGCAAATGAAAACCGATATACCCTTGACTCATCGCTGCGCATTCAGCAAACGGCATCGCGGAAACTTTTGAATTTTGCTTATATGCAAGCTCAAATGCTAGATTGATCATGCCAACTTGAGGCCCGTTACCATGGACAATAACGATTTTATAGCCTTCTTTAACGAGGTTCACAATGTGTTTACCAGCGGCCAGCACAGCTTCTTTCTGTTCATCAGGAGTATTGCCCAGCGCATTGCCTCCTAAAGCAATAACTACTTGTTTGTCCATTTCAATTCTCCTCTTTCTCTTGCTTTCCCTACTGCATTCTAAATTTAAAGTGTTATGTCCCGGTTACAATCTTTTGAATAGACATAGTTAAAAGATTCATCGCGCCCCACAGCGTAGCAGGCTTGTAGGCAATATGCGCCCATAAAAATATAGTCACCCTTTTTAACAGGAATCCAGTCGTTATCCAAATTGTACATACCTTGTCCACTTAGGCAATAAGCTCCGTGTTCTTGCACATGTGTTTCAATATAGCCATGTGAAGCTCCTGGCTTAAAGCTGAGGATATGAAAATTACAGTCAAAGGCTAAATCTTTTGGCAAGAAGTCTTTAACTAGAACATCTTCCATGCCTTCGTAAATCGTCCATTCCATAGCTTCTGTATTTCCTGTAACAACATAAGGGGTATGCCCTTCTAGAGGCGCATACTTACGTTTATACATAAATGCTTTCGCTACTTCGCCGCTTTCGTTGTCAAAATAAAGTTTTGTTCCCGGAGGGCAGTAAATAAATCCGCCTTTTTCTAAAATATAAGAATCGTCGCCAGCTTTTACCGCTAAGTTTCCTTCTATTAGATAAAGTAATGTTTCAACCCCTTCAGACCCAAAACCAAGTTCGTTTTTACCCCCACCTGAATTGTAACGAGGTAATCGACAAAGCTAGCACCAAGTTTAGGGGAACCGAGGATTGTAATATCACAATCCTCAAAACCAGGAATGATATTTTTAACCAAACCGTCAGGTTCAATCAACGCATAGTTGTCTTGCTTAATCACTGATCGATTACTTAAAAGGTCTTTTCTATATCCGACAACATTATTAAGATAACTCATGATTAAGCGCCTACCTTTTGATTTTTATTATTTGTTACATAGAATACAATTGCACCAACGAACAACAGTATAGCTCCTAGATAGAATCCCCAAACACCTGAGCCTGTCTGGTCGATGATATAACCTGTAAGGGCTGGAGCCACAACAGAAGAAGACATACCAAAGAAATTGAAGGTACCAAGTGTGGTCGCCATGGTTTTCTTATCGGCTTGGTCAGATACATAGGAAATCAGAACAGGGTCAACTGCCATTTTACCCAAAAATCCATAAAGAAGTAACACAATAACAAGACTAGTAGTATCTGGCACAAACATTGAAACTGCAATCAAGATAAACGCAGCAATTTCAAGGAAAAGAATGATTGCTGCTTTCTTATCACGCTTTTTGTCAGACATTCTGGCAAAATATAAAGCACCAGGAACAGCCGTCACAGCGATCATAGATACGGTAAGTCCAATCATACCACCTTTGATGGCGCGTTCAGCTTCAAGAAATTTAGGAAGCCACGTTACGATCATATAATACGCATAGCAAGTTGTGAAATATAAGAAGTAACAAGTTAATAAGGAAGGACGGAACATAGAACCTTTAGATTCTTCGACAACTTCAGCTGTTACATCAGCTTTTTTGTTTGTGGACAATGCAGTAGCTCCTGCAACTTTGCTTGGTTCGATAATAACAAAGAAAAACCATAAAACAAGGAACACCAATAAACAACCAGAAATGATAACCATTGTCTGCCATGGCAAGCCCATAGTTTTAACAAAATAACTAGATCCAGTCATACCGAGAATCATCCCTAGTGCAGAACCACTGTTAACGATTGCAGTCTGTAAACCTTTCTTTTCTTGAGGTACATGTTGCGATGTCAAAGAGTAAGCTGAACCATAATAAGTTCCACAACCAACACCAGCTAACACCGCGCCTATATAAATCGGCATAATCGCTGTCGCAGAAGCGATACTGAAAACACCCGCGGCAAAAATGATAAAGCCAGGAATCAAGACTTTCTTCTGCCCAAATTTATCAACCAAATAACCTGACGGAATTTGCAGTGCAGTATAACCAAAAAAATAACATGATGCTATAATACCCATAGCAGCGTTTGTTTGAGGTCCGATTGTATTTTGAATCTCTGGATAAATTGGGGAAAGCATCGCTCTGTAAATCCAGATGATTGTCCATCCCATGCAGAACGTAAATACGAGTCGTTTCCAATAGTTCTTTGGATATGATCTTGTTAAGGCTTGTGTGTTCATAAAAAACATCCTTTCAACTTGTATTAATAAGCAAGTTCGTGCAGCGTATAGGCCAGTGTCTTGATCCCCTCACAAAGATCTTCGACTTTTGTGTCTTCTGCCGGATTATGACTAATCCCCTTGATACTTGGAACAAAAATCATCCCTGTAGGTACACGAGGCGCAAAAATCTGCGAGTCATGTCCCGCACCACTATGCATTATTTTATAGTTCATTGTTTTCTCTTTGCAGACACGTTCAACGATATCGACCACTTTTTGATCCATCAACACAGGTTTTTCATTCATCCAGTTCTCGATTTCAATTTCAATACCATTTTTTTCAGCAATTTCTTTCATTTCAGCTTCAAGAGCCGTCGTAAATGCCTGTAGAATAATTGCATCCGTATGTCGGCAATCCATTGTAAATAAGGTTTCACCCGGAACGACATTTACTGTATTTGGCTTTGGAACAACTTTGCCAAATGTGAGTACCAATGGATCGCCTGCTGCTTTCGCTTTATCAATTGAATGTGTTATGATGCGCGACATACATTCAACGGTGTCTTTACGATACCGCATAAGTGTTGTCCCAGCATGATTTGCTTCACCTTTGAGGGTAATGTTATAGCGTTTCTGCCCAACGATTGAGTTGACAACACCAACGGTGAAATTTTCTTCTTCAAGGAAATTTCCTTGTTCAATGTGCAGTTCAATAAAAGCTTCGATATCGGTTCTTTCCTTGTGTTTAGGGATAAAATCGAACCCACACTTGTGCATCGCATCCAAAAAACTGATTCCGTCAGCATCTTTAATTGTCTCAACATCTTCTTTTTTTGCCAAACCGAAAATGTTTTTGCTGCCCCAGAAAACATAAGGGAAGCGAGAACCTTCTTCTTCAGCCATCGAAATAATTTGAATGCTCTTTTTCGGTTTACCGAACGTTTCAAGTAATTTTTTGACCGCAAGATATCCGCCAAAAATCCCTAATTGTCCATCAAGTTTTCCACCTTTGACAACCGTATCCACATGAGACCCAGTGGCAATTGTTTTTTCTGGCGATTCGGTTCCTTTTAACGTAGCGTATAAGTTGCCGATACCATCAAAATGGCATACCATGGCATACGCCATATTAACGGTAATCGTTGTTTTGCCAACGCCACCTTTTTTGTTGATGAACGAAAATGTTTTCATAAATTTTCAAGTCCTTTCGCTTAACTTTTCTATACAAATCAAGCGAAAATCTGCTATAATAAATCTTAAGAAACGGAATTTGTTTATAACAAATTTTCACGAGAGCACTATCAGTTAGCCGCTGGTAGTGCTTTTTTCATACCTATTTTCATCTGCCCTTGATTCTTACTAAAGCACCTTCCAGTTTCATATCTGGCCGTGCCGTAAAATAATAATCGCCACTATGTTCAATAGACGTGGGAAGCCAAGTCATCCATTCTTCTTCATCTGAGAAATACGGTGCGTAAACTTCACAACTACTACCACACGTGAACTCAATGTCTGTGCCTTCCATTTCGAACCTACCGGCTGCATTTCGAACTAAGTGCCCTGTTTTTCCTATAGCTGCATACATTCGCTTTAAGCGCCAATCGCTTTCATCGAAACAATTGCCACCTAATCCTAATAAATGCTTCACATAGGTTCTCTCTTCTTCTGTTGCCTTTTCCGGATTAAATTCGTTCTGAATCCATGCTAAATCATCAACAAGTTCCCGAATTATTGGCGCGGCCTTTCTAAATCGTTCAATCATACCTTTCTTTAACATTCTCTTTTCCTCCTTTATTTCCAGACAATAAAAAAGGGGCTGTGATAAAATGAGAAGTCATTTTATCCACAGCTCCTTTTTCTATGCATATTGAAGTAACAAGTAGGTAGTTACTGAAAAAAGGGTACACGCCCCCTTTCCCCATAAAAACAGCTTTTTTACAGTTTATGCGGCTTTCTTCAAACGTAGTCTTTTATTGTGGTATTTATAAAGATTGTGCCCAATGGAAACCAGGAAAATCTCTAAACGTACCTGTTCCATGCCTTTTCGAACGATTCTTTTGTACCAGCGGTTATTTTTCATGATTCCAAAAGTACCTTCGGATTGAATGGAGCGATTCATACGAAGAAGTGCTCCTTGAATACTTTCCAAGTTATTCACTACTTCTTGATGCATCGCGGTTAGTTCCTGGTTAAGCTGAATCGTCCGATTTTTATCCGTCTTTTTACACGCGGCGGCATATGGACAATCCGTGCAATTTTCGCACTGGTAGACTTCTTCCTGACGTCCGTATCGATTGCCTTTCACATTTCGTCTGTATTGAAGATGAAATGCCTGTCCGGCCGGACAGCGCAGTGTGCCTTCTTCGTCAATCTTGAAATTCACTGCCCGGAACGGATTATCTCGATACTTCTCATCACTAGTTTCTTTCTTGTACATCGTGAATTTCATGTACTTTTCCATTCCGTGTTGCTCGCAGTAAATATAATTGTTGTATGAACCATACCCTGCATCAGCAACGGGATACTTTGGATAAAACCCGTAGGTATCATGAAATTTCTCCAGTAAGGGAACGAAACAATCCATGTCTGAA
>Ga0183099_1000307_pt1 | contig 38610 bp, 34 predicted proteins | sample Biomet1_FD_127788 | JGI IMG/M metagenome (GOLD analysis project Ga0183099, IMG submission 127788) | Microbial communities from bioreactor (seeded with anoxic lake sediment) at LBNL, California, USA - Biofuel metagenome 1 | ecosystem: Engineered > Bioreactor > Anaerobic > Unclassified ... | reverse complement strand
GGTGTCGTATTTCCGGTTCATGCGCCTGAGAGTTTCATCGCAGCCCGACTGCATAGACAGGTGGAATTGGGGGCAGAGATTGGGAAGTGGGCGTTCCAGCAGCTCCACAGATTGGAGATACCCGGTGGTGTCGTATTTCCGGTTCATGCGCCTGAGAGTTTCATCGCAGCCCGACTGCATAGACAGGTGGAATTGGGGGCAGAGATTGGGAAGCTTTGCCGCCCGCAGGCAGAAATCCTCCGTGATTGTCCGGGGTTCCAGACTGCCCAGCCGCAGTCGAAGACCCGGCGCGGCGGCGCTGAGGGCCTCCATCAGATCAATGAGGCTCTGCCCGGTTTTCAGGTCCGCCCCCCAGGAGGAGATTTCAATGCCGGTCAGGACGATTTCCCGGTAGCCCGCCCTTTCCAGCTCCTGTGTCCGCTCCACCGCCGTCTGAAGAGGCAGGGACCGGATCGGCCCGCGGGCATAGGGGATGATGCAGTAGGAACAGAAGTTGACGCATCCGTCCTCCACCTTCAGCATGGCGCGGGTACGGCCCTCCAGCCCTCCGGCGGGGAGAACCTCAAACGCGCGGCGGTCAAAGGCCCGGTCCATGGACTCCATAGGCCTGCGGTCCTCCAGCTCCTGCTCCAGAAGGTCCACAAAGCCCATCCGGTCTCCGGTGCCGGAGATCAGGTCCACATCCAGCTTCCGCACGTCCTCTGGATGGGTCTGGGCATAGCAACCGCACACGGCCACCACTGCGCCCGGATGCTCCCGCCGGGCGCGGGAGAGCATCTGGCGTGATTTCTGGTCGCTGACGGCGGTGACGGAGCAGGTGTTGACCACATAGGCGTCCGCGCCGTCGGCAAAGGACACGATTTCGTGGCCCCGGTGGCGAAGCTCCTGCTCCATGGCCTGCGTCTCATACTGATTCACCTTGCAGCCCAAGGTGTAAATGGCGATTTTCATGGATTCTCCTTGCTATTTCAGGCAATTTTCATTATAATAATAAGACTGTGCAATACAAAGCTGTGCCGTGAGCGGCACAGCTCCATTATACTTGCAATTTATCTCTGGGGCAAGCCCCAATCAAAGGAGTGTTTCCAATGATCTACCTCGATCACGCCGCTACCACGCCGGTGCCCAAAGCGGTGGCGGACGAGATGTACCGTGTGCTGACGGAGGAGTACGGAAATCCCAGCTCCCAGTATGCCTATGGCCGGGAGGCCCGGCGGCTGGTGGACGTCTGCCGAGGGAATATCGCGGACGCTCTTGTCTGTGAGCCGGGGCGGCTGTTTTTCACTGCCTGCGGCACGGAGTCCGACAACTGGGCGTTTACCGCCGCTCTGTGGCAAAACCGGCGGGTGGGGAAGCACATTGTTACCACTGCCGTGGAGCACAGCGCGATTCTGGAGCGGTGCAGATGGCTGGAACAGGACGGGTATGAGGTCACTTTCCTGACTCCGGACCGGGATGGAAACATTTCGGCGAGAGAAGTGCTGGAAGCCGTCCGGCCCGACACGGCGCTGGTGAGCGTCATGCTGGTGAACAACGAGACGGGGAACGTCTATCCCGTGACGGAAATTGCCGCCGGGCTGAGGGCCAAAAACGAGAAGACTCTGCTGCATACCGACGCGGTGCAGGGCTTTTTGAAGGTTCCCTTTTCCGCGCGGATGCTTGGCGCGGATTTTATCTCCCTTTCCGCCCATAAGATCGGCGGCCCCAAGGGGATTGGCGCACTGTACATCGGCGAACGGGTACGCAGTCCTCGTCCTTTGCTGCCCGGCGGCGGACAAGAGTCCGGCTTCCGTGCCGGAACGGAGGCCACCGCTCAGATTGCCGGCTTTGCAAAGGCAACGGAGCTGCGGATGGAGGGCCTTTCGGAAAAACTGCGGCACATGGCCGAAATCAAAGCTTACGCCATGGAGCGTCTTGCGGAGATACCGGATCTGCGGCTGATCGCAAAGGGGACTGCGCCCCATGTGCTGTCTGTCTCCATGCCCGGCTATCCCAGCCAGAACGTGGTGAACGATCTGTCCGACGCGGGCATCTGCATCTCTGCGGGGTCCGCCTGCCATCAGGGCAAACCCAGTCAGGTGACGGCGGCGCTGGGCCTTGAAAAAAAGGTAGCCGCCGGAGTGGTGCGACTGAGCTTTGGTCCGGAGACCACGAGAGAAGAGATCGATGCGGCCGCTGCCGCTCTGAAAAAGCACCACGATACGCGCTTTCCCATGCTCTGATGAGGAAACGAGACGAGGGCAGAGAAGCATTTAAATTAAAACAAAAAATGAGGTAACTATGTTTTCCGTCCTTTGTCAAAAGCCCGGCTTTTACGGTCGGCTGTGGAAGCTGGCGCTTCCTATGATCCTGCAAAATCTCATTACCACATCCCTGGGCTTTGTGGATACGTTTATGGTAGGCCTTCTCGGCAACGACGAGCTGTCCGCAGTCACAGCCGCCAACACGCCTATTTTCCTGGTGCAAGTCATCATTTTTGGCATTATGAGTGGCCTCACTGTGCTGGTGTGTCAGTACTGGGGCAAAGAGGACACGGTTGCCATCAATCGGGTGATGGGCATTGCCGCCTACGCGGGGATCATTGTTTCCGGGATTACGGCGCTGCTCCTGTTTTCCTTTCCGGAGGGAGTGATGGCCCTTGTCACCAACAACGCAAGACTGATTGAACTGGGCGCGCCATACGTCCGGATCGTGGGCATCTCCTATGTGTTCAACGCCGTCAGCTCCGTATATGTGGGAATGCAGCGGAGCACGGAGAATCCCGGCTTCGGCATGAGAGTGTTTGCGGTCTCCATGTTTTTAAATACGTTCTTGAATTACTGCCTGATTTTTGGAAACCTTGGCGCGCCCCGGCTGGGCATCACCGGCGCGGCGGCTGCGACACTGGCCTCCCGGGTGGTGGAGTTTGCCATTGTTCTGGGCTATGCGCTTACCAACACACGGATTCCGCTGGTTCCAAAGGCTCTGTTTCACCCAGGCAAAGCCATGCTGAAAAGCGCGGTGGTCTACGCCGGGCCGGTAATCCTGAACGAGACGCTGTGGGGGCTCGGGACCACCATGATGACCGTCATTATGGGGCATATGGACATCAGCGCGGATATGCTGGCGGCTTATGCTATTATGGGTAATATTGACAAATTTTCCACGGTGGCCTGCTTTGGCGTGGCGGGAGCCTCCGCCGTCATGGTGGGCAAACGCATCGGGGAGCAGGCGGATAAGGAGGAGGTATACAGCCTGAGCTGCTGCCTGCTGCTGGTTTCCTTTTTGCTGGGGGCGGGGATTGCCTTGGCGCTTGCGATCGTATTGCCCACGGTGTTCATCCCGATTCTCTATCCGCTGTTCAGCCTGACGGAGACGGCTACGGACGTGGCGGTGACCATGTGCGTGGTCTACATCGTGACGATGCCGCTCAAAGCCTTCGACGTCTCCAACGTTACCGGCATCCTGCGCGCGGGCGGCGACGCGCGGGCGGCGGCGATTTTGGACCTGTGCCCGCTGTGGCTGGTGGCGGTGCCGCTGACGGCGTTGACAGGGCTGGTGCTGAACGCGCCGATTCCATTGGTGTGCTGTGCCATTTACTCGGAAAATTTCTGTAAAATGCCGGTGGGCATTGTCCGGCTCCGCAGCCGGAAGTGGATCAACGACGTGACCATCCGCGGGAGGAGCTGAGAGAACGTGGACAGTTTGTTTTGCTGCCCCTTGTGCGGCGCGGCGCTGGAGCGGACTGAACGAACGTATGTCTGTCCTGCGCGGCACAGCTTTGATATTGCGAAAGAGGGCTACACCTATTTGCTGCCGGTAAATCGGAAACACTCCGCCGCCCCGGGGGACGACCCCGGCATGGCCGCAGCCCGGCGGGATTTTCTCTCAAAGGGATACTATCGTCCTCTGCTGGACGCGCTGTGCGCACTGGCAATTTCTCATACTGAACCGGAGCCAGACATTTTGGATGTGGGCTGCGGAGAGGGGTATTATACCGCCGGCATGTATCAGGCACTCCGCGCCGCAGACAAACGCCCCCGCATGGCGGGGACGGATATTTCCAAATCCATTCTGCGTCTGGCGGCAAAGCGGGAGAGGGACGTGGAGTTCGCAGTGGCGTCCTCCTACCATCTGCCGCTGGCGGACGGAACCGTTGATCTGCTGCTGGACTGCTTTTCTCCGCTGGCCATTGAGGAATTTCGGCGGGTACTGCGCCCCGGCGGGAGTTTTTTCTATGTGGTGCCGTCGGCAATGCACCTGTGGGAGCTGAAGGAGGCCCTCTACGACACACCCTATCCCAATGAGGAAAGGCAGACGCCCTACGAGGGGTTTTCCTATGAGTGCATCATTCCGGTGGAGGGCCGAGCGGAGCTGAATTCCAAGGAGGAGATCCACGCCCTGTTTCAGATGACTCCCTACTACTGGAAGACGTCCAGAGCGGGCGCGGAGCGTCTGGCGGCGATGGACCGGCTCAGCGTCCGCACCGGCTTTCGCATTCACGTGTTTCGGGCAGAATAGGGTGCCGAACATGAAAATAAAAATTGCTGCCGAAAGGCAGCAATTTTTTACTGGCTCCAGTATGTAATTTTATACCCGGCCCATACTGGCCCGCTGAAGACTGAACATGGCGGCGCAGAGCCGCTGCTCCTCCTGTTCCGGAACGGAGTGGAACGCGCAGCCGCAGCGATAAGCCCCGTCTCCTGCGGATACCCACCGGACCTGGAGCGGCAGGGAAAAGGGCTGGGGATCGTGGTATAACCGCAGACCCGTTACTGCCAGAAGATCGTTCTTGCTAAAGGAATGGCTGGACAGAAGCTGCAAACCGCCCATGCCCACGTCCAAGATCTCGCACTGGTCATAGTCCCTGGAATAATAGGCCTCGGTCAGCGTTTCACCGTTTTCCGGAAGACCCAGCAGGTTCCGCACCACGGCAGACAGAGAAACCCTCTGCCGGAAGCTGGCGCGCTGCTCGTCCTTTAGACGGGTCAGCTCATCCATTTTCCAGAATTTATAGGTGCTGCCCCGGACCCGCCCCGTCCAGACGGGAATGGGCTGGTGGAGTGTGCGGAACACCAGCTTGTAGCGGCTATTATAGATCACGGAGGGCGCGTCGGCATCCAGTGTGGGAAACAGGCGGAATGAGTCCCCGTCAAAATCCTTCACATCCGCCAGAAAAACCGGTCGGTCGTCCAGTCCGCGTACCTCGCAGTGGTACTGCGCGGCCTGTTCAAACTCACTGAGTGGCTCCTGCTCTTCCTCAGTATGGGGAACGCGTTTTTTGAAAAAATCGAACATGACGGCGCTCCTCTCCTGTAATTCACACATAATACGTTCAGTTAATTAATTTTATCATTTATTTTCCCGGGATTCAATGGCAGACATGGATATATTGCCGATTAAAATATGCAAAAGGCAAACTTTTTAAAATCTCCACATACGTAAAGCGCCGCGGCCGGGAATTCAATTCCCTGCCGCGGCGCCTATGCCCAGTCAGCTGTTGTGGCTGGCGATATCCATACGCTGAAGCTCCAGAATGGCGGCGCACAGTCGGTCTTCGTCCCGGATGCTCATAAGCTCAAAGAAACAGCCGAACCGCGATTCCACGGAGCTGATCTGTTCGGCCCAGCAGACCCGCACGGTGAACACAAAGGGTTGAGGCTGAGATTGATCCAGCCAGAGGTTCGTCAAAAGCAGATGATCGCCCGGCCGATAGTGATCCTGCCCCCGAAGCTGGACACCCCCCAGACTTACATCCACCACCTTGCACAGCCGGGAGTAATACAGGTTCTCACCCCGGGGACTGTCGGGGTATATCGCGTTGATACACAGTGCGTTGGCCCGCAGAGAAACCGGCTGGCGGAAATTGACCCGCTGCTCATTCCGGTGGCATTTGACAAGATTGTCCAGCTTCCAGAAAGAACGGGAACTCCCACAGACGTTTCCCGTCCACACCAGCGCGGGCTTCTGGGGAACGTGCAGGATCAGCTTAAATTCGTCATTATAGATCACGGGAGGAGCTTCCCGCCCTCCGGTGGGCCAGACGCTCAGCGCTTTGCCGCTCAAACCCTGCACACGGCCCAAAAAGACCAGCGTGTTGTTGGGTTTGCGCACCTCGCACAGGTGGCCAACCGCTTCACGCAGCTCCGCCGAGGAGGCTTGCTGAGATGCCTCGGGTTTCTTTTGCGAGTCGGTCGTTTTGAATGCCATGGGCAGTAGCTCCTTTTTTAAATAGTGATTGCGCGGCAGAGGATCACGGCCATCTGTGCGCGGGTGAGAGGGGACTGGGGGTTCAGCTTCCCGTCGCTGCCGCCCTGAAAGACGCCCAGGCGCACCATGGCGGCCAGGTCACTCACCGCGTAGTCGGAGACGGCGGAGCTGTCGGAGAAGGCGGAAATATCGGACCGAGTTCCCGCCGTAAGAGACCAACCGTCGGCACGCATGGCGCGGGCCTGAAACACAGCGGCCTGCTGGCGGGAGAGAGGCCGGGTGGGATAGAAGTTAGAGCCGCTGCCCTGAGCGATGCCCAGCGCCTGGGCAATCTTTACGGCGTCAGCGTACACGCTGCTGCTGGGTACGTCGGAGAAGCCCGTGCCGCCGGAGGCGGTAAACTTAAACGCGCGGTTCAGCATCAGCATGAAGCTGCCTCTGGTAATGGACGCGCCCGGGGAGAACCCACCGTTCCCAGTACCGTTTACCACACCGTTTGCATACAGGTATTCTACTGCGGAGTTAGCCCAGCTGTAATTGCCCATGTCGGTGAAGGAGCTGGATTTGGTGCTGGCCGTAACGGTGATGACGACGGTGCCGGGATAGGTGGCGCCGCCGCTGTCCCGTCCGGTGTAGGAGAGCGTGGTGGTGCCGGTATATCCCGCCGCGGGCACAAAGGAGACGCCGGATATCAGCGGAGAGGCGGAGGCGGAATAAGAGACTCCGGCCACGACCGCCGTGCCCGGTTCACTGGCGGAAGTATACTGATACCGCAGCTGACCGGTGGAGGAAGACGGCAGGGAGAAGGACGCGCTGGTAAATGCCCCGGCGCCCCGGGCGCTGCACGCATTCTGGAACACACTGAGGTCAAAGGGCAGGGTCTTCCCCACGGCAACGGTGTAGTAGATGATGCCGGCGGAGGCCGCGGCCTTCACTGTGACGCTGGCGGTGCCGGTAAACCGCTCGCCGCTGGTGTCGTAGCCTGTGAAGCTGATATTCACCGTACCGGTATAACCCGAGGAGGGCACAAAGGTGATGTTGCTCAGGTAAGGTGAAGAGGAGCGGTAATAGCTGGTGGAAGAGGAAGCCTCACTGCCGGTGCTGCTGGAGGAACTGTAATTGTAGCGCAGCGTTCCATAGGAGGACGAGGGCAGAGTGAAGCGCACGTAGTTCAGGTGCCGGTCCGTCTCTTCCTCACACAGATCGTCGAAGTCATCTGCGGCAAAGTTCACCGGAGTGTCCTGTTTCGTGGAATAGGCGATATCGCCGGAGCCGGAGTCCCGGACGGTGATCCGGACTGTGCCGGTGAAGCGCTGTCCGCTGGTGCTGTACCCGGTAAAGGCGATGTCTACCGTGCCGGTCCAGTCGGAGGCGGGGACAAAATACACATTGTCCAGATATGGCGAAGAGAAGCGGTAGTAGCTGGTGGAGGAGGAGACTGCACTGCCCGTGCTGCCGGAGGAGTAGTAGTTGTAACGCAGCGTTCCATAGGAGGATGAGGGCAGTGTAAAGCGGACATAGTTCAGCAGTTCGTCGGTCTGGTCGTCGCAGTAGTCGTTGAAATCGTCCACGTCGAACCGCACCGCGGTGTTCTTCTTCGTGGAATAGGTCAGAGTGCCGGAGGAGGAAGAGGAGGTCACCTCAATGGTGACGGTTCCGGTAAAACGCTGGCTGTTGGTGCCGTATCCGGTGAAAGCAAGGTCCGCCGTGCCGGTCCAGCTGGAGGCGGGGACAAAGGAAACATTGTCTAAATAGGGTGAGGAGGAGCGGTAATAGCTGGTAGATGCTGAGACCTTGCTGCCGTAGCTGCTGGAGGACGTATAATTGTAATACAGCGTTCCAATGGAGGACGAGGGGAGCGTAAAGCGGACATACTGCAGGTGAACGCCCAGCACATTCTCACATAGGTTGTCAAAATCATCTACGTCGAACTCCGCCTCCCGGTTTTTCGTGGTGGAGTAGTTGATGTTTCCTTTGCCGCCGGCGCTGCTGGATACTACAATGGAGACCGAGCCGCTGAAGGAGTTTCCGTTGGTGTCCCGGCCGGTGTAGGAGATGGTGACAGTGCCGGAGTACCCGTCCGCGGCTACAAAGGTCACGTCGGAGAGCAGGGGAGTTTTGCTGAGGTAGTATGCCGTGCCAGAGGTGACTTTGTTGTCCAGATCGCTGCCGGCGTATTTATAAAACAGCGTTCCCTTGGAGGACGAGGGCAGGGAGAAGGAGACGTATTGCAGCTCATGGCCGGTCCTGGACTGGCAGACGTTGCTGAAATCGCTCTCGTTGAAGTCCACCCGGTTGCGGCCCACGGTGGAGTAGGTGATGCCGGAGGTGGCGGATACGCTGACCGCTATGGTCCCCTGAAAGGATTGACCGGAGCTGTCATAGGCGGTATAGACAATGTTGGCGGTACCGGAAAAATCGGACTTGGGTACAAAGGTCACGTCGGTGAGCAGCCGGTTTCCGTTGCTGTTGTAATAGTAATAATTTTCGTTTACGCCCACGCCCGCGCCCGGCTCGCCCTCGGAGGTGTAGCCGTAGTACAATGTCCCGGCGGAGGTGGGGACGGAGAGGCTGGTGACATAGGAGAGGGAGGTGTTTAGAACGAGGCTGCACTGCGTGGCGATGCTGCCGGCAATGGAGGAAAAGGACAGCGGGTCGTCGCAGCTGGCGGAACCGGTGATCGTACTTGCCAAAACCTCGTTGACCGTAACAGCGCATTCAGCGGAATAGGCGCCCGCCGTGGCGGTGATGAAGGTGGTGCCAGCGCTGCGGGCGGTCACCAGGCCGCTGGAGGAGACTTCGGCGACGTATTCGTTGCCGCTGCTCCATTTGACGGTTTCATCGCTGCCGGTAGGGACATGGAGAGTGGCGGTGAGCTGCTTGGTCTCCCTCGTTTTCAAGGAAAACGAGGGACTGCTCAGCGTCACGCCCGGAAGGAGGACATATCGGTTGTCGGGTTGGGTAACGGAAATGGTGGAGCCATCCGTTGCCGACTTGGCGGTCACAACTACGGAGATGGTAGCCCGACCGGGGGTGTCGCCCCTGTTGATGGTCGCGGTGGCATCGCTGCTGCTTCTCACCCAGGCGGCAGAGGTGTTGCTGCTGGACCACGCATAGGTAAGGACTGCGTTTTCGGGCGCGTTGGATACCGTGGCGTACATAGTGAGGCTGCTCTTGTCCAAAATCATTTCGGCGCTGCCGCCAAGGCTGACAGAGAAGGGATTATCATCCGCCGCGGCGGCGGGTAGGACCAGAGAGACGGACAGCAGCGCCGCCAGCAGCAGGGATAGACCCCTGTGAAAAAAATTTTTCCTCATGGAAGAACTCCTTTTATAACCCGAGTCAGGTAGTGGCGTCCCAATCGCTGGCAACAATAAACTTTGGCGTTGCCCCGCTGACATCCAGCGAAACTGTAAGAGGAATGTCATGGACGTTGCCGGCTTTATCGCCAAGCTCTGCCGCCGCATGAATGTAGGCTCCCTGTGTGGCATTAGTAAAGATGAACGTGACGGAAGAAATCTTTTGCTTTGCTGTGCCGGGAACAATATCGAATGCGAGGCTTCTTTGGAAAGCTAGCCCGGCAGAGTAGAACCCTGTCGAAGACATATTCGCTGTGGCCTCCAGGGGTGTGACTGTCTGGTTTGATGTACTGAGGTCTTTTACAACCCAGTAAAGATCTTCACTGAATACCAATGTCACGGTACCTTTATAAACTGTACTGCCAGGGGCAGTGGGTTGAATGTCGGAAAGGCAGGCCGTGACCATAGGAGGGGTAGAGTCTGTGTTGTATACGGGGCGGATGGCGCAGAACGCATCACCGGAATCGGCGGTGCTCTTGCCCACCGTCAGGAAAGTATACCAGGTGGAGCCGCTCATGCTGGAGGAACAGTTGATGGTTTTGGAGCTGCCTGCGGGAATTGCCTGGGCGGTGCCGCGCATGACCACGTCGCCGCTGCTGGTAGTCCGAGAGCGTATAAATTCGGCAAGGTCGTCTTTGGCAGCCTGGGCTGCGAACTTGTCGAATATGGAGCCTGCCAGCTTGCCGTCCTCAAAGTAGCTATTGCTCATGGCATCCAGCACCGTGTAGATTCTTTCGGTACCTTCGCCGATAAGGCCACCAGTGCCAGAGCCTTTGGAATATGTGTCATATTGTGTTTGTAAGGTGGGATCTACATAAGTAGCCATTGCGTTGCGCAGGATGCCCGGCTCATTGCCGTTGACCGCCAGCAGATAGTCTACATCGGAAGTAGTATTCACCTTGATGTCAACGTTGGGGTTGCTACGTGTCAGCTCAATGATAGGCCGGGATATCTCACTGGTCAGAAATTTGAAAACATAGGGATTTGCGGAATAAATAGTGGAAGAGCTGCCCTGTAGGACAAAATAGGCCACATACTGCGTTTTCGGGCTTAGTCCCTTCAGGGAAATGGCCACGTTGCTGCCGTAATAGGAAGTGCTGCCCTTGATAATGGAAGAGTCCGTATAGGGCGGCGTCATGATGCTTCCGCTGCTGGGGACGGAGGACTGCACCGGGTCAGCGGAGATGGTAGTGGGAAGATATTCCCAGTTGGCGGTGGTAAGGGAGGTGGTACCGTCAGTGACGGGTAGATCCTTGGTCAGCGTGGTGGTGATGGTATCTACGGGTGCGATCACATAGAAAATTTTACCGGTGGTGCGGTCAAGCTGGACATTGATGGTGCCGCTGAGGTCGCTGGGGACGATCTTGGGATACCCGGTGACAAAATGGGGAACCACCGTGTCGCTGAACGTATGCTTCATGGTGTAGCCGGTGGGGCTGCCCACCTGAACCAGACCGTCGCTCACGGCCTCGGTCAGATCGCTGTCCTCCACGGAACTGACAGCCAGGTTGTGCAGGGCGCTCAGGCTGGACCCGGCAATGGCCTGTACCTGCATCTCCACCTTGCCGCTCCAGGTCTCCCGGGCGGCCACGTTTTTGATGGAGGTAAAGCGGATGCCGTAGTACCGGGTGGTATTCACATTCTTGAGGAGCTCCGCGTTGGTAGAGGAGCTGGTGTTCCCGGTCACAAAGTTCCGGGTGTAGCTGGCACCGTATAATGTCCCGTCGGTGGAATTGATCTCGGCCTCGGTGATGGGGCCTCCGCTGGTGGTTTTGCCCTCACACTTTTTCCAGATTCCGCTGACGATGTTTCCATTGGCATCTACTGTATCGTCTTTTTCATAGAGTTCAAATTTGGCGGGGATGTTCATGCGGAACAGCAGATCCCAGTATACGCCCTCGCCGGCGTTGCCGGTGGAGACAGGGACGGCCCGGAAGGACATATCAAAATCGACGTCCGTACCGCCTACCTGAGCGGAGGTATCCGTGCTTGAGAACTGGATCTGGGCAAATACGGTGGTGAATGTACTCAGTGTAGTAGGGTTGGGCTTAATAATATTCTTGCTGGTGGAGGTGTCGGCAATGTCTTGAATTTTAAAGTAGTATTTTGCTCCGCTTTTCAGGTTCAGCGCCGTGCCTGCCTTAAAAGTGACAACGATTTTACCGTCCTTGGCGGTGACGGTGGCGTGGCGATAGTCGATGACCCAGTTGGTAACACTGTCGCTGGTGCGGTCTGCCACCAATGCCGCGGGGGTCACATCGGCGGAGTAGAGCATGATATCGTCCCGCAGAAGTCCGGTCAGGACATCGGCGGCATCGTCCCGTTGCGTCTGGGAGAGCGTGGTGTCCTGGGAGTTCTGATAAAGGGCAAGCAGCTTCTGGTTGGTGCTGGAATCCTGCACGCTCCCGCTGAACACAATGCGGACATCGGTGTCCGCCAGAGGAGAGGTCCCCGCTGCGTCGTTGGTGCGGGTGAACTCCTGGGTAATGGTGGGCGGGTTCGTATCCAGCGTGTGGATGGTCATCTTACCCACCGTAGCCGAATAGTTCCCGGCCTTGTCCTGAGCCACGTAGTATACATCGTAGGCCGTCTCGGAGGTGAGTCCAGTGATGCTGATGGCGGTGTCCTTATTGGCGGTGGCGCTTACCTTGCCGGATTTCAGGGCGTTCATGCCGTTGGCCACCTGAAGCTTGGCGGCGTCACTGGTCAGATCGGGCTTCGTGGTCTGGCCGTTCATGGGCTTGGGATATTCCTCGCCCTCTTTTACCGCCACCCAATAGATGGTGCCAACCTCATCCAGCGTGGCCGCCATCCCCACGGAGGTCTCCTTAATGGAGTTGACGGTGGGACCGGAGACGAATTTGGGAGGCGTACCGTCGATGGTGGTGAAGGAGACCTTACTTACGGCGGAGCTGTGTGCCCCGTCCGAATCGGTGAGCCAGAGGTACAGATCATAGCTGCCCAGCTCATCCAGCGCATTCTTGTTGACGCGGAAGGTGTCGGTCACGTTCTTTGTCACGTCCCGGGAGCCAAAGCCCAGATTGCCGGATACGGCGTTGGCCTTAAAGTCTTTGGCGGTAGGGGCGGTGGCGCTCTTGGGAAGCAGCGCGTAGTAAAGCCGGCAGGTCTTGGTGGGCATCACGGTGACGTCACCGGAATTGCTGGTGATCTTGGACATGTAAGGATAGCCGGCGGCAAAGCCCGGCGTGGTGTTGTCCGGGGTGCTGAAGGAAACGGCCTTGACCGGGCTGCGCTGGTCTCGGGCGTCCACCAGCATGGAGGAGAAATAGTAGGACCCATCGGAGGTGAGTCCGGAGATGGCAGCGCTGTAATCCGTGTTGGACGCAGCGGCCTTCAAGTTCCCGCTTTTTAAAATGTTGGCGTTGTTGGAGGGCTTCAGCAGATCCGCTTCCCCCACAGATCCGTCGGTCACGGAGGTAAGGGCCCAGTAAAGCGTTCCGGACTTATTGGTGCGCATCAGGCCCTTGGCGGAGGCGGGGGCCAGATCGGTGATCTTCGGATAACCAGCAAGAAGCCGGGGGTCGGCGGAGGATTCCGCCGCCAAAGTGGTGTCCATGACCTGACCGTTGATATTGGCGTTGATGCCGGGGCGGACCGCGATGGTGTCGGGCAGCATTTCCGTTTTGGTGCCGGAGGTGTTCACGTTCATCTGGTCCACATCGCCCTTGCCGGTGACGGTGGTGCCGGTATCCAGATTCAGAGTTTTCACCGCCGCGCCGCTCAGGACGGAGACGGTGGATCCCGCCGCCGCTTCGTCCACAGTCAGGGATTTGACGGAGCCCTTTGCCATGGTAACGGTGGACTTGGGGGAGACTGTGACGATCTCCTTGAGGTTGCCGGCGGCGGACAGGGTGGTTCCATCCTCACCCTCCACTTTAATGCTGGTGAAACCGTAGTTATCGTCGGTAGCGTCTTCCACATAGGAGGGCGTGCGGATGGAGGTATTGTCAATTTTGGTGCTGCCCTCCGCCCGGACAGAGACGATGTTGTTGGCCAGATTGTCCATAATAAGGGTGGGAGCGGTGACGCCGCGGAGAATCACACTGTTCTTGCCCTTTTCACTCTCACCCGCACCGCACACCACAATCTTGCCCAGCACATTGACGTTTTCCAGCGTCACATCGCCAAGCCCCAGGCCGCCTGTGATATACAGGTTTCCCGCAATGGTGGTGTCTTTCAGGGTCACGCCGGAGGTGGAGATGGTGACGTTTCCGTATACGCCGCCCAAGGTCTGCGTGCCGGACTTGTTGACGGGGGTTCCGATGGCGTTCACCAGCAGAACGGCCATCTGGCCGCGGGTGATGCTCTGCTTAGGTCGGAAGGACCCATCGCCATAGCCACTGAGGATGCCCTCGACCACAGAGCTGCGGATAAGACCGCGGCTGTAGTTGGACAGGGAGTTGCTGTCGGAGAAATCAAGGCTCGCGCCGGGGTCGTTGTCCAGCACCAGATTGCGGCCCAGCAACACCGCTGCCTGCTCTCGGGTGACGGAGTTCTTGGGAGAGGCGGTGTTCTTGCTGGTGCCGTTGAAATAACCGGTGGTGTAACCGATATTGATATCGTCGTAATACCAGTCGGCGGCCTTCACATCCCGGAACGGGACGGAGGCGCTGGTATCATCGTAGCCGAAGGCTCGGTTCACCAGCACCACGAATTCCCCACGAGTCAGTGTCCGGTCGGGGTGGAGGTCGCCGGTGGAGTCACCCCGCATCACGCCCCAGCTTACCAGCTTTTCAAGATAGGGCTCCATCCAGCTCGCGGCGGAGGCAGGGACGATCGCTGCGGGCAGCAGGGACAGCGCCATGACAAAAGCGAGCATGGCGGACAGCAGCCGCGTTCCGACGCGGCCCGCGTGGGTTCCGTTCATTTTCATAGCGAGGATTCCTTTCTGAACTGATATGCGTTTATGCGTTCTGTCTTTATACGGCATATGGTGCGGTGTTATCTCTGTCGGCCGTGATTTGTGAGCTGCTGGGAAAAGACGGCCTCCCGCACAATGACCTCCTCGTCGTGAATCATGTCCACGAATTTGGCAGAGTAAAGCGGAATATTGGAGTTGGAGGGGCGCAGGCGCAGAATCATCGCCCGAAGAATCACCGGTTGAGAGGTGATGGGAATCACCACCTCCACGATCTCCGCGATCCGGAGCTGGAAATTGCAGAAAAAGGCCATGCCGCCGCAGCTCAGGTCATGGCAGATGATAGGAACGCGTCCGGTCCATGAACCGGAGACGGGATAGATGAAGCTGTCGAACCGGACGGGGACGCGCAGGTTCTGCCGCAGGGATTCTCCCAGCAGGTCCACCGGCTCTACCTCAACGGAACTGACATGGTCACTGGAGAGAATCCGCCCGGTCATGTCAGGACCATCCGAGTCCGTGGCAATCAGGTTGACGATCTCGTGCTCCAGCACTTTGTTCAAATCGCTGCCCAGCACCTGAAACCGCCAGACCACGCTGTCCGGCGGCGTTTTCAAAACGGCGCAGGCCAGCAGCTCGTTTTGGCTGTCGTAAATCATATAGCGGTTGGAATATTCGGGCATCATTCATCCTCCTTCCGCAGGGCGGGAGACGGCTCATGCCGCCGTCTGGGCTTATCGGGGTGCACGGGGTCAAATTCCAGAAAGTATACGTAGATGTCCACGATGGCCTGATAGAGCGAAGGGGGGATCTCCTGCCCCAGCTCCAGTTGGGACAGCATGGTGGCCAGCGAATTGTCCTCGTAGACGGGAATGCCGCTGTCCGCAGCCACCTCCACGATTTTTTCCGCCAGATAGCCCATGCCGGAGGCCACGACAACCGGCGCGGCGCTGCTTCCGTATTGCAGGGCGACTGCCCGGCCGGCGGGAGCTTTTTTGTTTTCAGGCTCTGACATTGATACTGTCCTTTCCATCAAAGATTTTGGGGAAAATTTCCGAGACCGTCAAGGGCCTGACCATCTTTCCAACATCCACGGACCCCACGTTCAGCCCGTTGTCCGATAGAATGCCGGTCAAGGTTCCCCGGATGACCTCGGAAAAAGGGGCCACGGAATCGGGACACCGCACGGCCAGGTCCACGGAGTTCTCCCGGCTGGTGACCACGATATCAAAAAGGCCCAGAGACTGGATATCCGCCTTCAGGAGGAAGCGCAATGTACGCGCTCCGCCCCGCTGCCCGAAGGGCTGGTCGGCGTCCCGGTCCGCGTCCGGATCTACCCACATCTCAGAATACATCATTCTGTCGTTCCATACAAGCGGAAGAATATAATGATTGACCGTCATGTATACGCTTTCATTCACCAGCATAGATGAAACCACGGCCCGGAATTGCTCCTGAGCCTCCGGCCCAGCGGCACCGCGGAGAGCCAGGTCGGCTGCAGAGGCCAACTGGTCGGCAAAGGCGTTGTTCCTTCCAATGCGCTCAAAAGGTGTGTTTTTCAACATCTGAAGCAGGACCGCGTCTCCCGCGCCCCGCGGGTCTCCGCCCAGAGCATCCCGCAGGGAAGAATAGTTAAAAAGCTGGCGCAGCGCCTGCAGAACGCCTTCCTGAGAGCTGTTTTCGTACCGGGCCATATCCAGCGTAAGCATGGACAGGGAGGACCGGACCCGCCCCATATCGTGGGAGCGGGAGACATAGTCGGAAAGATAGGGGAGGATCTGTCCCTGAAGAAGCTTCAGCGCTCCCGCCCGATCACCGGATTGCATGCTGTTTTGCAGCTGAGCGATAAAATTAGCTACCTGAGCGCCCCAGCTCCGGGGAAGAGAGGCGGTAATCCGGTTCAGGCTGCGCAGAAGATTGTCCTCAATGTGGCCGGTGGAGGAATAGTCGCTGTACTGCTTGAGAAATTGCAGAATATCGCTCCTGAGGCTCTGGGAGTCGCTGGCGTGATACGCGCTGCGAAGGATGTTGAAAAGCGATCCGCTGAATCGGCTGCCGGAGACGACCTGATTTTGGAGAAACCGCAGAAACTCCCCCTCGCTCATCTGGAGCATATTCAGAATCTGGGAGAGATCGCTTGCGGTCCCGGCCCGAAGGCCGGAGGAGACCACCGTTTGAGACCCGCCCATCAGCGAGCGGAGCAGGTCGGCGGAGACGCTGCCGCCGCTGTCTGTGATCCGCTGGAGGAAGGCCTGAAAGTTCGAGTCGTACCGCAAAGGGAAGGAGTTGGCCTCCTCGCCGGCGCTGTGCTGCTGGCCGCTGTTGGAGTCCGGACGGTTGACCCGGCTCGGATTGGGGACGTTTTGGATGTTGGGGTCGTTGGCCGAGTTGGGGATGGCGCGGCTGCTGGCGGCAGTGTCGTATCCGGGAACGGGATTGGTGACGTTCATAATTTCCGGCATAGGTTCAGCTCCGTTTCATAACTTCAATAAATTCATAAACTTGGAACAAATTAAAATCAATTCGTTGACGCGCGGGGCAGAAAACATTATAATGAAAAACACAGGAAGGCTGGCGCTCTTCCGCAAGCAGGGAATGAGGTTTAGGAAAATATTACAGGAGAGCGTTAACTTTTTACAAAAACGGACGATATATAAACTAAATTATTAAACTTTTGGGAGGGAACTCTGATTCCCGTCCCTGAAAAAGAGAGAGAGGCGGCTTTTTATGGACAATGGCGGAAACGAGAGTATCCTGGATACATATCTGTATGAGACAAATACCCTGCTGGAGCAGTTGGACAGCATTGTCCTCGCAGCGGAACAGGCGGACACCTTTACGCAGAACGATGTGAATGAGATCTTCCGCATCATGCACACCATAAAGGGCGCTTCCGCCATGATGGAATATGAATCCCTCACCACAGTGGCCCACCGGATCGAGGACATGTTCTTCATCATCCGCGAAAAGACCATGGAGTCGGTGCCGGACTCGGATCGGGCGCTGCTGTTCGACATGATGTTTCTGGCCATTGACTTTTTCCGCAGCCAAGTGGAAAAAGTGCAGAACGGCCAGCCTCTATCAAATGACATCGACAAACTGTTAGAAAAAATTAATAGTCTGATCGCTAAAATTCAAGGTGATGCGGATGGTGCCGGGAATGTGGCCGCCGCACCCGCCGCTTCTGCCGTATCCACCGTTCCGGAGACAGCGGAAGCAGGGTTCCCCTATGGCCTGCGCGTTTTCTTTGACGAGGGCGTGGGAATGGAGAATCTTCGGGCGTTTATGCTGGTGACGGAGTTCCGTGGCATCTGCGGCGAGGAAAACTTTACGTTTTTCCCCGAAGATGTGGAGACCAACGCCGCTACGATCGAGACCATCGTGTCTCAGGGCTTTGTGCTGTCCTTCCGCAAGGAGATGGACCGCGCCGGCGCCATCCAGGTGGTGTCCGGCTCTGGATCTGTCCGGGGCTATCAGGCGTTCGATAATCCGGCTGGTGCTACCGCTCGGCAGGAAGGACCAAAGGCTGCCGCCCCCGCCGCTGAGAGCGCGCCGCCCGCGGCGCAGGAGAGCCGCACCGCCGCATTGAAGCCAGCACAGGAGAAGCCAGTCGGCAAAAACGGTCCGGCTGCTCCCGCCGCTGTGCAGGGGGCGGGCTCCCACCCAAAAGAGAGCCTGATCAGTGTGAACCTCAGCAAGCTGAATCAACTCATGGACGTGGTGGGCGAAATCGTCATCACCGAGTCCATGGTCACGGCCTCTCCCGACTTGAAGGGCTTGAAGCTGGACAACTTCACAAAGTCCGCCAGGCAGCTGCGCAAGCTGACCGACGAGTTGCAGGACGTATCTATGTCCCTGCGCATGGTCCCCGTGCTGGCTACCTTCCAAAAGATGCAGCGTATCGTTCGGGATATGGGCAAGAAGCTGGGCAAGAAGGCAAGGCTGACTCTGGTGGGCGAGGACACGGAGGTGGACAAGACCATCGTGGACGGAATCGGCGACCCCCTGATGCACATCGTCCGCAATTCCATGGACCACGGCATCGAGGAGTCCGAGGCAGACCGCATTGCCGCGGGCAAAGACCCCGAGGGCGAGATTATCCTCTCGGCCAGTCATACCGGCGGCGAGGTCATCATTCAGGTGAAGGACGACGGCCGCGGCGTGGACTATGACAAGGTGCTGAAAAAGGCCGTCGACGCCGGGCTTGCCAGCCCCGAGATTGAGTACAGCCGCAAGGAGATTATCAACTTCCTGCTGATGCCCGGCTTTTCCACCAATACCGAGGTGACAGAGTTCTCCGGCCGCGGCGTGGGCATGGACGTGGTAAAGAAGAACGTGGAGGATGTGGGCGGTAGCGTGGTGCTGACCAGCGAGCCCGGCAAGGGTATGACCACCACGCTGAAAATCCCCCTGACCATGGCGATTCTGGACGGGATGGAGGTCTCCGTGGGTTCCTCCATCTTCACCATCCCCATAAACAACATCCGCCAGTCCTTCAAGATGAGCGACAGCGACATCATCCACGACGCCGCCCATGGCGAGATGGTGAAGGTCATGGACAACTTTTATTCCGTCATCCGTGCAAAGGATGTTTACGGTCTGGACAACGGGTACGACAAAATTGAAGACGGTATCCTGATGTGGGTGGAATCGGGCGAGTGCACCTACTGTCTGTTCGTGGACGAGCTGCTGGGCGAGCAGCAGGTGGTGGTGAAGCCTCTTCCCAATTATATCAACACCTTTAATATTAAGCAACACGGCATTACCGGCTGTACGATTCTGGGCGATGGGAATATCAGCGTGATTCTGGACGTATCCAATCTTTACTCGGCCATACAGTGAGCGCGTCGAAACAGAAAGAGAGGGTCATTGAAATATGGAGAACAAAGCGATGAATATGATAGACGACGGGACCTCCGCGCGGGCCGGACTGGAAGAAGATGTGGAGCAGTTCCTGGTGTTTCAGTGCGATACCCTGCGCATAGGAGTCCGGGTGGACTGTGTTGTGGAGGCCCTGATCAACCAGGTTATTACACCTCTTCCCATGCTGCCCGACTATGTATGCGGCATTATCAACCTGCGCGGTGAGGTCGTCCCCGTGGTCAGTATCCGCCTGCGCCTGGGCAAGCCCAGCGCCCAAGAACAGTCCGTCATCGTGCTGAATATCAACGGCACGCAGCTGGGTGTATTGGTGGACCGGGTGGATCAGATGGTGAAGCTGCCCCGCAGCTCAATCCTGCCCATGCCTGCAACCAGCAGCCAGAAGCTGATGAGCGGCATGAGTTCCCTGCCGGACGGCGGGACTATGCTGGAGCTGGACAGCGCCGTTTTGCTGGAGCACTGAGCATGGGGGAAAAAGAGCAGAAGAACGCGGAATCTTCCTTTGCCCCTCTGGAGATTACTGACAGCGATTTCCGGCGGCTGGTGAGTTTCATCCAGCAACGCTATGGGATCGATCTGAGCAAAAAACGGCAGTTGATTTCCGGACGGCTTTCTTACACAGTCAAGGCAAAAGGATATGCCGGCTTCGGCCCGTTTATTGACCACTTGCTTCAAAAGCAGGACCCCAATGACGTAGAGCTGGTAATTAACAAGCTGACAACCAACTATACGTTTTTCATGCGGGAGCAAGAGCATTTCGATTTCTTCCGCAACACCATCCTGCCGGATGTTGTCCGGCGCCGCCAGGGCAACAGGACTCTGTCCATCTGGAGCGCGGGATGTGCCTCCGGAGAGGAGCCGTATACCATTTCGATGTACATCAAGGATTTCCTGGGGCCCGAGGCCGGGCAGTGGGACACCCGGGTGCTGGCCACCGATATTTCCCAGCAGGCACTGGCCAAGGCGCAGCAGGGGAAATACAATCTGCCGGATACCATACCACCCACGTGGAAGTCCAAGTACTTTGCTCCCTTCGGAACGGAGGGACAGTATCAGGTGACACCCGTCATCCGGGACAATGTGATTTTCCGTACGTTTAACCTGATGGACCCCATTCGGTTCCGGTTGAAGTTCGATGTGATCTTCTGCCGGAATGTGATGATTTATTTCAATCAACAGACGAAGGACGAGCTGGTCGCCCGTTTCTGCGAAGCGACTGAGCCCGGCGGCTACCTCCTGATCGGTCATTCGGAGACTATGGGCCGCAATCCCGGATATCGCTACTTGGCACCGGCTACCTTCCAGAAGCGCTAGGGAACTGAAATATCCCGAGCTCGTAAAACCCGACGCAGGGGAGGGCGGAACAGTATGTCATTATTCAAAAAAATAATTCGTGTAATGGTGGTGGATGATTCCGCAGTGGCGCGGAGTTATATTATCAGCGGACTCTCCACAAGGACAAACATTCAGGTGGTGGGTTATGCCGTCAACGCGGCGGATGCCCAGCGAAAGGTGCAGGAGATTCGTCCGGACGTGATAACGCTGGATGTGGAAATGCCGGATATGAACGGCATTGATCTCCTGAAAAAGCTGCTGCCTGTATTTCAGGTGCCGGTGATTCTGGTATCTTCCCTGAACCTGCGGGTGTTCGACGCGCTGGACGCCGGAGCGGTGGATTTTGTCCGTAAACCGGATGGAAGTCAGAGCAAGGACGAATTTATCAACACGCTGACGCAGAAGATTGTGGTGTCGGCCTACGCCAAGGTCCGTACCAGCTTTCCGGCCCGGATTGCGCAGGCTTCGACGGCAGCGGATGACGTTCCCCTGCTGGGAACCAAGCTGACTTTGGATCAGATGGTGATTGGACTGGGAGCTTCCACGGGCGGAACGGAAGCCACGCTGGAGGTCATGAAGCGCCTTCCGGCGGACATTCCCGCCATGGTGATTGTGCAGCATATGCCGCCCGGATTTACAAAAATGTATGCTGAACGGCTGGACCGGCTATGCGCCATGGAGGTGCGTGAGGCGGTGGACGGCGATGAGCTGCGTAGAGGGCTAGCTCTGGTGGCCCCGGCGGACCTCCAATGCCGCGTGGTGCGCATCGGAAACCGGTATCGGGTGGCGTGCAAGCCCGGAGACAAGGTCAGCGGACACCGCCCGTCGGTGGATGTGCTGTTTCAGTCCATGGCTGGCATCGTGAAAGACAAAATGGCCGGTATCATTATGACCGGCATGGGCCATGACGGGTCCGACGGCCTTTTGGCCATGCGCAAGGCTGGAGCCTATACCATTGGGCAGGATAAGGCGTCTTCCGTCGTGTACGGAATGCCAATGGTGGCCTTTGATATCGGTGCGGTGCAAATTCAGGCGTCCTGTGAGAATATTGCAGGCGTGCTGCTTCGGTACCTGAAGAGCCTGTAAACGAAAAAGTGGGGCAGAGCGTGCATTTATAGAAAAAGGGGTCTCCGGCTATGCCGGAGACCCCTTTTTCCGCGCTGATAAACCTATTTTTGTAAAAAAATGGGTCAGACTGATATTTTTTCGCGTCTACTATCTTATGTTTTTGAGACAGATGTCGAAATAAAAGTTAGATGTAATTTATTATGCCGTAAAATAGGGCGGCATACTCAAACAAGGAAATGAAGATATGAAAATAGTAATCGGAAAGCTGCTTCAAGCAGGAAGCAAGAACCAAATCCCACAGAACGGAGGAAACGCCGAAAAATGAGAATTATAACCGAGGCCACCGGAGCGGCGGCATATGCGCAGGCGTTGTCCGGCGCACAGAATTTGCAGAGCACCCAGTCCGCTCGCGGCACCGAAAAAGGCCGGGAGTCTGGCGGCGCATTTGATCAGGTGGATATTTCCCAGCAATCCTCGGGCGAGTCCCGATTCCAAAAGGAGCTGGCTGCCCGTCTTGTGCAGGACATTCGCGCATCTACCAGCACCGGGGATATCCAACAGCTGCGCGATCAGATCCAAAGCGGTTCGTACCGCCTGAATTCCGTCTCCATTGCCTCTGCAATGCTGCTGGGAGGGTAAGCTTATGAATATGAGCGACTTCAGGGATTATCTTGCTTTTCTGCGGGACTTGGGCGCCACGCTGGATGAGATCACCGAAGTGGAGCAGAAGAAGGCGGAGTTTGTCCAGACAGATGATCTGGATGGGCTGAACGAGTGCATGAAGAGGGAGCAGGCGCTGTCCTTGACCATGCGGTCCTGTGACCAGAAGCGTGACGCGATGCTGCAGATGTTAGGCCTGCAGGGCGTACACCTGCGAGAGCTTTTGAACTATGCCCCTGCCGAGTACCGCGAGGAGACGAAGAAGACGGTGGAACAGCTCTGCCGCCAGTACGCGCTGTACCGCGGCGCGTTTGAGGTAGCGAGGGATACGCTGGAGTGCAACCTCCATCAGGTCGAAAAGATTTTGCAGGCAGCAGACCCCGATGCCGGTGCACAGACGGGTTATCAGGAGGCGTCTGTGCAGCTTCCGTCTCGCTTGAGGACAGATTTCAGGGCCTGATCCGACCGGGGTTGCTGAACGTGAGGAGGATACAATGGATATTACGACATTTGGGGCGTTTACCACGGCACGTCTGGGTATCTACGCAGCTCAAAAAGCTCTGAACGTAACGGGAAACAATATCTCCAACATCAATACCACGGGTTATACGCGGCAGAAGGTGGATCAGGTCAGCCTGCGCGTGGGTGCTACAAATCACTATGCCTCAGCATTTGGCGGAACAACTGGCTCCGGCGTGCTGGTCACCGGAATGTCTCAGTTCCGGGACCCCTATCTGGATATCCGTTACCGCAATGAGAACTCCAGCGTGGGCGCGATGGATGCCAAGCTGGGGGGGCTTGAGGAGCTGAGCAACATCCTGGACGAGGTTGGCAAAGGCAGCGATGGAAATAAAGGCGAGGGAATCATGGCCGCTCAGTTTCAGGACCTGCGGGACCAACTGGCGAAGCTGACCGGCGACCAGTCCACGGAGGATGAATTTTTGACCTTGGCGCGATCTTCCGCCGACTCACTGGTGAAGCTGATGAACAATTACGCGCAGCGGCTGGGGGAAGTGGAAAAAAATCAGGCGAACGGTTTACAAAAAGACGTCTCCTCCGTCAACGATATCCTTAAAAACATTCAGACGCTGAATGAAAACATTCAAAAAAGTGAAATTTACGGGGACTCGGCCCTGGAACTGCGGGACCAGCGGAATCTGAAGCTCGATGAGTTATCCCAGTACATAAAGATCGACGTGACCTACGAACCGGTTAGCGTGGGTGCAGGGAAAACAGTGGATAAGCTGGTTATCAAGACCTCCGACGACAACCCGATTACTCTGTTGGACGGAGACTACGCGGGACAGCTGTCTCTCAAAGCAAATGATTTGCGGAAAAATCCGGCTTATAATCCCGATGCAGTCCCCGCTGACACAGATGATCCCTATCTGGACGCGGACGGAAATCCTACCGCCGACGCTAACGCGGCGGCTAAGCTGCCCTATGCGTTGACACTCTCAGAATTAAAGAACCGCAATGGCGCTGCGTTGGCTGGTTCTGAGGATTATCAGTTCAGTGACACTGAACTGTACGGCTCTTTGCAGGCCAGCCGGGAGCTTTTGACCGAAACGGGGGAATTTACCACCGCGGACATGGCAAAAATGGACGCGGATGCCACCACCAAGCGGGGAATCCCTTATTATCAGAATGCGCTGGATTCCCTGGCCCGAAAATTTGCCTCCGTGCTAAATGCGGCAAACACCGGATATCTTCAAGATTCCAGCGGTAACATTCTCAAAAGCGGAACCACCGATATTCTTGCAAAAAAGAATACCAACGGCTCTTACACAATTAATGGAACGGACTATGCGACGCTGCAAGATATGATTGACGGAGAGGGAACAAATTTTACCAATAACGCCAAAGCTCTTGGCGGCGTACTGTTCAGCAATAGTACCAACGGCGATGACACCAGCGGAATTACCGCCGCCAACATCTCAATTTCCAAGAGCTGGTCCACCGATGCCTCCGTTCTTCAAAATTCCTTCCAGGCATTGGAGGGTAAAAGCACAGTGGGCAGCAGCGATAACCGGAACATTCTTCACATCCTGGCACAGTTTGACGGAAAGCAGGACTACAAGCCCGGAGACATGGTCACCGATGCGGCAGACGGCGCCACAAAGTTCTTCTCCGGCAGCTTTGAAGAGATGTTTACCAACATCGAAGAGACGCTGGCCACGGATACCAAGAGCACCACGACGCTGCTGGACAACTACTCTGTTTCCACCACGGCGCTTGATAGTGACCGGGACAGTGTCTCCGGCGTGGATCTCAACGACGAAGCTATGAACATGATGCAATATCAGAAATCCTACTCCGCCGCCTGCCGATTGATGACGACGCTGGATGAGGTTTTGGATAAGCTGATTAACGGTACCGGCGTAACCGGTCGGTAAAGGAGGGAATTGCAGATGATTCGTGTTACGACAAACGGAACGCTGCGCGGCTATAAGTCCAGCCTGATGCGCACGTCCAATGCAGTGAACTTAGCCCGGACCAAGGTTCTGACCCAAAGCAATTACACCAGCTATGCAGAGGATCCCGCGTCGGCGACGCAGGCGTTCAAGCTGCGCCGTGCATTCTCCCGCGCCAATGCGCAGTTAGATAGCACTACGACGCTGAGCAGTAAATTCTCCTCTGCCTGCGACGCGCTGAAAAGTGTCAAGAGCGATCTGGCGGACGGTCAGGCAAAGATTTCTTCTCTGGCTGGATTGAACGATGCCAACGCATCCGGCCGCCAGCCTTTGGGGGAGGTGCTTGAGAGCTCAGCGGAGTCCATTGTGCAGATTATGAATTCGCAGTACGGATCTTCTTTCATTTTCGGCGGAGCGGACTCTTTGGGCGACACGCCTTTCCAGCTGGAGACCGCGGGTGACGGCAGCAAGTATCTGACCTATCGCGGCGTTGCGGTGGACGCCGCGGAAGGCACGGATGAGTATACACAGTTGAAAGCCATGTCCCAAGAGACCAGTTATGTGGACGTAGGCAGCGGCCTTACGGAGGTGGACGGAGAGCTGATTTCCTCCAGCGCGTTCAACGGCGCCCTGAGCGGCATCAGCTATATCGGTTACGGGGTGGATGAGGACGGCGATCCCAAGAACATGGCGTCTATTATGCAGAAGCTGTCCGATATTTTCGGGCGGTGCGACGCGGATACCGGCGCGTGGGCGTCAGATCAGGACAAGGAGGACGCCTCCCGGCTGACGGAAAAGCTGACGGACAGCATCGACGAGATCACGAATCAGTGGACGGCTTTGGATGGGCAGACCTCATACCTTACCACCAGTGAAAACCGCCTGACCGAGCTGTCGGATAACTTAAACGAGCAGATCTTAGGAATTGAGCAGGTGGATCTGGCTTCCGCGATTACGGACTTTTCGTGGGCGCAGTATTGCTACAACGCGGCGCTAAAGGTCGGTAACAGCATTTTGTCTCAGTCTCTGATCGACTATATGAATTAACGGCGATTCATGTAGTTCCTGTTGCAAAGAAACAATTATTTTAGTTTGAGAGAGATTAAAATAAAAGGGAGTGGAAGCAGTGACCTATCCACTGATTGAAATGAAGTCCGTGCCGATTGAGCTCGAGATGCGGGTTACAGATGCTAAACTGGAATACAGCCGATCCACGGTGGATATGGAGATCACCCGGGATCAGGGCGGCTTGAGTATTCGGAGTAAGCCCATCCGCGTAAACCTGGATACGTTCGAGGCCCGCAATTCTGTTTTTCCAACGCTTGCGACTCAGATTAAAAATAACGCGCAGGCTGGAAAGCAGGCTGCCTACGAAGCGACGGCCACCTATGCGCAGCAGGGCCAGATTCTTCTGCGGGCAAAGATTGGAGAGGAAATGATCACGAAATTTGCCGCCGATGCTCAGGTGAAGGACCTGAAGACCAATGTGGGAATTCAGTTTATTCCCAAACAAGGGGCCGATATCTCCTGGGATAAGGGTGAATTGAATATCCGTTATGAGATGGACAAATTGAATTTTGACTGGCGAAACCAACAGGGAAACTTCAAATTTATTCCCGGAGATATCCAGTTCACTGTGACGCAGCAGCCGGATGTTATTATCAAATATGTGGGTGGGGCGCTGTATGTGCCACCCTCTGCAGACCCAAATTACACGTCTTTCGATGCGGAAGCCTGAGGCCCGCGCGAAAAGGAAGGAGACCTCATGCAAATCAAAACGAAATATTTTGGACAGGTTACGTATGAGGCCGCGGATGTGCTACATTTCCGGGACGGCCTGTTCGGATTTGAGCAGGAAAAGGAATTTCTGCTTCTCCCGTTTGCGGACAGCGATGGAACGCTGCTGTGCTTTCAGAGCGTGATGACCCCAGAGCTGGCCTTTGTGGCGATGAATCCGTTTTCACTGAATCCGGACTATGCTCCAAAGCTGCAGGAGGCGGAATTGGAGGCGCTGGACGTCGGAAAGAGTCAGGATCTGAGCTTTTACGTGCTGTGCGTGGTGCGTGATCCCGTGTCTGAGAGCACGGTGAACCTGAAGTGTCCCGTGGCGGTGAACGAGGACACCGGCGCAGCGATGCAGGCCATCTTGGAGGATGGAGGCTATGAGATGCGTCATCGCCTGTCGGAGTTCCGGTCAGGGGAGGCGGCATCATGCTGATCCTGCAGAGAAAGCCTGGGGAATCCCTGCTGATTGGAGACGAAATTGAGGTGACGGTGGTTTCTGTGGAGCCAGGCGGACGGGTTCGGTTGGCCATCAGAGCGCCCCGCAGTATGACGATCCTTCGCAATGAGTTGCGCAAGGCCATGGACGCAAACCAGGATGCGGCGAAGGAGGAGATGTCGCCGCTGGCGCTGCTGGACTTGCTTCCAAAACAGAAGAGTGACGGAGAAAATTTCAAATAGGGACAAGTTTTACGGAAAAATTGCGAAGTTTAAATTGGCGAACTACCTGAAAAATGGAGCGGTGGAATAATATTCCGCCGCTCCATTTTCTCTCTCCCGGATCTTTTCCTCGCGGCTCTTGCAGGTGTGGCAGTCCCTCGGTCAACTCATCCACTGTATGTTTCGGATTCCGGGCTTGGACTGCCACGGCAATGGCGTTCTCCGTAGGCGTTGATGTCTTGTGGTCCTGCACCGAGACCTTCATACGATCTGGTCTGTGTCCGCAAAACAGAGAGATGCTGTCTTCAACTAATTAAAAAAGGAACAAAAGAAATTTTTTTAAAGCAAAATAATTTGCATAAAAGCATGAATAGTTATTCATTATAAGTTAGATTTGAGCAAATAAATAAGAACGGTAGAAGAGATGAAGCCTCTGATAACAAAAACAAAAGACTAAAATTTAAAAAATTCGCATTTACAAATCAAGAAAGTTACGCTTTAATTCAAAAAAATTACACAATTTTTAACAACACAAATTCAAACGATAATTCGCTATGCATACCGCAAACTTCATAGGAAGTTATTTTAAAATAGTAAGCAATCAAAATAAATATAGAAAAAAATATATATTTCGACAAAATATAAAGATTTTCGTTGATTTCCAGCCCTGGGCAATTTATAATAATAACATTGAAATAGTATTGAAATTATCTGTCTGAAGAAACGAGCATCGGGATATTTCTTCGGTATATTTAGCTGCGTATATACAAATGCGGGGAGGGTGGATAATGGACTATATCACTGGTAATTCCGAGCTGATGATGGAGCGTTCCATGCAGTTCCTGTGGTCGAAGCAGACCACGATTCTGGACAATATTTCTAACGCGGAGACACCGGGCTACAAGACCAAATATGTCACCTTTGAGGATTCACTGAAAGACAGCCTTCAATCCGTCTCCGGCTCAGCCAGCCCCGCAGCGGCGTTCCGGGAAGCACTGAACAGCGCTTGCCCCACGGTCCACACGGCAAACAGCGAGAGCACCCGCATGGATGGAAACGGCGTGAATCTGACGGAGCAGGGCATTGAGCTGGCGCGAAACACCTATCAGCTCCGGTACGCTATGAATTCTATTAACAGCAATTTAAATATCCTGCGTACGGCCATCAAGGGTCAGTAAGATCTGCGTTTCGGAAGCGGCGGATTTATAGGGATGAGGAGGTAACGGCATGGCATTCTTGAGTTCCATGAACATCATCGGTTCCGGTCTGACAGCGGAGCAGCTGCGGCTGGATGTGGTTTCAGAGAATATTACCAACATGAACACCACCCGCACGGAGGCCGGCGGAGCCTATCGCCGCAAGATGGTGGTGTTTGAGGCGCAAGATGGCCGGGATAGCTTTCGCAGCATTATGGCGAGTCGCACCCTTGCGTCCAACGCCGGGTACGATGCGGCGGGCGGCGTCCGGGTTACGGAGATCGCCGAGGACCCTTCTGACCTGAAGCTGGTCTACGATCCCACCCATCCCGACGCCAACGCGGACGGATACGTGGAAATGCCCAACGTCACGCTGGTGAAAGAGGTAACGGACGCCATGGCCGCCACGCAGGCATACTCTGCCGGGGTCACGGCGCTGAATTCTCTAAAGACCGTGGTGAATCAGGCTCTGGAAATCGGTAAGTAGAAATAAGAAACGTGCCGCGGAAACGCGGCGCGTCATTGCCTTATATCGAACGTATGATATCAACGGCATAAGAGGAGGAAAATTTTTTGATGAATACGGAGCTATTTTCAAATATCCAACCGATTCAGAGCGCAGCCGCATTGGGCAGCATGCAAAAGGCGGATGCGGGCGCGTCTTCTGAGACCAGCGGAATTTTTGCGGACATATTTCAGAATGCTATCGACAATGTGAAGACTACCGATGCGGACATGAACCAGGCGCAGTACCTTCTGGCTACTGGCCAGTTGGACAACCCCGCGGAGGCCACCATCGCTGCCACAAAGGCCACTGCCGCCGTGGAGCTGCTGGTTCAGCTGCGGAACAAAGCGCTGGATGCGTATAGCGAGCTGACACGCATCAGCCTGTGACCGGCGATCTGAAGTTTAGGTGGGGGTAACGTAATTGCGGGAGAAGCTGAAGAGTTTTGGCGGGAAGTTTCAAGAGTTTTTCGCCAAACTGAGTAAAAAAACGCGGGTGATCCTGGGCTGTGTGCTGGGCGCGTTGATTCTGGCCGGCGTAATTTTTGCGGTTGTTATGAACAATCGACCCTACACCGTCCTGTTTACGGGTCTGAGTACGGAGGAGATTTCCTCGATCACTACCTATCTGAACGACAAGGGCGTGACGGATTTTCAGGTGCAGGGAACCGATACGATTCTGGTACCTGAATCTCAGGAGGCTCAGCTGAAGGCGGATCTGCTGATGCAGGGATATCCCACATCAGGTTTCGCCTACGAGACTTATCGCAAGGGTGTGGGCACCATGTCCACAGACTCGGACCGGCAAATGGCGTATCTGCAGGATTTGCAGGACCGGATGGCCGGCGTCATCCGCTGCATGGACGGCGTAAAGTCTGCGGTGGTCACTATTGCTCAGGGCGAGGACCGGCGCTATGTTCTGGACAGCAGCAATACCGTGGACGCCTCCGCCTCGGTCATGGTAACGATGGAAAGCGGCGCAGCCCTCTCCGACCAGCAGGCCACCGCTATCCGTAACCTGGTAGCCCATGCGGTCCAGGGCCTTGCAATCGACAATATCGCCATCTCTGACGCTCTGGGCAACGTATACTCCGGAGGAAGCGGTATTACCGGCGCGTCGGATGCCTCCGAGCTGAAGCTTCAGCTGGAGGAGCAGGTGAACAACAAGGTCCGCACCCAGATCATGACGGTGCTGACCCCGCTGTACGGCGCAGACAATGTCCGCGTGGCGGTCAGCAGTACCGTGGATGTGAACCATACCGTGGGGGAGACCACGCAGTATACCCTCCCAGACTGGGCTAGCGACGGCTCCACAAGCGGCGAGGGAATTATCGGTTCCAAGGTCTACGATCAGGAGATTGTCCGGGGAGACAACGGGACGGTCGGCGGTGTGGTGGGCAACGAGTCCAACGCCGATATCAGCACCTATGTTGAAAATCAAGCCAAGGCTAATGGCAATGAATCCTACATAAAGAACCAAGGCCAAACCAACTACAATGTGGATACCGACAAGGAGCAGGTGGAGCGGATCGCGGGCGTTGTCTCCGACCTGATGGTATCCGTCAGCATTAACAGCGCTGTCTCCGGCAGCGTGAATACCACGGAGCTGGTGAGCCACGTGGGCCACGCCGCGGGTATCGCGCCCAATGAACAGGCCGATAAAATATCGATTTTGCTGGCGCCGTTCTACAATCCGAGTGGCGAACCTGTTTCCCCTGCGAGCGGATTGAACCTGCCCCAGTGGGCGCTGTTTGCCGCGGCGGGCGGCGTGGTGCTGCTGATCCTGCTGCTGATCTTGCTGGCGGTTTTGCGGAGCAAGCGCAAAAAGGCGAAGCGGGCGCAGCTTGCCGCTATGCCCCAGTCCATGCAGATTCCCGTACCGCAGGCGGCCGAGGCCGTGCCTTTGGCCGACGGCGCGGATATCATGACCATTAAGACGGAGAAGAGCATCCAGCTGCGGCAGGAGATCCGGAAATTTGCAGAGGATAATCCTGAAATGGCGGCTCACATGCTTAAAAACTGGCTGAGGGGAGGCGAGGAGGATGAGCAGTAGCAAAAAGGCCAGAGTTGCCTCCACCACCGCAGTTGCCGAGAAAACGCAGGCGGCGTCGGCGAACTTCAGCGCCGCCGAGTCAAAAGCGGAAGCACTGAAGACTCAGCAGCAACAACTCCAAAAGGAGAAGCTGCCTCCGCTCACCGGTCCCCAGAAAGCCGCTGCGGTAATCGTCTCACTGGGCGCGGACAAGGCCTCCCAGATTTATAAATATATGGAAACCGAAGACGTGGAAACGCTGACACTGGAAGTGGCAAAGCTGGGATACCTGGATTCCCGCCAGACGGAAGATGTCCTGGGGGATTTCTACGAGCTGTGCCTTACCAACAAGGCAATCACCGAAGGCGGGCTGGAATATGCCAGAACGGTCCTGGAAAAGGCGTTCGGCGAACAGACCGCCGCCCAGTTGCTGGAAAAAGTGGAAAAGTCCATGAAAAACCGGCAGTTTGCATTTTTGGACAAGGCGGACGCGAAGTCCCTGTTCTCCGCTTTGCAGTATGAGCGGCCCCAGACCATCGCCTTGGTGCTGTCCTATGTCAGCCCCACAAAGTCCGCCAACGTGGTGGAGCAGTTGGACCCGGCAAGGCAGATCAAGGTTGTGGAGAACATGGCAAGGATGGAAAGCCCTTCTCCCTCCGCTATGAAGATCATTGAAACGGAGATGGGCCGCCGGTTCTCCACCATCATCAGCAGCAAGCACGTCAAGGTGGGCGGCATCGACTTCGTCGCCAGCCTGATGAACAATATCGACCGCTCCAGTGAGAAGAGCATCTTCGACGGACTGTCCGTTTACAATCAGGAGCTGGCGGACGAGATTCGCAAGCGGATGTTCGTGTTCGAGGACCTGGTCAACATGGACGACCGCTCGGTCCAGCGTTTCCTGCGGGACTGCGATCCCAAGGACATCGTGCTCTCCCTCAAGGCAACCACCGAAGACGTGGCAAACAAACTGCTCTCCAATATGTCCACCCGTATGGCGCAGAACATCAAGGACGACCTGGAGATCACGACCAATGTCCGCATGAAAGATGTGGAAGAGGCGCAGCAGCGTATCGTGGATGTGATTCGCAAGCTGGAGGAGCAGAACGAGATCATCATCATAAAGGGTGGAAAGGACGACATCATTGCATAACGGGAGTGTCCTTAAAAATTTTATAAGGCCCAAAGCAGAGCCCTATCAGTTTCCGGACGATCTTCGGGATGATACGCCCACTGCCCCGCAAAAGCAAGAGAGCGAGGATCTGCGGGAGAGCTTTCAGGACGAGCTTTTTGTGGACGGAGCGACGCGAATGGCGCGTCCGACAGGCAGCGATGATCAGGAAGAGCCGGAGGAAGCGGATGCGCCAAAGGAGACGTCCGCCGCTGACAATCCCATTCAGTTTGCCAATGTGCAGGCCGATGCGATCCTGAGCGCGGCCAGAGCAGAGGCGGAGCAGATAAAAACAGCCGCCACAGCGCAGGCCCGGTCCCAGGCGGACAAAATCAGGGAGGACGCCCGGCAGGAGGGCTACCGCGAAGGATATACCGAGGGCATCGCCGGCGCGGAGCAGGATTTGAAGGCGCGGCGGGAAGCACAGGCCGCTCAGATGGAAAAGCAGCTTCAGATCTTTTTGAAAAATGTGGCTCTGGCGCAGGATGAGATGATGGACGGCGCAAAGGCCGACATGCGGGACCTGGCCATCGCGGTGGCCGAAAAGGTGGTGCGCATCAGCCTGAAGAGTTCCGGCGGCGTCATCGCAAAAATGATCCAGGATGCCACGGAGAAAATGAAGCGTCGGGAATGGGTTCACATCTATGTATCCGGCTGCGACGCCAAGAGCCTGTCCCAGATCACCCCCCGGTTGACCCGAGCGCTGTCGGGACTCTCCAGCCATATCCGCATCATCCCTGTGGCTGAGGAGGAAGACGGTACCTGCATTATAGAGACCCCGGACACCATTATAGACGCCAGTGCATCTACGCAGATGAGCAACATCCGCTCGCTGTTGGAGAATATTTCGCCAGACGACGCCCCGCCCCGAAATTTAGGACGCCGTCTGGGTGACCAATGAAAAAGGAGCAGATCCGTGTTTGGACAAATGATCCAGCAGCTCCAGAACGCCGACACGTTCAGCCTGACAGGAAGAATCGAAAACATTGTCGGCATGTCCATTGAAGCTTCCGGCGGAAATGCCGCCGTGGGTGATATTTGCCGGATTTATAACGGCGACACCGGAGAGCAGGTGACGGCGGAGGTGGTCGGATTTAAAAACGACCGCATTCTCCTGATGCCGTACTCCGATATGAGCGGCATCTCCGCGGGCAATTTTGTCCGCAATACGGGAAAGCAGCTCACCCTCCCCATGGGAACCTTTCTCCGGGGGCGCATTATCAATGCTCTGGGCCAACCCATTGACGGCGGCCTGCCTTTTGAAAGCGGCTTGGCTCACTGTGTGGAGGGCAAATACATCAATCCCCTCGCCCGCCCTGCTATTACGGAGCGAATGGAGTTCGGCATCAAGGCCATCGATGGTCTTTTGACCATCGGAAAGGGCCAACGTATCGGTATATTCGCCGGTTCCGGTGTGGGCAAAAGCACGCTGATGGGCATGATCGCCAAAAACGTGAAAGCTGATATTAATGTCATCGCCCTGGTTGGCGAACGCGGACGGGAGGTTTTGGATTTCGTCCGCAAGGACTTGGGCGAGGAGGGCATGGCCCGCTCTATTCTGGTGGTAGCCACCTCTGACCAGCCCGCGATGCTCCGCAAAAAGTGTCCCTCCGTTGCCACCGGCGTCGCGGAATACTTTCGGGACTTGGGGTACGATGTGCTGCTGATGATGGATTCCCTGACCCGGTTTGCTATGGCCCAACGGGAAATTGGCCTTGCTGTGGGGGAACCCCCTGTGGCGAGAGGGTACACGCCCTCCATTTACGCGGAATTGCCCAAGCTGCTGGAGCGCAGCGGCAATTTTGAAAAGGGGTCCATTACCGGAGTTTACACCGTTCTGGTGGAGGGCGACGACACAAACGAGCCGATCTCCGATACCGTCCGCGGCATTCTGGACGGGCATATCATTCTCTCCCGGCGGCTGGCCGCCGCCAACCACTACCCTGCCATTGACGTGGGGGCCAGTATTTCCCGTCTGATGACGGACATCGTTCCTTTGGAGAGCCGCCGCGCGGCGGGCCGTATCCGCGACATCATGGGGATTTATGAAAAGAGTTCCGACCTGGTGTCCATCGGCGCGTACAAGGCGGGCACGAATCCAAAGCTGGACTACGCGCTGAGCAAGATCGACGCCATCGACGATTTTCTAAAACAAGGCGTGGACGAGTCGTTTTCCTATGAGGAGACGGTGCAGCAGATGGAGCAGATTCTTCAATGAGGCGGCTGAGCGTCGGAAAGGGGGTCCAACATTTTGAAAAAGTTTCAGTTTCCGCTGGATACCGTATTGGACTACCGCCGGCAGGTGCAGGACTCTCTTCAGGTGGAGATGGGGGCCGTCACAGCGGAGGTGCGCCGGCAGGAAGAGGTCCTGGCCGCGGCCCGGCAGCGGTATTCCGAAATCAATCAGGAGTACCGGGAAAAGAAGGCCAGGGGTATCAGAATTGCGGAGGTCCGGGGCTATGAGACCGCGTTGGAGGTCCAGGAAGCGGTCATCGCCGGGGAGACCGCGAAGCTCAAAAAGCTCCAGAGACTAATGGAGGCCAAGCGCCGGGAGCTTGTGAGCGCGAAGCAGGATGCCTCGTCCGTGGAAAAGCTGCGGGAGAAGAAACTCCGCGCCTATACGAAGGATATGGAGAAGAGCGAGGAGCAGTTTATTGATGATTTGGTGTGCGCCGGTCGTGCAAACGCCGGGAATGCATCACTGTAATCATAAATCGCGGACCCACTTCATTGAAAGGAGGTGAAAGGATGAATACGATGAACGAATTGCTGCAAATGACGCAGCACGTGTCGACAACCCAGGCGCAGCGGACGGTGAAGGCGGATTCCGGGCAGAAGACCGGGAGCGACAGTGATTCCAGCTTCGACAAGCTGATGAAGGATCGCTCCGAAGCGGATGGAACAAAGGCACCCCCAGAGCAGACGAAAATTGGCACAAACGCGAAGACAGATACGGTGGAGCAGTCGAAGGCCCAAGAAGACCAAACGGACCCGAAGAACGAGACGCTAAAGGAAGTGGCGGCGGCCATGACGATGCTCATGGCGCAGGCCGCGCCGGTGCAGATTCAGACGCAGGAGATTCTGCCGGTGGAACCGCAGACCCAGATCGCGGTGCCGGTGGAGATGCTCACTGTTCAGCAGCCAGACGGACAGACGGTTCTTCAAAGCAGTGAACCCCCAGCGGTTTTACAGAGCGCAGTGCTTTCAAAGACCGGAGAACCGGAAGTTTTCGGGCAGCAGAAGGCTCCCGTTTTTCAGACCGCTCAGGACACTGAAATTTCTCAGACCCCACAGACTTCGCAGACCCTTGGGGAAGTCACAGTGACCGTGCAGTCCGACGGAAGCCAAAGCAACGGAAGTACAGATGAGCAGTCTGGGGACACCGGTTTGCCCCCGCGGGATGGCCATAGTGAGACACTCCGGCAGGAGAACGCCGATGTCGGAATCGCCCAGCCCCTGTTCCGCAATGTGGAGACCGTCCCCGTAAAGGTGGGAGAGACCTCGGAGACGGATACAACGCAGCCGGACTTGGACGCCCAGCTTGCAAAGCAGATTGGAACGACTCTGGAAGACGGAGCGCAGCAGGTGAAGATCCAGTTGACACCGGAAAGCCTGGGTGCACTGACCATTGACCTTACCCGGACTCAGGATGGCGCGCTTCAGGTAGTGCTCCATACCACCACAGAAAAAGCGGCGAACCTTTTGAGCCAGCACACGGAGAACCTGGGCGCCCTGCTTCAGAACAACACTCAGAACACAGTTCAGATAGAGGTTCAGCGGCAGGAACAGAATCAGCAGTTTCAACAGCAGTCCCAGCAACAGAATCAGCAGCATGGGCAGGGGCCAGCAGCACAGCCGCCGTCAGCAGAGCGGAGAGGACTTTCTCCAACAGCTCCGGCTGGGTCTGGTGACGCTGGACGAACAGGTGAGCTGACAGATTCAAACTTTTTCAGACTCTTTAAGAAAGGAGCAGTTCCATGAGCGATTATATCGGCGATATCGCATCGCTTGCCAGTACCAACAGCACCACGGCGACCAAGAGCAAGTCCGATTCCCTCGGTTTGGACATGGAGGACTTCCTGCAAATGATGGTGGCACAGTTCCAGAATCAGGACCCGGAAAACGCCGCCTCCACCACCGATATGCTGAACCAGATGGTGCAGATGTCCATGATTCAGGCCATCACCAATATCACAGACGCCGTCAGCCTCAGTTATTCCGCGTCTCTGGTAGGGAAGGAAGTGACCGTGGGTTCTTATGACTCCGACGGGAAGCTGCAGGAAATTGTGGGAACCGTCACGGGGACGGGGTCCTATAACGGAAGTCCGGTTGTTTTTGTTGACGGAGTGAGCTATAACATGAGCAGCATCATGGCGGTGGGCCGTCTGCCCGCGTCCGAGGATTCTACATCAAAATCCGATGAGAGTACAACAAACGTTTAAGTTCCATCGATCAAACGGTCAAAGGAGTGAGTGCAATGATTGACCGGATATCCCCGCTGCAAAGCGGCAGCCTTTCCCCGAAAAAGACCGTCGCCGGCGCAGCACAGACCTCCTTTGGAGAGCAGCTGCTTCAGCGCCAGCAGGAGAGCCAGACCGTCGCGTTTTCCAAGCACGCGCGGGAGCGGGCGGAGCAGCGCGGCATCCAGGTGGACGACCAGCTGATGAATCAGCTGAATGACACCGTGGAAAGGGCTCAGGCCAAGGGCGCCACCAATATTTTGGCGTTCGACACCACACGGGCTTTTATCATCAACGTCCCCAATGGGCGGGTAATTACCACCATGTCCCCGGAGGAGATGAAGGAAAACATTTTTACCAATATAGACGGCGCCGTGATCCTGTAACAAACAGAGAGCAGGACCGGAAGGATGCTCTGGGGAAGGTCCGATTGACTGTTCCCCGGCGGCGCCAACCGAAAGGAGTTTTTACCCATGACAGGTGCAATGTACGCAGCGATTTCGGGCCTGAAGGCCCATATGCAAAAACTCAGCGTCATCGGCAATAATATCTCAAACATAAATACACCCGGCTATAAGACTTCGCAGGCCCTTTTCAGCGAGGCAATTTATACCACGCTGACCTCCGGTTCCAACGGCTCGGCTTCGGCCGGCGGCGTGAATCCGTCCCAGCTTGGCTACGGGTGCAGTGTTGGTTCAATCTCCATGGATATGAGCACCGCCAGCTTCAACGCCGACGGCAACGGGATGCACTGCATGATCGACGGCGACGGCTTTTTCCTGACAGGCGATAAGCCGGCGGCCACCACCAACGCCGAAACCCCGCCGAAGACGACATTGACGGAGACCGATCCCCAGAATTTGGAGCTCAGCCGTGTGGGCGATTTCAAGTTTGATTCCCAGGGGTATCTGGTGGATGGCCGGGGCAATGTGGTTTACGGCTTTGTAACGTACACCACGGCGACGAACAACACCATGGACGACGTGAATAATCCCAAGACCAGCACGCAGCTGGTTCCCATTCGGCTTCCTATTGCGGCAGCGACTTCTGCGGACGCCGGCGCTCCCGCTGCCGGAACGCCCCTATACCCCACGCTGGACGGCACCACAAAGATGAACGCGTATCCTGCTGGGAGCGGAAACACCATCACCGCCGATAGCGTCGCCATCGACAAGGCTACCGGCAAGATCACCGCAGTCAATAAGGCGGATGGCAGCATCGCCGTAGTAGGCTACATTGCTCTGGGAACCGTGGCCAATCCCAACGGCGTCACACGCCTGCAAAACGGGTACTATCAGGCGGGCGAGGGCGCGGGAAACTGCACCGCGACTTCCATTGGCGGCGCCGTGACAGGCTATTACAACAACAAGGCGGCTGGTGATGCCGGCGCGGTGGCGGTCCAGAGCTCCGGCAAAACGGCGCTGATCACCGGTGGCCTCGAGTCCTCGGGTACCGACCTTGCCACCGAGATCGCCGAGATGATCACCACCCAGCGCGGCTATCAGGCCAACACCCGCATCATCACCGTGACCGACTCCATGCTGGAGGAACTGGTCAATATGAAGCGGTAATCTGAGACGTCTGGAACACATGAACCTTTTTGGCGCCTTGCCGGGCACGGGGGGTTCCCCGGCCCGGCGGACGCCGGTTTTGAGAGGAGGAGCACATGATTATTTTGACTAAAATGAATAACGACAAGTTCCTGGTGAACCATTTGCAGATCGAGTGTATCGAGTTGATCCCCGAGACCAAGATCGTGATGATGAACCGCAGCTATTATCTGGTCCGCGAGACAGCGGAGGAAATCGTGCAAAAAATCGCGGAATACAACGCCAAGGTTCAGGACATTGCCCGCGCGGTCAGAGTAATTGGTCAGCGCTGAGGAAGAAAGACGGAGCATTTCCGGCTCCCACAGGGCTGGCTTGATCCGCGCGCGCGGAAAATATGGTACAGGCGCACATGGGATCAGGCGAGCGCTTAGAAAAATCGGACGGCGACGTGCCTTGCGCCGTTCGTCCGG